>JACCEC011978012.1_pt1 | contig 33954 bp, 28 predicted proteins | sample 7450121 | NCBI WGS metagenome assembly JACCEC01 (sample SAMN15323455, study PRJNA562643) | freshwater metagenome | isolation source: river surface water | place: USA:Blue River Watershed | collected 2017-08-18 | reverse complement strand
ATAATTTTGTATGTTTTTTGAAAATATACAAAATTATTGGTCGAACGAATTTTCGTTTGATGTATTTAACTGAATTTATGTCCTTTATAGAAGAATTACACAAAAGACGCACTTTTGCAATCATTGCTCACCCCGATGCGGGAAAAACAACTTTGACCGAAAAATTATTGTTATTTGGTGGGGCAATTCAGACGGCAGGTGCAGTAAAATCGAATAAAATTAAGAAATCTACCACTTCAGATTTTATGGAGATTGAAAAGCAACGTGGTATTTCGGTTGCAACTTCCGTCATGACATTTGAATATAGAGATTTAAAGATAAATATTTTAGATACTCCTGGTCATAAAGATTTTGCAGAAGATACGTATCGTACATTAACAGCGGTAGATAGTGTGATTTTGGTGATTGACTGTGTGAAAGGTGTGGAGGAGCAAACAGAACGTCTCATGGAGGTGTGTCGCATGAGGAAAACCCCTGTCATTATTTTTATTAATAAAATGGACAGAGAAGGTCAAAATCCTTTTGATTTATTAGATGAGTTAGAGCAAAAACTTAATCTTAGGGTTCGTCCGATTACTTGGCCTGTGAATGGTGGTTCTAATTTTAAGGGAGTCTATCATTTATTGGAAAAAAAGATGAACTTTTTTGCTGTTAATAAAACTCGAATTGAAGATGATATTGAAATTATCGAATTGGAATCGGATATTTTGGATAAAAAAGTAGGGCAAAAAGATGCTTCTCAATTGAGAGAAGATGTTGAGCTTATCGATGGTATTTACGATATTTTTGATAAAAATGCTTATCTAAATGGAGATATTGCTCCAGTTTTTTTTGAAAGTGCCGTGAGTAACTTCGGGGTGATGGAATTGTTAAATACATTCTGTGATGTATCGCCACAACCAATTCATCGAATGACAGATAAGCGAATGGTAGAGCCAGATGAAAATAAATTTTCGGGATTTGTATTCAAGATTCACGCCAATATCGACCCTCGACACCGAGATAGAATTGCTTTTCTTAGAATTTGTAGCGGTCAGTTTGAACGTGGGAAATTTTATAAGCATGTACGATTGGGTAAAGAGATGCGTTTTGCAAGTCCTTTTGCTTTTTTGGCAGATAGAAAAGATGTGGTTGAGGAAGGATATCCCGGTGATGTGATTGGTTTATACGATACGGGTACTTTCAAAATTGGAGATACTTTAACAGAAGGAGAAGAGCTACAATTCACGGGGATTCCGAGTTTTTCTCCCGAAATCTTCAAAGAGGTAATCAACAAAGATCCAATGAAATCAAAACAATTGGATAAAGGAGTACAGCAATTAACCGACGAAGGAGTTGCTCAATTATTCATTCTTCAGCCAGGAAATAGGAAAATTATCGGAACAGTAGGGGAGCTACAATTTGAAGTAATTCAGCATCGTTTGTTGAATGAATACTCGGCAAGTTGTATTTTTGAAGCAAGACCTTATTCAAAAGCTTGTTGGATTACGGCAGAAGATAAATCAAAGTTAGCCGAATTTATACGGTTAAAAGGCAATTACATCGCCTATGATAAAGATGAAAATCCTGTATTTTTGGCAGAAACTGATTGGATTTTACGAATGAATATTCAAAATAATCCAGATATAAAATTCCATACTACTTCGGAATTTAAAGTAGCACTAGCTTACTAAAAAAAATCGGGTTCTGACCCGATTTTTTTATTAGTGAATCTTTTTAATAAATGCATCTATGTACTTGAGTGTTGGCTCAAACCAAGGCTTGAATAAACAAAATGAGTGGGGGGCATTATCAAAAGTATGTACTTCTGAATAAATTTGATATGAATCCAATATATTTCTAAAGTCATCTCTACCAGCGTGCATCCGCTCAACCGAGCTATTTAGAAATAAAATAGGCGGAGAATTTTTGCCTACATAAGTCAGAGATGATGCCTCCGTCCAAAGTGTAGGATTGTCTTTTTTCGAAAATCCAAACCAATGAGTGGCAGCAGAGGTCTGCTTGCTATCATCTCCTTCGCCCGATTCAGGATGTACAAAAGAGACAATCCCATCAATATCAACCACGGCACTAACTTTGGTAGAAGTTGAATCAGCGGTCTCTTCAAAATTAGGATTATTTGCCGTAACACCTAAAAATGCAGCTAATTCTCCCCCCGCCGAAAATCCTAAAACTACTACTTTATTACTATCGATTTGATACGATGCTGCATGCTTTTTTACCCATTTTATTGCATCTTTTAGGTCAAAAATAGCAGCTGGGTAAAGAGCTTCTGTCGATAATCTATATTCTGGCGTAAAACAAACATACCCTTTTGCAGCCAAATGTCTTGCCATGGGATGATGTTGACTGCGATTACCTGTTCGCCAACCTCCACCATGTATGATGAGAATGGCTGTCTTTAGCTTTTTAGGATTATTTTCTATGAAAAAAGCATCTAATTCCAACTTTCGATTTCCTATTTGTCGATAAGTGATATTATGTTTTTCTTCAACATTTTTGATTTTTTCATCCGAAATCCAATCAGTTTCAGGATTTGTTTTTTTCGATTGCTCATAGGCTTTTGAAGTAGTATAACCAAGGTCGGGAAGCCCTGTAACTCCGATGAATGAAGCTTGTTGCCAAAATTTTTTTTGCTCTGATATCGTTTCTCCTGACAAAATTCTTTCGGTTGTGTATTCACTGACTTCTTGGGGGCTGAGCAAATGTGACCAAGATACTCTTTGATTTATATTTGCCCCTTCTCCTATATTATTAAACTCTGCATAATAGCTTGTTTTTTCATTTTCTTTATTTGCCCAATTATCCCAACCCAAAGGTAAAATATGTTTACCTAATTGACAGTCAATAAATACCGTTTTGGCATAACTACGCCAAGGTCTGCCTAAATATACTTCGTTGATACCCGTATCTGCCGTCAGCTGACAATTCTTGAATACATACCCAAATTTGACCCATTTCGGAGTGGAAGCTGCCGAGATATATCCATTACTTTTAGAATGGATTTGACATTTTTCAAATAAAGCGGTTGATGAGCCGAAAATAAAATCCACGGTTCCCTCAATATAACATTCCACAAAATGTTGCCTTGAGTTTTCTCCTGAAGCAAAAATAGTATCTTGATTTCCTAAAAGTTTACATTTTCTTATCAAACAACGGTCGCCTTCAATATGAAGAGCAACGGCTTGTCCAACTTTTCCTGCTGTATTTTCGATGACAAGATTTTCTAAAACAATATCATTTCCCATTACCCGCATGGTATAGGAGTCAAAAGTATCCATTTTCCCTTTTCCAGAAAAATCATCATAACTAATAATTGTTCCTTCTTCACCTACAAAAGTTATGTTGCTAAGTGTACTAGGTACATTGATTTTTTCTTTATAAATACCTTTTTTAATCCTGATAGTTATTCTTTTAGGTAAATAAACCCTTACCGCATCAATGGCATCTTGGATGTACTTATAATCTCCGCTACCATCTTTTGCCACGACCAAATCATGCTGAATTTTGAGAGCTTGTGAAAAAATGGTATTAGAAATACCTAAAAGTATCAAAATAATCCAAATGGAGATAATTCCTTTCATTTTTTGTTGAAATTTTGGGTTAAAAGATGGTATCAATGAATCATCAGCTCTTCCAATGAATTTCCATTCAATTCGTAAGGTTTTGCTTCTGTTAAAACAAAAACGATTCGACAAATTTCTGTAGGTGAAGGGTTTCTCCAAAGATGAATCGTTCCTCTTTGGATAATCACGTCACCCGCACTCATTGTTTTTTTGATTTGATTATCTAATTCTAACTCGATTTGCCCACTAATTACTATACCATAATCGATGCTATGGGTCCGATGAAGTGGCGAACAAGCACTAGGAAGCATATCAACAATACGAATGACAGAGCCACCTTTTAGGGTTGTACCAGCATCTCTTTTGCTTCCATCGGTGGGGTCGTTCAAGTCTGCAGGAACTGTCGCAGTTGTCCAAAGAGTAGTCATGGCTGCATCTCCTGAAGGAATTACTACTGTTTCAAATTCATTATCAGAGGTAAAAATTGCTTTTCCATCGGTATCATGACCAGTTACAACACGTCTGATGGGTGTATTCATAAAATTAGAGGATAGGTTTTATAGATAATTTCAATAGAAATTTTGTAAGAAAATGGAGAAAAGAGAGCTTTTATAAAGACTAAAACGTTAGAATTTACTAATGTAGTAGCTTCGATTTAAATGTTTTTCTTGGTTAAAAATACGCCATTTTTAGACTCAAAATAACAATTTATTTCTATCAACAGCCCGATTTTTCGAGCTGTTGATAGAATATTTTTTAAGATAAAACTTTACGGCAATATTCAAGACATTTTTTCACTTCTTCTACCGAATTAGATCCAGATGGGATTTTATATTCTAATTCGATAGTGGCAGGGAATGCGTATTTATTTTGTTGAATTAATTTCAAGGCATCGGCAATTGGTGTATCGCCCGTACCCCACGGTAAATTGCCAGCTCCGTTTGCCTTAGTCTGACGGTCTTTTACGTGCATACTCACGATTTTGTCGTGCTTAGCTTTAATTTGTTCTAATGGATTTGGATTTCCAGCTGCTACAAAATGCCCGAAATCTAAATTTAAGGCATTTGCTGGTGATTGAGCCAAAGCGGTATCCCAAAATGTTGGTGTTTGTTGCTCATGCCCGTGGTATCCTACTTTAATGCCGTGTTTTTCAGCAAATTTCCCTAATTTGAGCGTATGTGCGTCATTGCTTGGATGCTCTAAAGTTACATGCGATGCCCCTAATGCCTTAGCTGCTTTCATGCCATATTCAATTTCGGCATCGGTATTTTGCATACCAAAAGCATCTGGCTTGAAAGCATACATTTTAACACCCGCTTCATTGTACATTTTACGTAATTGCTCAAATTTTTCAATTGGTGCATTGAGTCTCCATTGTGCTAATTCGGCACGATAAGCTTTCATTTGTTCATCAAATGCAGCCAACGTTTTCTTTTCATCGTCGCTCAACTCTTGCTTATCGAAGCGTTTTCTTAATAAAGGAAATACCGACCGCATATCAACTTTATTTTTAGGTGCACCAGCGAAAGATTCGGCAGGACCTCCCATCAATTCTACGGCACTAATGCCACAATCTGTGATGTATTTAAGGGTAGCTTCAGCACTTTGGTCAGGCATTTCACGAAATGAGTAGGTAATTACTCCAATCTGTACACCATTGATAAGTGAATCGGGTTTGTAGAGATTTTTGATGATTGCTGGCATCCCAAATACTTTAGAGCTACTTAGAACCGAGCCTAAAGCGATTGTTCCAGCTGTTGCCAAAAATTGGCGACGTGAATTTTGATTGTTTGTCATAGTTTTGTTAAAAGGTTTGATAGAGATTTTCGAGATTTGCCAAAGGCTATTCTTATATGCAAAGTTCGGAAAATTTAGGAATAATCCTAATCAATCATCCTATTTTTGGACTAATTGAAATTCATCAAACAATTCCGCCAATACAAACATATTTTTTATCTAAATATTCATCAATTCCATATTTTGAGCCTTCTCTCCCAAATCCACTTTCTTTCATACCCCCAAATGGGGCAACTGCAGTAGAAATCAGTCCAGTGTTTACCCCAATCATCCCAAATTCTAAAGATTCAAAAACTTTGTAAATTCTATTGATATTTTGACTGTAAAAATAAGCTGCTAAGCCATATTCTGAGGCATTGGCATACTCAATGACTTCTTGTTCGGTTTGAAATGTGAATATTGGAGCAATTGGTCCAAAAATTTCATGGGAGGCACAGAGCATATCTTCCCGACAATCTGTCAATATCGTAGGCTCAAAAAAAGTACCACCCAATGGGTGTAGATTACCGCCATAACTCAGTTTCGCTCCTTTTTGAAGGGCATCTTCTATAATATGTTGTACTTTACTTAATGCATTATTGTCAATTAATGGTCCAATTTCTACTCCATCTAATAAACCATCGCCAACCTTCAACTGACTTACCGCTTGTATAAATTTTTCGATAAATAATTTGTAAATACTTTCTTGTACATAAATTCTATTGCTACAAACACAAGTTTGTCCAGCGTTTCGGAATTTAGACAGAATCGCTCCTTTCACTGCCTCGTCAATATCAGCATCATCAAAAACAATAAATGGGGCATTCCCTCCTAATTCTAGCGATAGTTTTTTTAGTTGCCCAGCACATTGTTGCATAAGTACTTTGCCAATTTTGGTTGAGCCTGTAAATGATATTTTTCTAAGGTGTGGATTGGTACACATCTCTAGTCCTACTTCGGCAGCTTTGTCTGAAGTAATTATTTGTATAACTCCACATGGAATTCCCGCTTTTTCACCTAAATATGCCATTGCCAAAGCTGAAAGTGGCGTTTGGGCAGCAGGTTTAATAACTACAGTACAGCCAGCAGCTAAGGCAGGAGCGACTTTCCGAGCAATCATGGCATTTGGAAAATTCCAAGGTGTGATAATTCCGACAACCCCTACAGCTTGTTTCAACACCATAATTCTTTTATCTACCTCATGTCCTGGAATAATATCGCCGTATATTCTACGAGCTTCCTCTGCAAACCATTCTATATATGAAGCTCCATATCTAATTTCTCCCAATGCTTCTTTGTAAGGTTTCCCTTGTTCAAGGGATAATATTTGAGCTAAATCATCTTCATTTTCGAGCATTAAACGATGCCATTTTTTTAGGATTGTGGCACGCTCTGCTACCGACGTTTGTTTCCAATAACCAAAGGTTTTATATGCAAATTGAATAGCTTGAGCAGTTTCTTCTTTCCCCAAATCTGGGATTTCCGCCAATAGCTCCTTACTTGATGGGTTAAAAACTTGGAAAGTTGAATTTCCATTAATCCATTTTCCGTTGAAGTATCCTTGAGAGATAAGTAAAGATGGGTTATTGAGTTTCATGGGTCTGTGATGAATCAAACAAAAGACAACAAACTATTTACAGAATGTATATAAAATGCTCAATTTTGAATAGTTTTTGAAGGTTTAATTGCGAGAAGTTTGGATGTAAGAATAGTGCCTACTCGCAAAATTTTATTGATTAGGCACTATTCGGATACATTTTAGAGTGTTTTCATATCAATCACGAATCTGTATTTTACATCGGATTGAAGGATTCTATCATACGCATGATTGATATCTTTCATCGAAATTAATTCTATGTCAGAAACAATACCATGAGCTGCACAATAATCAAGCATTTCTTGCGTCTCTTTTATTCCCCCAATCATCGAACCAACAATACTCCGACGTTTAGAAATAAGATTGGCAGCAGCTACTCGGTGGTCGTCGGATGGAATACCAACTAAAAGCATTTTTCCTTCAACTTTTAGTAAATTGATGAAAGAATTCAAATCGTGATTAGCAGAAACGGTATTCAATATAAAATCAAATTGATTTCGTAGGGCTTTCATTTGTTCCTTATCGCTGATGAGTGCAAAGTGGCTAGCTCCCAATCGTTTGGCATCTGCTTCTTTGCTTGGAGATGTACTAAGCATTGTTACCTCTGCCCCGAATGAGGCTGCAAATTTTACAGCCATGTGTCCTAATCCTCCTAAACCCAATACAGCGACTTTATGTCCTTTGCCAACTCCTGCAAATCTTAGCGGAGAGTATGTAGTAATTCCTGCACAAAGTAGGGGAGCAACTGCTGCTAAGTTATCGTTAAATGGAATATGTAAAGCATATTTTTCATCGATTACATAAGTAGAAGAATATCCACCAAAAGTTCTTATTCCTGAGCCATCTCGGTAATAATCGTTATATGTACCAACCATTTCTTCATCGCAGTACTGCTCCATTCCGCTCTGACAAGAGCTACATTTTCTACAAGAATCTACAAATACGCCTACACCAACAGTATCGCCAACTTTAAATTTACTTACTTTTGAACCTATTTGAGTTACTTTTCCGACAATCTCGTGTCCGGGAACTAAAGGATAAATCGAAGGACCCCATTCGCTTCGAGCCATGTGGATATCCGAGTGGCAAACACCACAATATAAGATATCTACCATCAAATCCTCATCACCAACTTCCCTTCTTTCAAAATTTATAGGCTCAAGGGGTGTAGATTTACTCGTAGCCCCAAATCCATTTACTTGTATCATAGTTAAAAAAATTAGTTTGAAAATTACTTAATAAACCACTGACTGAACTGAAGGTTTTCAGATTTGACATAAATAATATATTTTCCCGAAGGTATTTGACTGATGTCTGCACTTATTTTATTTACTTTTCCTTCATTTTGCCATATTTTTTTACCATCAGGAGCTAAAATAGCAAACTCATAATTATTTCCAGCATCTTCCTTTAATACCCAAACTTTTAAGGTGTTATCATCGACTGGGTTCGGAAAAACGGCAACATCTTTACCCGATTTTTTTAATTCGTCTAGTAAAACAATGATTTCTGCTATTTGATAAGCCTTGTCAAAATTAGGTATTCCATAGCCTAATCGATTGCTTGGGGTATCGTATAAACTTGCTGAACGTATCAGAATATCTCTGATTTGCATATTAGTTAATTGAGGAAAAGCTTGCCAAAAACTCGCCACAAATCCAGCCATTAATGGCGATGAAAAGGAAGTGCCATTGCTTGTTCCGATTGTATTATTAGGATTGCCTACAATTATACTTTGCCCTTGTGCCGCCAATTCAGGCTTGATTCTGCCGTCTGAAGTTGGCCCAAATGAACTGAAAAAAGCTGGATTTCCTAAGCCATTGACAGCACCTACGGCAATAATAGAATCAGCATCTGCAGGAGAACCAATATATTTCCAACTACTATTTCCTTCATTTCCAGCTGAAGCCACCACCAAAATACCCGCTTGTGCTGCCCAATCTGCGGCACGTGTTGCCAATGCTCTATCGCCATTGAGGTCTCTGTAAGTATAATTTTGGGCATCTATATCAAATTCAGTGTATCCTAAAGATGAATTAATGACGTCAACCCCCAAGCTATCTGCTAGTTCTGCTCCAAATAGCCAATTAGCTTCTTCTCGTTTTGTTTCGCTACTTACATCTTCTGTTGTAAGTAATACATATTTTGCTTGATAGGCGGTGCCGACAATTTTGTCCTGTTCGTAGGCAGCCATACACGAGAGTACATTGGTGCCGTGATAATGGTCGTTATAAACATTTGATTCATTGTTCACAAAGTCAAATGTATAAATAACTCTTTTTTCATTGAATAAATTTCTAAAAAAACTCAAATTCGGTGCATTTTGAAATCCTGAATCCAAAACCCCAATGAGCATTCCTTCTCCTCTAAAACCTCTTTGGTGCATTTGGTCTGCACCGAGCATCGCTAATTGTGTTTGTGATAAACCGTTGCCTTCAGTTTCAATCGTTTTGAATTTATCTGTGCGTTTGTTGGTTGCTGTAACCGAGGAATTACGGAAATTTTTTAAGTATAAATTTCCTTCAATGCCTCGCACAAAAGGAAGTTTTAAAATTTTTTCTAAAATAGTCGGGCTACAATTCACTAATACGCCGTTGTTCCACCTTGATTTGTATAGAATCTTTGCCCCAGATTGTGAAAGTTGATTCAAATAAGAGGGGTTGGGAGGAAGGTCTCTTTCATTAATTTTGATATTTTGCTTTTTCCTTCGGGCAATCGAACGTTCGGATAAAAATTCTTGTGGTTTAGATATAGAGTAGGGGGAATTGACCTTGTCTTTAAACAAAATAAAATAATCATTTTGAGCAAAATTGTCGAAAGAAAGTAGCAGTAGTGAATAAAGTAAGAGTTGTTTCATACAAAAATTTATGATTTTCTTTAAAAACGAATAATCAAGTATTTTTATTAGGAATGAAGCTAAATAAGCAGACTCACTCCTAATAAAAAATTTAGCCTAAATTTAAGCATTATTCTTGAAGCTTTTTAGTATCCAGCCACCTCCAATGACATCATCTCCTTCGTAGAAGACCGCTGCTTGTCCTGGGGCAATTCCACTGACAGGCTCATGAAAATTTACTTTCATTTTTTCACCTTCTTGCTCAATCGTTGCAGGTGAGCCTTCGTGTTTATATCTGACTTTTGTAATGGTTTCCAGAGATTTTCCTTGGATATCGGCATATTTTTGCATAATCAACTTGCCTACATACATGCCATCTTTTTCTAAATCTTTTTCTATACCTAATACAACTTCATTGGTCTCTTTTCTGATTTCAGTGACAAAAATAGGCTTACCTAAGGCAATACCTAAACCTTTTCGTTGACCGATGGTATAAAAAGGATATCCTTGATGTTTCCCAACAATTGTTCCGTCCTGCATTACAAAGTTTCCACCTTTGACTTGCTCCTCCAATCCTGGAACTCGATTTTTCAGAAAACCTCTATAATCATTATCAGGAACAAAGCATATTTCGTAAGATTCTTTTTTGGTAACTAGGTCGTAAAATTCTTTTTGAGTTGCCATCTCTCGGATTTGACTTTTCTTCAAATGCCCCAATGGAAGTTTGGTTCTAGAAAGACTATCTTGAGAAATTCCCCAAAGCACATAACTCTGGTCTTTTAGTATATCAACACCTTTTGAAATCACAAATCGCTCATTTTCCTTTCGGATATTGGCATAATGCCCAGTTGCGATAAACTCGCAATCTAACTTATCGGCTCTTCTGAGCAAAGCATCCCACTTGATATGCGTATTACATAATACACATGGGTTTGGAGTTCTACCTTCTAAATATTCTCCCGTAAAATGGTCGATAACATAGTCGCCGAATTCTTCTCGAATATCCAAAATATAATGAGGAAAACCGAGATTGACGGCAATATTTCGAGCATCATTGATAGAGTCTAAGCTACAACAGCCAGTTTCTTTTTTGCTTCCACCCGATGAAGCGTAGTCCCAAGTTTTCATGGTCATACCGATTACCTCATATCCTTCTTCGTGGAGCATGACCGCCGCCAATGAGCTGTCTATTCCGCCGCTCATAGCTACTAAAATTCTTCCGTGTTTACTCATTAGTTTACTGCAAGGGGGCAAAGCCCTTCGTTTTTTTAAAGATTAAAATAAATTTAGTATATATTTGGGTTTTAATTGCTTTGTGCAACAAGTCAATACCCAATATTTTGGAAACCTAATTTGAAAAGAAATAGTTCTCCATTAAATTGCAACAAAATTAATCTTTTTTATCAGATAATTAGTAGAATGGCTCTTAAAACGCTCGTAAAAGTAGGAAATGTGACAAATCTCTCGGATGCAAGGTACTGTGCAGGGATGGGAGTAGATTTAATCGGATTTGTAATAGATGAGAATTCCGAAAATTATGTATCGCCTGAAAAATTAAAAGAAATACTTTCTTGGCTTGCTGGTGTGGAAATAGTTGGTGAAATCAATCATACTCCTGTATCTGCTATTGCCGAATATTTAGGAAATTATGAAATGGATATCGTTCAGATTAGCGATGTATCATTGATTCAGGAATTGAAAAATTTAGGTAAGAAAATTATTTTACGCCTAGAATTTGAAAATCCATACTTTGAAGAATTTTTAGTAAGGTATCAGTCTTTTGTTCACTACTTTTTGGTAGAAGGGGGGGAGTTTTCTGATTTTGCTCAAAAAACTTTAAAGGAATATGCCCAAAATTATCCTATTTTGTTAGGTTTTGGAGTAGATGCAACAAATGTCCAGCATATTCTGAATGATTTTTCTTTTAAGGGCATTGCTTTAAAAGGTACAAATGAAATTCGACCAGGTTATAAAGACTATGACGAACTGAGCGATATTCTTGAGTTGATAGAGATAGATTAAACTTTAGAATTTATTTTGTTTTTCAAAAATCTTCACTAAATTCAACCTTTAGTAATTCTTTTTGTCCATTTATGTAGTTTGTTATACATAGTACCGTTTTTAACCATTAACTTTGTGGCATCATTAAACATCTCAAACAAATGAAAAAGCGATTGTATAAAATAAAATCAGAGAAGCAAATTGCGGGAGTAGCAGCAGGCTTAGCAGAATATTTTGATATAGATAAAACCTTGGTTAGGGTATTATTGGCGATTGGAATTTTTACACCTGTTCCTGTCATTACTGCATACATATTGTGCTGGATAATTATGCCAGATAAATCTTCAATTACGATAAGTGTTAATTCATAATAATTGAAATGGCTAAGAGACTATATAAAATAAATAACTCCGAAACCATGGTTGGGGGAGTTGTCTTAGGAATATCGGAGTATTTTGGGGTAGATCCTGTGTTGTTAAGGATACTTTTTGCAGTATTGATATTTACTCCTGCTCCTATTATTATTATTTATTTGGTACTTTATTTTGTTTTACCTGAAAAAAATACAGCAATAAGCCTTGATGAACAAGGGCTTCAAGAAAATGATTATCAACATTCAATTTCAAACAATATGAGCAAAAACCAACAAAAAAACGGCTTAGTAGGAGGAATGATTCTTATCGCTTTGGGTGTTATCTTTTCATTCAAAACTTTCTTCCATATCAATTTATTTCATTATATCGGTAAAATGTGGCCTTTGGGCTTAGTTGCTCTCGGTATTTGGCTGATTGTGAAAGATAGAAACGGGAATAATTTTCAAAATCCGTCGGATGGCAGTGATTCTTTCTAAATTCAGGTTTAATCTAAATAGAATGTGATGAATAATAAATCAAATTTATTTTGGGGAGTTCTGTTGATTGGTATAGGTGTATTATTTTTAGGACAGAATTTAGAATGGTTTCATATTGCATGGAACTTTGGCGATATTGCTAAGTACTGGGCAGTTTTGTTGATACTTGCTGGTATTGCGGCTTTGTTGCATGAGCGAAAAACAGTATTTAATTCGGCTTCAGCAATTCTTATAGCTTTCGCAATCCCTTTAGCTCTTTATACTTGTGTAAGCGATGGCGTAGGGGCTATTAAAGATGCTGTCGAGGAAGATATCCATATTGATATCGACGGAGATGAAGATACTACCTCTACTTCTTCTTCAGGGAAAATTCAAAATTATAAAATCGATTGGTCGCCAAATACGAAAGAAGCTACTTTAAAGCTGAAAGGTGGTGCTGTAGCTTTTAAACTGAATGAATCGAAAGATAAGTTATTTGAAGCCCAAACATCGATGTTTACTAAAGGAGGATTTACTTTGGTTGAAGAAACTCAAAATACATCTAAAATTATTGATTTTCAACAAAATGGTAAAGTTAAAGGTCATTTTGATTTTGATGATGAAGATATTTCCAACACTGTTGATTTAGCTCTGAATACAACTCCAGTTTGGAATTTGGACTTGGGGGTTGGGGTCGGTAAATTAGATTTTAACCTTGAAAAATTTCAGGTAAAAACGCTTAAATTACAGACAGGAGCGGCATCAATTGATATCAAATTGGGTAATTTACAAGAAAAAACGGACGTGAGCGTAGAGGCTGGTTTAGCATCAGTAAAATTCAAAATTCCGAAGGACGTAGCTTGTGAAGTTAAGTTCAAGGGAGCTTTAAATGAAAAAGAATTGGATAATTTCAAAAAAGTCGAGGATGGGCTTTGGCGAACTGAGAATTATTCATCATCTGCCAAAAAAATCAATTTTATAATAGAAGGAGGATTAAGTTCCTTTGAAATTATACGAAATTAATCTACAAAATATAGCCCTTAGCGTTGATTGCTAAGGGCTTTTTTATATTTTTGCAAAAAAAATTGCATGAATAAACTGATTAAATTTATAATTGTTCTGCTTTCGAGTTTTACCTCCTTTGCCCAAAGCTTATCGCCTAATGCTTCCATTAGTATTTTGACTGTTGCTCCAGGTGATGCTCTTTATTCAACTTTTGGGCATAGTGCTATTCGCATCAATGACCCACTGATTGGCTTAGATGTAACTTATAATTATGGTGCTTTTGACTTTCGTACCGAAGGTTTTTATCTAAAATTTTTGAGAGGCACTTTACCTTATCAAATTAGCGGAAATTATTTTCAGCTTGATTTGGAAGGCTGGAGTCGTGAAAATCGTGCGGTTATCGAGCAAGTTCTCAATTTATCTGCTTCTCAAAAAGAGGAAATTTACGCATTTTTACAAAAAAATTATTTACCCGAAAATAGAGAGTATGCTTATAAATTTTTCTATGATAATTGTTCAACGAGATTGAGAGATGTCTTGAAAAGGGCTTGTCGGGATAGCCTGGTTTTAGATCAAACATTGCATGCTGATAGTTCTTATCGTGAATGGATTGATAAATATGCGATTCGTAATCATAAATCTTGGGCTGATTTTGGTATGGATTTAGCAATTGGTATTCCTGCCGACGAAAAAACTGGCTATAAGGGTGCTATGTTTTTACCAGATAATTTGATGGATGCTTTAGACAAAGCAAAAATAAATAAAAATGGGCAGTTACAACCTTTTGTAATACAGAAATCAGTACTTAATCGGGATACCTTGTATATTCAAGAACAACAAGATACCTTTTTTAAGCCACTTATTTTTTCGATTTTATTGTTGATAATGGCATTATTGGTTTCGTTTATGCCAAATACCAGCTTGAAATGGACGAAAATTTTTGATAAAGTACTATTTTCGTCGGTAGGGACTCTTGGATGGGTAATTGTTTTTTTATGGTTTTTGACCGACCATGGCGTAACTGCATATAATTTGAATATTTTTTGGGCTTTCCCTTTAGCTCTCCCAGCGATTTTCTTGGTTCAGCGAAGTGGTCGCTTTTGGCTTTATTTCTTCAAAATTTATGCAATAACACAGATATTATTACTAATTTCATGGAAATTTATTCCTCAAACCATACATTTTGCTTTAGTACCTCTAGTAATGGCATTGGCTCTTAGAGCGTTTTTTATTGCAAAAAAATGAAATAATTCCCCAAGAATAAAATCAATATAACACATATAAACCCAAATGAAAATGAAAAAATTATTAACGCTGGGCGTATTAGTTTGCACTTTATTTGCTTGTCAGATGGATGAGGAAGTAGTTGTCAAACCCAATTCGTTCAGATATGATAATAAAGATTATTCTTTAGCATCCGTAATTGTAGAAAATTATGGTAAAAATAAAGATGGAAATTATGAGCTTTTTGTCAGCTTGATATCTTCAGGTATAACAGTAAAAGATGTGAATGGCGAATTTCTAACAGTTTCTGGTAAAGGAAACCTTATAAGTTTAAATGTAATTTCCAAAACACCAACTTTAGAAAACGGGGTATATTCTTTGAAAAATACAATGAAAGAAGCTGGTGCTTTAGAATATGGCTCTTTGTATATAGATTATAATTTTGATACGTTTTCAGGGAAATTATTGGATATTCAAAGCGGAAATATTATTGTGAAAAAAAATAATAATTTATATGAACTGACCATTGCCTTAGTGGCAGACGATGATAATCCTGTGGATGGTTATATAAAAGCTAATATCAAACAGTACGAGTATAATTAGTCAGCGAGTTGGCTTTTAGGCTTTACTTAATTTAATTTGAAGAGGTCTTAAACCTTTTCGATATTTATTCAATTATTTCCAAAGAAATGGATTCTATAAAAATTTTTGCACCGGCAACGGTTGCTAATGTCGCTTGTGGTTTTGACATATTCGGTTTTGCGGTTGATGCCCCTGGAGATGAGGTAATTGTAAAAAAAAGGCTTGATAATCAATTGGTTATTACGTCAATTACGGGGGATGAAGGGAAGCTTACGTATGATGTCTCAAAAAATACAGTCACTGTTCCTATCATTCAATATTTACAATCGATAGGTTCAAATCAAGGATTTGATATTGAATTACATAAAAAAATGCCTTTAGGAAGTGGATTAGGAAGTAGCTCTGCAAGTTCGGTAGCGGGTGTTTTTGCTGTAAATGAGTTGATGGGAAAAGTTCTTAAAACAGGTGAATTATTACCATTTTCGATGGAAGGAGAGCGAATTGCTTGTGGTTCAGCTCATGCAGATAATGTTGCTCCCGCCTTATTAGGGGGATTTGTTGTAGTGCGTAGTTATGACCCCTTAGAGGTGTTCAAAGTATCAACTCCGAGTGATTTATTCGTCACGATTGTGCATCCAGATATTGAAGTAAATACCAAAGATGCCCGTCATATTTTACGAAAAGAGGTTTCTTTGAAAAATGCAATTTCTCAGATGGGAAATGTTGCTGGAATGATTGCTGGGTTGATGAAAGAAGATTATGAGTTAATTTCACATTCGATGGAAGATTTCATAATTGAGCCAGTTCGTTCAATTTTAATTCCTGAATTTTGGAATGTAAAAAATGCTGCCTTAGAAGCAGGAGCTTTAGGCTGTAGTATTTCTGGGGCTGGCCCATCGATTTTTGCATTTAGTAAAGGAAAAGAAATAGCTGAAAAGGTGGCTTTTGTGATGAAAAATAGTTTTGAAAAAGTCGGAATTGTTGCGAATGCTTATGTGTCTGGAATTAATCAAACTGGTCCAAAAATTATAGAAAATTAACATGAAAAAAAGAATTGCTCTCATCACAGGTGCTACGTCCGGAATTGGAAGAGCAACCGCTGTTGCTTTTGCCAATGCAGGTATCGATTTAATTTTATGTGGACGAAGAAAAGAAATAATGAACGATTTACTCTCTGAATTAAGTAATCAAGTAGAAGTAACAAGCTTGATTTTTGATGTGAGAGATAATAATGCTGTTCAGCATGCCATTGAATCTTTAGATGAACATTGGAAAAATATTGATATTTTAGTAAATAATGCAGGTAATGCACATGGTTTATCTCCTATTCAAGATGGTGAAATTGAGGATTGGGATGCTATGATAGATGGTAATGTGAAGGGTGTTTTGTATGTTTCTAAAGCAATAATTCCACTGATGCTTAGCCGGAAAACAGGGCATATCATCAACCTGAGTTCGGTTGCTGGTAAGCAAACTTATGCCAATGGTGCTGTTTATTGTGCTTCAAAAAAAGCAGTAGAAGCATTGAGCGAGGGTATGAGGCTAGATTTGACACAGCACGGAATTAAAATTACTAACATAGCCCCTGGTGCGGTACATACCGATTTTTCTTTGGTAAGGTTTAAAGGTGATGTTGAAAGAGCAAATAAAGTATATGAAGGATTTGAGCCTCTATTGGCGGAAGATATCGCAGATGCAATTTTATACGCTGTCAATACGCCTGAAAGGGTAACTATTGCTGATATTGTTATCTATGCTAAAGCTCAGTCGGCTCCGACTACTATTTATCGAAATTAATTTGAATGGATAATTCACTTGAAAAGCTAAAGGAAATTGATATTCGGTATTTGATTCAGGAAATGGGCTTTGAAATTATTCAAAGCCGTAAAATGAAATGCCCTTTTCATGAAGATGATAAACCTTCAATGGTGATTTATCCACACCCTCAAAATGAGTTTCATTGTTTTGGTTGTGGCAAGCATGGGGATATTGTCAATTTTTATGCTTCTCTTCACGGTTTATCGTTCAAAATGGCTCTGGATGAGTTGGTTTCTCGATATATTATTCGGCAGCAAGATGCCAATGAACGAAAAATTAGTATAGAAAAAATTTATTCTGACAAAAAAAATGAGGAAAGTAGGGCGACTCCTAGCATAATAGCTAGCGAAATTTTTGAAAGCCTAAGGCAATTTTGTCTCAGTCAAGCTCCCACAGAATCCGCTCGTCGTGCAGCCAATTACCTTCGGTCGAGAGGAATTGATGATTGGACTATAAGGTATTTTAAAATCTTTGTAATTAAAAATTATGCTGATACAAACGAATTTTTGAAGCGTAATTTCAATTTACAAGATTTGATAAATTCTGGTTTATTCAACCATAAAGGCAATCTTATTTTTTTTGTTCATCCAATTATTATCCCTTATTATTTTGAAGATAGAATTGTGTATTTACAAGGAAGAACTATTGGAAGTCCTCCCGAAAATAATAGTAAATACCAATTTCTTTCGGGTATTTCTCGAACCATATTTAATCTTGATATGTTGAAGAATTTACGAAATAATACCGAAGTTTATATTACGGAGGGGGCATTTGATTGCATGATTTTGGTAAAAAATGGCTTACCTGCCATTAGCCTTGGAAGTGCGTCTTTATTCAAACAAGAATGGATTAAAATTTTGAAGAAATTCAGGATTTCTATCTGTTTTGATAATGACCAAGCTGGTCAAGAAAATTCTCAAAAACTTCAAGAAAAGCTATTATTTCATGGAATTTTAGCAGAAACCAAGGATTTAACCAAAGGTTTCAAAGATATCAATGAGTATTTTGAACAAAAAAAGATTGAATGATAATCTTCCTCAGAAAATTATCATTCAATTCAAATTGATTCTCCTTTGATGACTTTTTTTGAGCGAATCATATCATCTTGTGTGACTAACACAAAATATATACCATCTGGGTAAGTCGATAAATCGAAATCATGTAAGGATTTTTCGTGTATGCTTTCTTCCAAAATTTTCCCTGCTAAATTGGATAGTTGAAAGTGTGTCTCCATTCCCGGATTTACTTTTACATAAACCTTTTCGTCGGGTATGTTGTAGTAAATTACAAATTCATCTTTTTTCATTGATGTTTCTCAAATTTGGTAAAATTCTAATTTTTCTTTACAAGGAACTAAATTTTGCTGATTTATAAAAATCTTTTTCGTACAAAAGACATAAAATTCGCCTGCATTCAGACTCGTTTGTAGGTAATTAGACGGAATCTCATATTCGTGATTTGAAAATATGTCATACCATATTCCAATTTTATTAAAAAAGAATGTTACTCGTTCTTTTTTAGTGCTAAAGTTAGCCATAACAGTCCAAGTCATTTCATCACTAACTAAGGCAATTTGTTTGAATAAGTCATCTGAATAGCTTTCCAAAATACCATCACTGAATATTTTTTCTGATTTTTTTAAATGGAAAAGGTTAGAAAAAAAATGATATAGTTGTTGCCGGTTGTTATCTTCGAGATAGTGCCAAGCAGGTGGTTTAAGTCCTGTGCGACCATTAACATTGATAGAAATATCATAGCCTAATTCGCCGAATTGCCATAACATTTTAGCTCCTGGATAAGTCAAAAATAAAGCAAGGCACGCTTTTATTCTCTGAAAAGCCTCATTTGGGGTAAATTTTTGCAAAGTATCAAATGCTATTCGTTCTTCATCGTGGCTTTCCATATAAGTAATTGTATGTGATTTTTCCCAAGATTTGCTTTGGTAATATCCCGAATGGTAAGAGTCTTGTTTGCCTTTTAATAAATTTCGAGTGATATGATTTTGATTACTCCAAAGAAGAAAACCATATTCTGCAAGTTCTTTTTCTTCTGTATTTTCGGCAAAATGTTCTAAAATTATATAACAATTTGAGTCGATTGTTCTGATATAATCATAAAATCTTTTCAATAATCTAATTCTTGACTCATCATAGGAACTCCATTCACTTACATTATTAGGAAAGGTATTTTTTTGAGTAAAACCTTTGGAAAGGTCAAAACGAAATCCATCAATTCTGTATTCATTTAACCAAAAGCTAAGCACTTTATCAAAATAGTATTGAGTTGCATAGCTTTCGTGGTTGAAATCATAAAAAACGGAATAGGGATGCTTTGCTTTTACATTGAAGAAAGGATTGTTTTTTGCCGGTTTTGTTTGATTCCAATATGCTTTCAAATAGGGGAAATCTTTATCGGCATGATTCATGACAATATCTAAAATTACAGCAATTCCATTTTCATGACATTGGTCAATTAGGAATTTAAGGTCATTTTTTGTCCCATAAAACTTATCAGTAGCTGTGTAAAAAGTTGGGTTATATCCCCATGAAATATTTGCCGTAAATTCATTAATAGGTAAAAGTTCAATAGCATTTATCCCTAATTTTACTAAATAGGGTAGATATTCTACTACTTCGATGAAAGTTTTCGATGGTACAAAATCTCTTACCAACAGTTCATAAATAATTAAATTTTCAACTTTTGGTCTTTTGAAATTTGTATTTTTCCATGAATACTTACTTTCATTAATTTGAAAAACAGACACAATTCCTCCATAAGGATTTTGAGGGTAAGTTTTTAATTGGGGATATGTTTTTTCAGGGATAAAACAATCGTGATTTGGATCGAGAATTTTCTGACTGAAAGGGTCTGCAATAGCTGTTTTTCCATTAATTAAGTATTGATAACTATATTCGATATCTGGGTTTAAATTGTTGATTATCAGCCAAAATTTATTTTCTTCAGGCACTTTATTCATCAAATACTGATTATCTACTTGCCAATTATTAAATTCCCCGATTACATGAATAAATGCTATTTCAGGGGCAAAAATAACCAACATGACAGTATTTTTATTCAATACATTTATCCCATCTTTGAAATTATTCATTTGCTTATCACCTGAACCTAAATAATCATTTGGATATCTCATGAACGGATGATGTATTTTTGGAGATTTTCATAGACTTTATGGATTGGTAAACCCATGATTGTATAGAATGAACCCTCAATTTTCTGAATACCAATCATTCCTATAAAATCTTGTACTCCATAACTACCTGCTTTATCAAAAGGCTGATAATGAGAAATATAATGATTGATTTCCCAATCGCTCAATTCCTTAAAACTTACCAATGCGGTATCTGAAAATGATATTTTTTCATCTTTGCTAAACAAGCAAACCCCCGTTACTACTTGATGAGTTCGATTACTTAGAGATTTTAACATTTTTATGGCTTCTTCCGCATTTTGAGGTTTATTTAATAAGCTTTTTTGACCTGAACTATCCGAAACAATCACAACTGTATCAGCACAAAGAATAATTTCGTCTTGAATTATAGCTTCAAAACAAGTAGCCTTAGCTTCTGCCAAATATACAGGGACAAGTTCTGAAGCCATGTCTTCCGGGAAATTTTCGTCAGTTGGAATCACACGGATATCAAATGAAAAACCCGCCATGGATAATATTTCTTTTCTTCTCGGAGAATTTGATGCTAAAGTTAGAGCTTTACTTAATTCCATAAATAATAAATCTTTGATAAAATGTCGAATATTTTATTGAAATAATCGATTTGTGCGTAAATTTAAGCATGAAATACCTATTATTAATATTTATTTTAGTTTCTCAAAAATCTTTTGCCCAAAATTCTGCAATTGATACCCTAAAACACTCGAATTCTGCGAAAGATAGTGTGTTTTATACTAGCCTGAAGTCAAAACTATCAAAAAGTAAGATTGGAAGAGAGCTTTATGGGGCTATATTCCGAGATGTTTATAATTCGACTTCCCAAAAAAAAGAAATAGAAAAGTTTGATTTACATCAATTTTCTAATTTCAATGGGAAACGTATTGCCCAAATAAATATCAAACAGCTTGAGGTTTTTGGTCCTTCCGTGAATGATACCTTGAGGAAAGGCTCTAAGCTCGAACATCTGGTAAGCAAAAATCTACATACGAATACTCAAGTAAATTTGATTCGAAAATCACTCTTGTTATTTAAAGAAGGTGATATTTTCGATGCAAGTTTGATGAGAGAAAATGAGCGTTTATTACGTACAAATCCTATTATTCATGATGCTCGGATTTTGGTTTCAAAATATAAAAATTTCGATGATATGGTCGAAATTTTAGTAATTATTCAAGATGTATGGTCGAAAAATATTGATTTTAATGGTTCTGGATTGAATAATTTTGCACTGGGCTTAGAAAATAAAAACTTTAGAGGAAAAGGACATTCGCTTTATCATCGATTTACTTGGAAATCTGCCGATTCTTTACAAAAAATTGGCTGGAGAACAATTTATACCATTCCATATATTAAAAATACATGGACAACCGCACAATTTAGGCTCATTTTTGAAAAGGATATAAAACAAGTTTCGGCAAAAATTTTTAGACCATTTTTAAGTATTGACACCAAGAATGCTGGTTCATTAGAGCTTGGATATTTGAATACAAGAGAATATAAACGGTTGATTATCAATAATAAAGACCAATTAGTGGTATATCCAGTAGCACAATATTATACAGATTTTTGGTATGGAAGGGCCTTTAAGCTGAATTCTGAAGAAGCTACAAAACGATTGGTTTTGGCAATTAGAAGAAGCAATTTTGAATTTAATGAAAGACCAGAAGTCAGTGAAAGTGAAAATAAAATTTATTGGAATAGAATCACTTGGTTGGCTAGTGCAGGATATTCAGACAGAAATTACAGAAGAGATTTTTTGGTATATGGCTTTGGAAGAACGGAAGATATCCCGATTGGTAAAATTATATCCGTAACTGGGGGATGGGAACAGACAGAGTTTGGTAGAAGAAACTATTTTGGAAGTCAATTTTCTTTTGGTACATATTTGTCTGCTGATCGAGGTTATATTTATACTTTGTTGAATGCAGGGACATTTTTCAAAAATAAATCGTCTCAGCAAGGAGTTTTAGGTTTAAAATCTTTCTATTTTAGCCCTCTTTATAAGTTAGGTGGAGGGCATTTTCGGCAATTTATTAGTTTTAATTTTACTTATGGAATTAAGAGAGATGCCTTAGATTATTTGAATATTAGTGGAAGAGAGGGGATTTTGGGTGTAAATAGCGAAGGATTAAGGGGAGATAAGCAAGCTGTATTAGGCTTAGAATCAGTTTTGTTTTCTCGAAAAAGTATCTTTGGCTTTCGAGCTGCTCATTTTATTTTTGCTAATCTCGGAATGGTTGCTCTCCATCAGAATGCTTTAATCTCTAGTCCAATCTATCAGGGGTATGGGTTTGGTGTTAGATTGAGAAATGAGAATTTAACATTTAATACATTTCAAATACGAATAGGCTATTACCCAAATATTCCACTTATTTCTAGCGATTTTAGATTTGCATTTGAAGGTGTTCAGCCTCTGAGATTAAGAGATTTTGATATTTCTGCTCCGCAAGTAATTCCTTTAAAATAAATATTGAAAAAAAACGTTATCTATTTTGAACTATTTTAAATTCACATTTGTATAATATGTATATACATTGATTGTCGTGGTAATTAAAAATGTATTTTAATTTGTATGTCGATAGAAAAAGAAATTAAACAGACCAAACCTTTTAGGAGTCCATATCAAAAAGTGCTTGTCAATTTGTTATTTACAACGAATTGGGCAAATACCGAACAATCGGCGATACTCAAACCGCATGGTTTATCTCCTCAGCAATACAATGTATTAAGAATTCTCCGAGGGCAACATCCTGCCCCCATCACTATCAATGGGATTATTGAAAGAATGTTGGATAAAATGTCTAATGCATCTCGTTTAGTGGATAAACTATTGGTGAAAGGGTTTGTAACCCGAACAGATAATATTAACGACAGAAGAGCTTGTGATATCAGAATCACCGAAAAAGGACTTCAAATTTTGAATGGGATTGATGAATTACAGGCAAACTGGGAGGCATCTTTACAAGGTTTGACTGAGGAGGAAGCCTTACAATTGAGTGATTTATTAGATAAAATGCGTAACAAATAAGTGTTTTTTTATATTTTTTTTATTTTAAACTTAATTTTTCTAAAAAATGAAAAGTTTCAAATCTTTGTTGGGTGTAGCTCTAGCTACTGTGTTAAGTGTTTCGGTTTTTGCCAATGGTGGAGTAGCTCCGTCTCCTTTGAAAGTGGATACTAAGGCAAGTACGTTTAAGTGGTTAGGTAAAAAATTTACCGGAGAACACAATGGAACAGTGGATATTCAAAGCGGTAATTTGGTATTGAATGGCTCTAAACTTGTAGGTGGAGAATTTGTAATTGATATGAAATCAATTAAGGATTTAGATGTAACTAATCCTGAGTATAATGGTAAATTAGTAAAACATTTATCAAGCCCTGATTTTTTTGATGTTGAGCATTATCCAACTGCAAACCTAAAAATCACAAAAGCTGTTGCTAAAAATGCAGCATCTTATGATGTGACAGGTGAATTGACAATCAATGGTGTGAAGCAAACAATCAATTTTCCAGTTGCTTTGAGTATCGTAAAAGGTTTGGCAACAGCTACTGCAAAATTTGAAGTAGATCGTACTAAATTTGGAAGTAAATATGGTTCAAAAACTTTCTTTGAGTCTATTGGTGACAAAGTGATTTATGATAATTTTGAAGTAGATGTAAAAATCGTTGCTTCAAAATAATTCTTACTGAGCAAATAAAGAGAAATCCCCGATAAGGGGATTTCTCTTTATTTGATTAAAGCAAGTTTGAAAGAGCCTCTCGGCACAAATAACTTAGTTGTCTGTTTTTCTAAATTATAAATAGGATTTTCATGAACTTTCCAGAAATCTATTGTTCCGAAGTGTTTTCCCAAGTTTAAGAATTCAAAATTACAGATGGCAACATTTTCCCCTGTATTGTCAAAAATAATATCGCACGGTAACAAACCTTCATATTCTGTTTCACCAATTTCAAATAAATTTCCATCATTGGCAAGCCTTATAAGAGAGAGAGAGGCTTTTTTTGAAAAATTAGGATGATTATGTGGGTAAAAAGTTTTTCGGGCATTACTCACAATTACAAAATTTCCTGAAGGATGAATGGCAAAAGAAGTAGAGTTTTCTCCAACCTTTGCTTTTGAGATTAAGAAATGGTCGTTTCCTCCTTCTATATTAAATTTTATTACAAAAATATTTCCTTGTGTATTTGACGTTTCAAAGCTTTTTTTCAAATCTACCGCAGTATCGTGAACTAAGAAATATTTACCATCGCTTGTAAATTTGCCTGATTTAGGAAAACTACCCACACTTAACAATTGTCCAATGGTGTTCAATCTGATAATTTTTCCACTTGGTCCATCACGAGTAACCTTTATCAAACCCACATTTTTAGTTTCTTCCATAATGAATGCGATAAAATTGCCACTTGGATGCCAACTTATATCGCTGATTTTTCCAGGAGGGAAATTACTTGGTTTATTGATAATTCGGATAGGTTTGCCCGCTTCATCTAATTCTAATATTTGTAATTCTTTACCAGTTTCTTCGCTACAGACAGCTAAATATTCGTTATTTGGGCTAATATCAATAGCAATAGGGTTCTTTCCACTTGGAAATTTATATAATAACTTAGGGTTTTTAAGGTCTTTCATATCGATGACAGATATAAAAGCCCCCGAAGGTAAATCTTTTATTAATAAATTATTTTCTTTTTGATTGTCGTTAATAGCCCCATAGTTTTCGGCAATATAGGCGTAGTTATATTTGTTTGCAATCGCAATAGCTTTCCCAAAATTCAGTGCAGAATTTGAGGCGATAGTACTATTTAGCTCGTCTTCATCTGCTGGAATGGGAAACTGAATAATTGAATAAACATCTTTAGAACCTTTTTCTTTGGAAAGTTTACCATGAACAAATGTTGAAGCACTTATTTCAGCATCAGAAAGAATACTGATTGCTTTGGCATTGAAACTGATTTCTTGCGAAAAAGTAGGAGTCCAATTCAACAAAAAAAGTAGGAATGGTGTAAAGAGTTTTTTCATGATTATTGCAACGAAAACTAAATTATACCAAAGGATAATCTTTATGGTGATTTGGCATAATTAATGGTGAAAAGGGAGGAGAAATTGTTTATTATAAGAACAAAATACATACTCCTTCTGTAAATTTATTTTATAATAAACAATTTAGCAAATTTCTTGCCAAAAATTAACTTTCAGCATCATAAACCAAAACTTTTTCCCAAAGAGCAGAGCAATTATCGATAAATACGTAATGATCAGGGTGAGTTTGGTAAGCATCTTGATCGGCTGCATTATCAAATACAAACGTAAGTGAAAAACTATAAGATGAATCGATGACTGGTCGGTTGGTATTAGCTGGTCTGCCTATGTAAGCTGCTTTAATCAAATCGATTTTTGATAGCTCAAGTAATCCTTCATGCAATGCTTGTTGATGTGATTGATTGTCTTTTTCTTTAAGCCAAAAAAATACGGTGTGTACTACTCCTTTTGATAAATTTGCCATTGATAAATATATTAAAAATTATTAAAAAATGTAAATGTCCCCAATAAATATGCTTGAATAGAGCTTGAATGTGTGCCTTTATCGATACTAATTAGACTAACATTCCCGCCTCTTTTTTTCATAGCATTAAATGCAGTTTCGGTATTTAGGTATGGAACATAGCTGTCACTAGTCCCATGATATAGTTGGGTAGGTGTGAGAGGTTTCCAATCATACACATCGTTATCACTGATAATTTTTGCAAACTCAGCATCAGAGTTATTAAGAATTTTCTCTCGGAATGTATCGGTTAATAAACTACGAAAATCTCCGCTAATATCAGAATTATTTTGTTCGATTTGAGAAGCATAAGGCTCTTTGAAATAATAATTCATAGGCTTGTTCAAGCCATAAATACGATTATAAGTTTTCAATACCCAAATATAAGAAGCATTGTGTTGGGCTTCTCCAATAGATGGATTTTCGGCAAAATATCTGAAAGTTGCCGTTTTATTATAAGCACCTGCACCACAAGTAACAGCACTGAGATTGATACTTTTAGCAGCATCTTCTTCTATTAATTTTTGTAGTGAAAGCGTGGCATAGCCGCCTTCAGAATAGCCTGTTAGATAAGTTTTTTGATTCCACTGAATGCCAGACTCTTGTTTGATTAATTCTTGAAATGCTTTCAAAAAATCGTAGCATGGTTTTGCTAAGCCCATTCTATGTTCATAAGGGTGGGGTATTTGCTTTGAGACACCATAACCAACATAGTCTGGAGCAATGACGATGTATCCCAAGGTCGCAATGAGAGAGGCAATAGTGCCTTCTCCAGACGATGAGAAGTTGGAAGGGGCTAAAGCATCATCTGTTATTGTGCCATGTTGGTAACTAATCAAAGAAAGAGAATTTTTAGAAGTGCTACTTGGTACGACTAATGCACCAGAGGCTTGAATACTCGTTCCGTCGGTATTGGTGGTTTTGTAGATGATTTTATATTGTTTTACACCCGAACGAACAAATAATGCCGCTTGACTTCCCATGAGTGGCGTGAGGGATTCGACCAATTTATCTTTACTTATTTCATTGACCAATGTATAGCTTACCAAATAGGTAGAATTAGGCGTAACATCAGGTGTATCTTTGCAAGAAATAAATATAAAAATACTTATTACCCAAATACCTAAAAATATATTTTTCCTCATAAATAATGTATAATTAATTGATTGGAATTACAAAAGTGCTTATTTTATCTTTATTTTAAAAGAAAATTACCATCCAGGAACTAAAAAATTGATTCCTGTGATACCTTTTCGTATCCTATTATCATAAATTGGAAATGCCAAAAATGGTTCAATAATTAAATAATTGAATAGATTTATGCGTAATCCAGAGCCTATACTCATCAGTGGATGTGCTGTATCCGAGTTATTGGGAAAGAGTTTGAGATTTTCTGTACTTGTATTTTGTTTATTTGCCCAAGCCATTCCGATATCCACGAACAGATTGAAATCGCTCTTTACCGCTGGAAAATTGATAAAACCTTGATTTTTATCAGCAGTAATAGGTAACCTGATTTCAAAATTAGTAAGTGCCATTTTAGTCCCTCTTAGGTAATTTTCATTCAATTGTAAAGTAGAAGTTTGTTTACGTAGGGCATTCCCCCAAAATCCGTGCATATACCAAGGATATCCTACAAACATTGGATATAATTTGTTGTAATTATTATCGCTTGATGCTCCAAATCTACCGAAATAATAAACTCTTGTTGCTAAAGTGAATGGTTTTCTATAAAAATAGTTGCGATAATCAACTGTTAATGAATTTTGTGCAAAATTTCCAAGATATTGACTAAATTCAAAACGATATCGATGTCCTTTGATGGGAGCTGTATTTCCGAAAATACTATTATCTCCAACATAAGCAAGGTACATTTGTTGTAAACTAAATGGGCTATAACCTAATGTTTCTAACTCATTTTTTGTAAGTTTTTCAGGCTTTTGAGAAGCAATAAATGAGTTTTGTGTTGAATTTGCCTGATTTTTATAATAATCAACGTATTTTGTTCCGCTATAATTATACCAATTAAAACTCGCTCCAAATTCAAATCTTCTACTTTTACTGAGTGGATACGTCCCAAAGATACCTATTTGATTGATAAAAAGTCGATGCAAATAGCTAGTAGATTGAATCAGGGAGTCGTTTGATAATAGATTGTATTTAGCTCGTAGTGAATTATCATTTTGGTAGCCTACATTTTTGGAGTAATCGCTGAATCTATAAGGGATTCGCATCAGACTTATTCCCCATTGAAGTGGTTTTTTCTGGTTTAAATATTGAATTTGAGCTCCAAAATCTTGTAATTCTCCATTGAGTGTAGCAATAGCCGATACTTGATTATTGCCGAGCATATCACTGAATAACCCGATGATACCTCCTCCAAGTCCAGTACCCCAACGGCTGGCATTGATTCCAATTCCCGAATTTCCCAAATAATCAAGTTTAAAACGTGTTTTGTAAGATGAGTGCGTTACTTTTTGTACACTCTCTGTAAAAGGAATTTTTACACTGGATATGTTCTCGGCTGTTATATGATGTGGTATTTTATTTCTTTCAAGGGTATGGATATCTGTAATAGATAAATGGTAATTATGATTTTGAAAGCGAATATAGCCTAATTTTCCGTCATTTGAAGCAATCGTGAGAGCGGGAGAGAAAATACTTGTACCCAAAATCCCTGTTTCAAAGTTGCTTAATTTTTCAATAATAGGTGCAGTGTCTTGAGGTTTAAATCGATAAATATTTCGGGTATTTCCTATATCTGAAAGAAAATATACATAGTCTCCATAAATTTGTGGTTGAGTATTGTCGGTTTCATCCCAAAGCTGAAATTTTTCAATTTTTGAGTTTAAAAGACTTAATTTGTTGATTGTAAGGTACTTTTGCTCTTTATTATTTGTGCTGTTTCTATCCGATACAAAATAAATTGATTTGCCATCATTGCTCCAGATAGGCTGAATATCCGAATGTGTATCTTTCGTGAGATTTGTGCATATTTTATCTTTCAAATGAAAAGTAAAAATATCACTTATACCATTTGATAAACTTGAAAACGCAATTTGATTGCCGTCTGGTGACCACGAAGGATTGGAGATGATGTCGATACTAGGAATTGTTAAAATACTTTTTTTCCCATCTTGAATATCTAGGATACACAACTTATTTTTACCGTTGGATTGAACAACTAAAGCGAATTTTCTATTATCTGGCGACCAGCAGCCTCCAGTTTCTACAAAATTTATTGCGTCAACTTTTTTTCCTAATTCCGAATGACTCAATTTTTTTAATATCTTACCTGATTCAATATCAGCGATGAAAAGGCTGAAATCAGAATGATTTTGTATCGAAATATATGCTAAAAGTTTCCCGTTTGGACTAAGTGTTGGCGAAAATATTGTTTCATGTTTATCCGTAATTAGCTTGAAAATATCATTTTCATTGAAATTAGTTTTCTTAATTGTGGCATATTTAGAGAATATTTTGCTTTTCCAATCTGCTGTAAATTTTTCAGAATCTGTATGAAGTATTTTGAAAAAGGCTTTTTTACTGCCATTTTGTGCATATTCAGTTAGAAATGGAATAATTTTAGTGTTGCCATATTTTTCTGTAAAATATATCCAAAATGCATGTCCCCAACGATAAGGAAAATATTTTGCTTCTTGTTCTGTTAAGTCCTGAAATTTCGGAAATTCATCATAAATGACGGCATCTTTTAACCATATTTCTGTCTGAAACGAATGATTTCCTAAACTTAAATATTCTGCCAAACCCTCCACCAAAAAGAGTGGCAATGATTGTAAATTTTCGGTGTGTAATGAATCTGATTGGTCAAAAAGTTGGTATTGAAATGCGTGGACTAACTCATGAGCGAAGATGTGTTCTGTCTGTTTTTCTGTCAGTTGAATAGGAAAAATGATTCTATTTTTAAAGCTTTCGGTAATCCCGCTCGTTCCTTCAGCTATACCACTATTGACAGCCCTTGTTTCTTGGAAATCTATAGAATTATTATACAAAATAATCGGATTGATTTTTTTTAAGGGATATCCGAGTGAGGACTCATATTTTTGGTGCCATTTTTCAGCGATTTGAAGGATATGCGTAGCAATTTCTAAGTTGTCAAAATAATGATATAATTCAAAATGAGAACTTTGAGCAACCCTGAAATCAAAAGTTTTATACCGAGGCTTATTTTGCCCAAAATATTGAATTTGAGAGAATACTTGTATATTTATCAATAAAAAACCAATTAGATAAATTTTTTTCATGCCACATTTTGAATCAATTGGTATAAAATCGTTTGTGATAATAACGAAAAAAATAAACTTTTAGCTCATTGGTTATTGATTTTTTTTGATTATTCAAATTTAGGTCGGCAAACTCTGGCAAATCGCTTTTTCCAATACTGAATCATCATATTATCTTCAATAACTCCTTTGCTTGTCGAGGCATGAATGAATAATACTTCTTCCTCGCTTACGATTCTGCTCACAATGCCAACATGATTAATTTTTGTACCTGAAGTAACAAAAAAAACTAAATCGCCTTTCTGAATATCTGGTAAATTAATCGCAGGAAAATAATCTGCTTGTAATGCTGACACTCTCGGAAGTTGGATATTGAATTCTTTAAATACATTACAAATTAACCCCGAACAATCAATCCCCTGATGGTCATTACCCCCGTATTTATATGGAACTCCCAAGTATTTTTGGGTTTTATTCAACAATTCTTTGTTAAAATTGTTTTCTTTATGAAAGGTAGAAGAGGTTGATTTAGTGCTATGACGAATCACTTTACACCCCGAAGTGAAAATTAACAAAATGATGCCGTAAGTGAAAAAAAACACTAAATTTCTATTCATTTGATTAGATTTTTACCTTTAAATCAAACGAAAATTGTGCCAAATTACTTTAAAATAAATATTTTTTTACAATGAAAAAATACCTTTTAGTATCTTGTACCTTGCTAATGACAGCTTGTCGTGGGTTTTCGCAAGATAGACAATCCAAAGAAACTTCAGATTGTCTGATGGAAAAAGTTACCAAAAGTGAGACAGAATGGAAACAAATTCTAAGTCCTGAACAATTCTATGTAACAAGAAAAGCAGGTACAGAACGTGCTTTTTCTGGCGAATATTGGGATAACCATAAAAAAGGAGTATATCATTGCTCATCTTGTGATTTAGAACTTTTTTCTTCTGAAACTAAGTTTGAATCTGGAACGGGATGGCCGAGTTTTTGGAAACCTTTGAACGATTGTCATGTTGAGGAAAAATCAGATTATTCGTTTGGAATGGAACGAGTTGAGGTTTTGTGTAGAAGATGCCAAGCCCATTTAGGTCACGTTTTTGAAGATGGACCAAAACCGACAGGGCTAAGGTATTGTCTGAATTCCGTGTCGTTGAAATTTTATCCTAAAAAGAAATAAAAAAGTCCCGTACACCATTGATGTACGGGACTTTTTCATCAATGACTGCTGATACTCATGATATCTGCAAAAACACCTGAGGCGGTTACTTCTGCACCAGCTCCAGGACCTTTTACGACCAAAGGATTATATTTATATCTTTCTGTTGTAAAAGATACAATATTTTCAGACCCAGATAAATTATAAAAAGGATGTTCTCTTCCAACAGTTTTCAGACCAATACTTGCTTCATTATTTTCTAGACTTGCTACAAATCTTAAAACTTCACCTTTGGATTCGGCATCACTGAGTAATTGTTCAAATCTTACATTGTCTTTTTCCAATTCTTCAAAAAACAATTCTACCGAAGGGGCATTCAGACAAGCATCATTCAGTAAATTAGTCAATTTGACATCACTTGGCTCTAAATGTAAGCCAGCTTCCCTTGAAAGAATAAGAATTTTTCTTGCAACATCTTGTCCACTCAAATCATCACGAGGGTCAGGCTCTGTAAATCCTTTGGCTTTAGCTTCTCTAACCACATCGACAAATTTATCACCAACCTTAAAATTATTGAAAATATATGCCAAAGTCCCTGAAAGCACAGCCTCAATTTTATTTATTTTATCGCCACTTGTAATCAAACCTTGCAGCGTATTGATAATAGGTAAACCCGCCCCGACATTGGTTTCATATAAAAACTTTGCTCCGTGTTTTTGAGCAGTATCTCGTAAAGTTGCATATTGGGTATATGATCCAGAGTTTGCTACTTTATTTGGGGTAACAATAGAAATACTATTGCTTAATAGTGGCTGATAATATTGAACAATATTTTTGTCGGCAGTACAATCAACAAATACGCTATAAGGGAGATTTAGAAAGATAACCTCTGAAACAAAGTCGCTTAGATTAGCAATTTCACCTTTTTCTTGTAATTTTTCGTTCCAATTATCCAAATGAATACCCTCTTCTTCAAAAAGCATTTTTTTGCTATTGGTGATGCCCACTAATTGTATATTGAGATTTTTTCTTTGTTTGAGATAAGTTAATTGTTCTTTTATTTGTCTCAATAAGGTGCTACCAATTAAGCCTGTCGCCCCCACTAAAAATAAGTTTAAAGTTAGTCCATCCACTTTAAAAAATGTTTCATGGATGGCATTTAGGGCTTTACGAATATCTTTTTTGTTAATAACTACGGAAATGTTCAATTCAGATGAGCCTTGGGCTGTTGCAACTACATTTATTCCGTTTTTACCTAAAACCGTAAATAATTTTCCGGAAGTTCCGAAGCTTGAACGCATTCCCTCTCCAACCACTGCAATTACGGATAAGTTGTGTTCAATAGAAATACTATCTACAAGACCTTGTTCAATTTCTGTGGCAAATCCTTCATCTAAAATTTCTTTGATACCATAAGCCGACTTGGGATCAACTGCAAAACAAATCGAATGCTCGGATGAAGCTTGCGAGATGAGAATAACGCTAATTTTATTGGTGGCTAAGATGGAAAAAAGTTTCGCAGATACTCCTGCTACTCCCATCATTCCACCACCTTGGACATTGACCAAAGCGATATCATCAATTGAGGATATTCCAGTGATTGAATATTCTTTGATACTTGCAGTTTTACTTACCAAAGTCCCTGGATGCTTATGATTGAAGGTATTTAAAATTTTTAAAGGAATATTTTTCTGAAAAGCTGGAGTTAAGCTTGGAGGATAAATCACTTTTGCTCCAAAGTGAGATAATTCCATTGCCTCTGCATACGTGATGGTCGGGATAGTAAAGGCATTTTTTACTTTTCTTGGGTCTGAAGTTAACATACCATTCACATCAGTCCAAATCTCAATTACGGAAGCATTCAAGGCGGCCCCAATAATTGATCCAGTATAGTCCGAACCACCTCTGCCCAAAGTAGTAGTTACTCCTTCAATTGTAGAACCAATAAACCCAGTGATACATTGCAACTGGTTAGTTTGTCCGAAATACTTTTTAATGAGATTATTGGTTAATTCGAAATTTACATCGGCATAGCCAAAATTATCATTGGTTTTGATGATTTTTCGAGCATCTAAAAACGCAGCGTCTATTCCTCTATTTTTCAGGGTTTCAGTGATAATCGTAGTCGAAAGTCTTTCTCCAAAACTCACAATCAAATCTCCAGTTCGATTTGAAAGCTCTTTAATCAAAGTTACGCCTCGCAACAAATCTTCCAATTCATTGAATAAACCCTTTACTTTGGCAATACTACTACTTTGATTTTTGATGTCAATTAAGCCTTTGATGGCTAAAATATGTCTTTCTTCTACAGATTTAAGAATATTTAAATATTCCAAGTCGGATATTGATGCTAGTTTGCCGATTTCAATTAGTTTGTTCGTAACTCCTCCCATAGCAGAGAATACGACAGCAATTTTATGTCCTTCGTTTAAATTTTCCTCAATAATCTGAATGACTTGATTGATACTTTCGATTGTTCCTACCGAAGTCCCACCGAATTTTAATACTTTCATACGCTTTATGCCCTTTTTCCCGCTGATAATGAATAATGAATAATAGGAATTGGATAAACAATGCCTTGGTT
>JACCEC012932905.1_pt1 | contig 33964 bp, 34 predicted proteins | sample 7450121 | NCBI WGS metagenome assembly JACCEC01 (sample SAMN15323455, study PRJNA562643) | freshwater metagenome | isolation source: river surface water | place: USA:Blue River Watershed | collected 2017-08-18 | reverse complement strand
GATTTTTGGGCCACCACCAGCAACAAGCAGCTGAATTTTGTGCAGCACATCAAAACGCTGCTGGCCATCCATGGCCGTGCGGTGGTGGTCTTGCCCGACAACGTGTTGTTTGAAGGTGGCGCGGGCGAGACCATCCGCAAAAAGCTGCTGCACGAATGCGACTTGCACACACTATTGCGACTGCCCACAGGTCTGTTTTATGCCCAGGGCGTCAAGGCGAACGTGCTGTTTTTTGACAAAAAGCCCGCGTCTGAAAAGCCTTGGACGACCAAGCTGTGGATTTACGACCTGCGCACCAACAAACATTTCACGCTCAAAACCAACCCCATGCGCCGGGCCGATCTGGAGGAGTTTGTAGCGCTGTACAAAGTGGGCCAACGCCACCAACGCGCCGAAACCTGGAGTTCCAACAACCCCGACGGCCGCTGGCGCGCCTATGGCTACGAGGAGCTGATTGCCCGCGACAAAACCAGCTTGGACATTTTTTGGCTCAAAGACGACAGCTTGGCCGACAGCGACAACCTGCCCGCGCCCGCCGTGATTGCCCAAGAAATTGTGGAAGACCTGCAAGCTGCGCTGGAGCAGTTCAAGCTGATTGCGGGGGACCTGGATTCAGCCGCTTTGGCAGATGAATAAGCCATTGATTTGAAGCAGAGATAATCCCCCGTTACCCCCGCCACGCCGTGTGGCGCACAGCTCAGAGAGTCATTCCATGTCCCAATACGTTTTCTCCATGAACCGGGTCGGCAAAATCGTGCCCCCCAAACGCCAAATCCTGAAAGACATTTCCCTCAGCTTTTTCCCGGGCGCCAAGATCGGCGTGCTGGGCCTGAATGGCTCCGGCAAGTCCACGTTGCTGAAAATCATGGCGGGCATTGACAAGGAGATCGAGGGCGAAGCCATTCCCATGGCTGGTTTGAAGATCGGGTATTTGCCCCAGGAACCGCAACTCGACCCCAATGAAACCGTGCGCCAATCGGTGGAAAACGGCATGGGCGAGGTGAAAGCCGCGCAAACCCGCTTGGAAGAGGTGTATGCCGCTTACGCCGAAGAAGACGCTGACTTTGACGCGCTGGCAGCCGAGCAGGCCAAGCTCGAAGCCATCATCGCCACCGCTGGCGACGCGTCCGAGCACCAATTGGAAATCGCGGCTGATGCCTTGCGCTTGCCCCCCTGGGACGCGGTGATTGGCAAGCTCTCGGGCGGTGAAAAACGCCGTGTGGCCCTGTGCCGCCTGCTGTTGTCGCGCCCGGACATGCTCTTGCTGGATGAGCCAACCAACCACTTGGACGCCGAATCGGTCGACTGGCTCGAGCAGTTTTTGTCGCGCTTCTCAGGCACCGTGGTGGCCATCACCCACGACCGCTATTTCTTGGACAACGCCGCCGAATGGATTTTGGAACTCGACCGCGGCCACGGCATTCCCTACAAAGGCAATTACTCTTTGTGGCTGGAACAAAAAGAAGCCCGCTTGGAGCAAGAACAGCGCACCGAAGACGCCCGCACCAAGGCCATGAAGAAAGAATTGGAATGGGCACGTCAAAACCCCAAAGGTCGCCAAGCCAAGAGCAAGGCGCGTTTGGCCCGCTTTGAAGAGCTCTCCGATTACGAATACCAAAAGCGCAACGAAACCCAGGAAATTTTCATCCCCGTGGCCGAGCGCCTGGGCAACGAGGTGTTCGAATTTGTCAACGTCAGCAAGTCCTTTGGCGACCGTGTGCTGATCGACAACCTCAGCTTCAAAGTCCCTGCGGGTGCCATCGTCGGCATCATCGGCCCCAATGGCGCGGGCAAATCAACCTTGTTCAAACTCATTGCGGGCAAGGAGCAGCCCGACAGCGGCGAGGTCAAGATTGGCCAAACCGTGAAGATGGCCTTTGTCGATCAAAACCGCGACGATTTGGCCAATGAAAAAACCGTTTGGGAAGATGTGTCTGGCGGTTTGGACATCTTGACCGTGGGCAAGTTCCAAATGCCCAGCCGCGCCTATTGCGGCCGTTTCAACTTCAACGGCGGCGATCAACAGAAAAAAGTCGGCACGCTTTCGGGAGGTGAACGCGGGCGTTTGCACCTGGCCAAAACCTTGATCGAAGGCGGCAATGTGTTGCTGCTGGACGAACCGTCCAATGACTTAGACGTGGAAACTTTGCGGGCCTTGGAAGACGCCTTGCTTGAATTTGCGGGCTCGGTCATGGTCATCAGCCACGACCGTTGGTTCTTGGACCGCATTGCCACCCACATCTTGGCCGCTGAGGGCGACAGCCAGTGGGTGTTTTTTGATGGCAATTACCAAGAATACGAAGCAGACAAGAAGAAACGTCTGGGTGAAGAGGGTGCCAAACCCAAGCGGGTGAGGTTCAAAGCGCTGAAATAAAGGCCGGGGGGCTTTGGGTGTTGCAAAAAAATTGATAGGAATCGTTTAATTCTTAAAAATCACTAAATTAGTTGCAAACTCAGTTTTATTAAACTAAAAATACTATAAAATTCGCTCAGTTAATTCTTTTGGCGTGATCAACAACGCAACGGAGCCCCCCATGAGCCACAAAGCCACCCCCGACTCGAACGATGAATATTGCGGCACCAGCTACGCGGCCAAATTGCTCAATCTGTCCGTTGGTTCCGTCCAAACCCTGGTTGAGAAAAACGAACTCACGGCCTGGAAGACGCAAGGTGGGCACCGTCGCATCTCGATTCAGTCGATTTACCAATACCAAAACCGTGCGGCTTTGGCGCCCACGGTGAGTTTTCAGGATGGCAAGTACTTGCGCGTCATGGTGGTTGAAGACGACCCTGCCACACGCGCCATGTACCAAGCGCATTTCGACCAATGGGACTTGTCCATCGACGCCACCATCGCCAGTTCGGCCATCGAGGCTTTGCTCGATATATCCGTGGTCAAACCCCAAGTTTTGCTGACTGATCTGCGGATGCCGGGCATAGACGGCGTGGAGATGCTGCGTCAACTCAACACCCATCCTCAATTTGCCGAAGTGGCTGTGATTGTCGTCACCGGTCTCACCGACGAAGAAATCAAGGCCTACGGCACATTACCAAGTGGCGCACAACTGCTGCGCAAGCCTGTGGACATGGGCTGGTTGCGCGGTTATTTTCAAGCCATGCTGACCATCCGCATGGGACCGAAACGTCGGCCTTCCATGTCTGCCGACGTCGCCTGACTATCCACCAACAGCTTCATTCCCTCTTGATCCTCTGGCGATTTGCCAGGACAACCACATCGGCTTCCGTATGATGGACCGATGCTCAAACTCTCCGTCCTTGACCAATCCGTGGTGTCGTTGGGCCGCCCCCAAGACGAATCCATTCGAAACACCCTGGCCCTTGCCCAGCAATGCGAAGCCTGGGGATACAACCGTTTTTGGGTGAGTGAACACCACAGCTTGGGAAGCATCGCAGGCACCGCACCCGAGGTCTTGTTGGCGGCCATCGCTGCGCGCACCCAGCGCATTCGATTGGGCAGTGCCGGCGTCATGTTGCCGCACTATTCGGCATTCAAAGTGGCCGAGCAATTTCGGGTGCTGGACGCTTTGGCCCCAGGACGCATCGATCTGGGTTTGGGTCGCGCACCAGGCAGTGACGGTCGTACGGCTCAATTGCTCAACCCTGATCGCCATGCCTCAGCGCGTTTCCCCCAACAGGTGATGGAATTACAAGCTTGGGTGACGGGGCACACCATGCCCACAGGCCATCCAGGGCAAGGCGTGTGGGCCTATCCCATCAGTGAAACCTCGCCTTCGCTGTGGATCTTGGGCAGTTCGAATCATGGCGCCCAATTGGCTGCCCATCTGGGTTTGCCTTATGCCTTTGCCTATTTTTTCAGCGATGGGGTGGGCGTCGAGCAAGCGCTGGACATCTACCGCAGTCAATTTCGCCCCAGCGCTTATTTGCAACAGCCCTTGGCCACCATTTGCGTGTCCGCATTGGCCTGTGACACGACCGAAGAAGCACATGTCCAATTTCAAACCCGCGCCCGTTGGCGCATGGACCGCAATCGCGGGAAGGCCGGGCCCTTGTTACCGCCTGAACTGGCGGTGGCTGACTTGAATGATGCTCAACGCCATGAAATCGAAGCCTTGCGGGACCAAGCCCTGATTGGCAACGCAGCGCAAACGGCTGCTCAACTCCGTGCCTTGGCCACCAGTTTGCAGTTGGAAGAGTTGGTGGTTTGCACCTGGACACATGACCCCGCCGTGCAATCGCGGTCATTTGAATTGCTGGCGCAGGCGTTTGGCATGAACACCGCGCCCAAAGCAGAGGAAACCGCTTTGGCTTAAGCGACGGGGCTGGTTTCGTCCAAGGGCACGCCACACTCGGGCGGGGGTGCGCCTTCTGGGCGAACTTGCGGTTTATGCACGATGCGGGTCACCGGGTCGTAGGCCACTTCTTTCAAAAACATGGCCAAAACCGCGTCCATGCTTTTGGCGTGACCATCAAACCAAACGGCCAATTCGCCAGTGAGTTGCCGCACCAGTGCCAATTGGCCTTCTTCTTGACCGCGTCGCAATGCTTCGCGCATGACTTTCAAAATCATGTCGTGCTCGTCGCTGTGACAACCGCCAGGGCCAAAGTCCACGTCCAGCATCCATTGGTTCTCACCGGCGAAGTGTTCTTCGGTGTGGGCGATCAGCTCGGTGAATTTTTGCAACAGCTGGTCTTCGGGCGCTGTTTCAGTGGCGGCCAACAACTCGACAAACTCCAGATGGGTCTGATCCATCTTGTCCATATTCAAGATCAAATCGTCTGACCAGGTGAGGGTGGGTTGAAGGTCCAAAGTGCTGGTGTCGGTCATGTGTCGCTCTGTGAATGTGCAGATGTCCACATCATAAACGGGCCTTCAGGGCCATCGTTCGTCCTTGCAGCAAAACCCTAGCGCCCGTCGAGATGGGGTGCGAAGTCAGGCGGACAAGCCCAATGCAAGGGCTGCTGGGTCAAGGGGTGCCGCAAGCCCAGCGCGGTGGCATGCAGCATCAACCGCGGTGAACGGGCTTGCACGTTTGGTGGGGCGTACAGGGCATCGCCCCAGATCGGATGACCAATGGCTTTCAGGTGGACCCGCAACTGGTGTGTGCGCCCGGTGAGCGGTTGCAACTCCAGCAGCGAAGCCGGCTGTTGATTGTGGTGTTCGATGCAGCGCCAACGCGTTTGGCTGGGTTTGCCAGAGGGGTCGATGATGTGAACTGGGCGGTTGGGCCAGTCCAACAACACAGGCATGTCAATGGTTTGCCATTCAGCCAGAACAGGCAGCACACCCTCGACCCATGCGTGGTATTTTTTCTGAACTTGCCTGGCTTCAAAGGCCATGCTGAGACATCTTTGCACTTCGGGGGACAAAGCAAACAACATCAGCCCGGAGGTGGCCTGGTCCAAGCGATGCACCACCAGCGCCGCCGGGGCATGTTGTTGCACCTGTGTCCACAGGCAATCTTGTTTGTCAGGCCCCCGCCCAGGGACGCTGAGCAAACCACTGGGTTTGTTCACCACCAACAAATGGGCATCCTGGAAAACCACAGACCATGGGCGCGTCAGGGTCACCATGTCTGAAGTTGCTGCAACTGCTGTTGCAAGTTCTGGGTGTCGCATTGAATCACCCGTCGTTCGGGCATGCCGCGCAACCAAGTGAGTTGTCGTTTGGCCAGTTGCCGACTGGCTGCAACGCCTTTGTCACGCAAATCAACCATCGCTGAATGGGGCAAGGGCTTGTCCCCAGCCCGGTCCAAGGCCTCCCAGACCTGTCGATAACCCACGCAGCGCATCGAGGGCATGTCCGGGGTCAAGTCACCACGGGTTCGCAAGCGCCGCACCTCGTCCACCAAGCCTGCGGACAACATGGTGTCAAAGCGCTGTGCGATGCGTTCATGCAACCAGCGGCGATCCAAGGGTTCGAGCGACACCAGTGCAATGCGGGGTCCCGCCACTTTGCTGGCACCAAAAAAAGATGACAAGGGTCGCCCGGTGATGCGCCACACTTCCAGGGCGCGGGAGATGCGCTGGCTGTCGAGGGTTGGTAAACGCGCCGCCGTGACCGGGTCCACCTTCGCCAACTCGGCGTGCATGGCAGGCCAGCCTTGCGTCAGTGCTTGGTCTTGAATGGCTTGTCGCACTTGGATGTCCGCCAAAGGCAAATCGTCCAAGCCCTCCATCAAGGCCTTGAAATACAACATGGTGCCGCCCACCAACAAAGGCAGCTTGCCGCGCGCACGGATCTCGCCCATCAAGCGGGTGGCATCGCGTGCAAATTCAGCTGCACTGTAGGCCTGTGTGGGCGGACGGATGTCGATCAAGTGGTGGGGCACCATGGCCAATTCCTCGGCCGAAGGTTTGGCGGTGCCAATGTCCATCTCTTGGTAAACCAAGGCTGAATCAACGCTGATGATTTCCACGGGCATCTCTCGCGCCAAGGCCAGGGCCAGAGCGGTCTTTCCGCTGGCGGTGGGGCCTGCCAACCCCAAGCCCTCGCAGGTGTTCAGCAACTCAGTCAGTGGTTTGAGGTTCGCCATGCCATTGCACCAAAGTCCAGGCGGTCAAGGCCAACACCGCACCCCAAAAAGCCACACCGTGCGCCAAAGGAAACAAGGTGCCGTCGATGCTTTGTCCCAACCAGGCCCCAGTGGCAAATGCGGCCAACATCATCAAAAAGCCGTTGAGCGCGGAAGCCGCACCGGCAGATAAGGGGAAAGGTCCGACAGCGCCACTTTGACCAATCGGTTGGTGTATGCCATGCGCCAGGATCATCGGGTACATGGCCAACACCAAGCCCGTCGCCGTGGCGTGATCGCTGTAGACCAAGACACACAAACTCAAACCGCTCAGGGCACTGCTGGCACCGGCCCATGCAATGGTTTTGCGCATGCCAATGTGTCGCAGCAAATAACGACACACCAAAGTGCCGGTGATGTAGACCAAAGACATGGACGACAAAATCCAGCCCAATTGCAAACCGGTCAGATGCAGCACCTGGATGAACACGAAGGAGGATGTGGCCAGGTAAGTGAACAAAGCGCCATAGGCCGCCAAAGACAGCAATGCGAAGGCACGGAAGGTGGGGTGCTTGAGCACCTCCAGCCAAATGCGCAACATGGTGGGCAGGTGCAAGGCATCAGGATTGCGCGTGTTGATGGTTTCTTCAAACTTCCAAGCCACCAAGGCCAGCGTCGCGGCCGCATACAACACCACCGACATCAATGCGACCTGCCAACCCCAGTGCTGACTCAAAAAACCGCCCAGCGGAGGGCTGGTGCAGGCCATGGCCCCCAAGCCGGTCATGGTTTTGGACATGATGCGCGCGCCTTCCAATGGTTGGTACAAATCGCGAACCACGGCCCGCGCACTGGTGATGACGGCGCCCATGGACACACCCTGCACCACACGCCAAAAAATCAACATCTCGATGCTGGTGCTCAGCACACAGCCGATGGCGGCCACGACGTAAAGACCCAGTCCAAACAACATGATGGGACGACGCCCCACTTTGTCGGAAAAAGGGCCCCAAAGCATTTGCGAAATGCCAAAGGCGAGCAACAAGCCGGTGAGGGTGTACTGCACCATGCTGACACTGGCGTTCAAGTCCAGTGCCAAACCTGGCAAAGCCGGCAGGTACAAATCGGTAGACACAGGCTGCAAGCCAATGCCCAAGGACAACAACAAAATAACCAAATACGGATGCATCAACGGCCCCGTAAAAACAAGTGGTCCAGGTCGCGCATGCCCAGTTGTCGCCACGTGGGGCGTCCGTGGTTGCATTGATCGGCGCGTTCGGTGGTTTCCATTTGCCGCAACAGGGCGTTCATTTCGGTCAGGGTGAGTTGGCGATTCGCGCGCACCGCACCGTGACATGCCATGGAAGCCAGAACATCGTCGCGGGCGCGTTGCAGCACATTGTGTGCATCGTGCTGAGCCAGTTCGGCCAATACGCTGCGCGCCAAGGCCACGGCATCGCCTTGAGCCAACGATGCAGGCACCCTTCGCACCACCAAGGATTGCGCCGACAAGGCCTCGATGTCCAAGCCCAATTCGGCCAAGATGGTGGCGTGGGTCTCCACCGTGGCCAGTTCCTCGGGTGTGGCCGCAAAGCTGGCGGGGATCAGCAGGTTTTGGCTTTGCAACTGGTGTTGTTGCAACTGGGTTTTGAGTTGTTCGTAGACGATGCGTTCATGCGCGGCGTGCATGTCCACGACCACCAAACCTTGGGCGTTTTCTGCCAGGATGTAGACACCTTGCAACTGCGCCAAAGCTTTGCCCAATGGCCATTCCCCTGCAGTCAGGGGCGCGTCTGAAGAAACAGGCGGTTCCTCGCGAGCGGTCACCGTGCTGGCCGTCCACAGTTGCGACAAATCGCCCAACGCATGACCAGATGAGGGCGTAGACCATGGCAGACCACTTTGGACGCGGGTTTCCCCAAAAGATTGCAAAGCAGAGATGGCTTGCGCGTGTTCAGAATGCGGGGGTTGCGCGACGCCGGCACGCGACACCGACAGGGCTTGGGTGAGTGCATGTTGCACCGCTTGGTGCACCTCTCGGCTGTCTCTGAAGCGCAGTTCAATTTTGGTCGGGTGAACATTCACGTCCACGCGTGTGGGGTCCATGTCGATGTAAATCGCATACACCGGTTGGCGTTGACCATGCAGCACATCCTCGTAGGCGCTGCGAACCGCATGGGCGATGACACGGTCTCGCACAAACCGTCCGTTCACATAGGCGAATTGATGGTCGGCGCGGGCTCTGGCCACGTCCGGCAGTCCGGCGCGACCGCGCACCCGAACGCCAGCATGCACGTGTTCGATGGCGATGGATGCTGTGACGAAGTCATCACCCAGCACATCACCCAAGCGCAAGTTCAATCCATCGGTTTGTGGCTGCGCGCGCCACTGTGCATGGAGCTTGCCGTCATGCCAGAGTTCAAACCCCACATCCGGTCTTGCCAAGGCATGGCGTCGCAAAGACTCGATGCAATGGGCGAGTTCAGTGGCCGTGGATTTCAAAAATTTGCGTCTGGCTGGGGTGCTGAAAAACAGTTCTTTCACCTCCACCGTGGTGCCGACACTGCGCGCCACAGGGCGCAACTCACCACTGCGGGCATCGAGATGCATGGCATGGTTTTGGGTGGACGTGCGCGAGCGCATGCTGAGCTCAGACACGGCGGCAATCGCGGCCAATGCTTCACCCCGAAAACCCATGGTGGCCACCGATTCGAGGTCGTTCAGGCTGCTGATTTTGCTGGTGGCATGGCGTCGCAATGCCAAGGGCATGTCGCCGGATTCCAGACCGATGCCGTCGTCTTCCACGCTGATCAACCGCACACCACCTTCCACCAAACGCACCACTATTTGCGAGGCACCTGCATCCAGTGCGTTGTCCACCAGCTCGCGCACCACCGAAGCAGGTCGTTCGACCACTTCACCAGCGGCAATTTGGCTGATCAGTTCATCGGGGAGTTCGCGGATCGGACGCCGCGTTGGGAGGGGGGAATTCACTCGGCTGATTCTAGGGGACTGTGCATCCGCACCATGGATAATCCCCCGCATGGATGCCCTGACCTTGCTTTTCGATTTTGTGCTGCACGTAGACCGTTATCTAGAGGCTTTTGTGCAAACTTACGGGGTCTGGGTTTATGCCCTGCTGTTTCTGGTGGTGTTTGTGGAAACGGGGCTGGTGGTCATGCCTTTTTTGCCGGGTGACTCGCTGATGTTTGTGGTGGGGGCTTTGGCAGGCGCAGGCTTGATGGACTTGCCACTGATTTTGGGTTTGCTCACCCTTGCCGCCATTTTGGGTGACCAGACCAACTATCTGATTGGGCGGCATTTTGGACAACGGCTGCTGGCTTCCAACAGCCGATTTTTCAACCGCCAGGCATACGATCAAGCGCACACGTTTTATGAGCGCCATGGCAGCATCACGATCGTGTTGGCGCGTTTCATGCCATTTATCCGCACCTTTGCGCCTTTTGTGGCGGGCGTGGCAGAGATGGACAGACAACGTTTCACCTTGTTCAATGTGATCGGCGCAGTGATCTGGGTCTGGGGCATTGGCATGGCAGGTTATTTGTTTGGCAACGTGGAATGGGTCAAAGCCCATTTTGAAAAAGTCATTTGGGCCATGATTTTGGTGCCTGGTCTGCTGGCCATTTACGGCGCTTGGCGCGCTCGTCAATAACTGTCATTTCTCTTTCGCGACGCGCTTCTCAAATGGAGCGATTCCTTGCCAGTGGGGGATTGCGAGAAAAGTAGTTTTCAATACCGCTCATCAGCGCATCGGTCAGCTTGAGTTGATAAGCCTCGCTGTTGAGCAATGCCTCTTCTTCGGGGTTGCTGATGAATGCGGTTTCCACCAACAAGCTGGGTATATCAGGGGCTTTGAGTACCGCAAAGCCGGCTTGTTCCACTTGGGGTTTGTGCAACTTGCCCACGCGACGGATTTGACCCAAGAGTTCGTTGCCCAGTTTCAAGCTGTCGTTGATTTGCGCGGTGGTGCTCATGTCCAGCAAAGCGCGTTGCACATGCTGGTCTTGCACCTTGATGTTCAATCCACCAATCGCATCGGCACCGTTTTCTTTGTTGGCCATCCAACGTGCGGCTGCACTGGAAGCCGCGCCTTGGCTCAGGGCAAACACGCTGGCACCGCGCGCTTTCGGTGTGAAAAAGGCGTCGGCATGCAGGCTGATGAACAAATCAGCTTGTACTTTGCGCGCCTTTTGCACCCGCACATGCAGGGGCAAAAAAAAGTCAGCGTCACGTGTCAGAAAAGCCCGCAAAGGCAATTGACCTTGTTTGGTGGTCAGAACGGTGTTGTTGATGCGCTCTTTCAATCGCATAGCAATTTGCAACACCACATCTTTTTCGCGTGTGCCATTGGGTCCGATGGCACCGGGGTCTTCGCCGCCATGCCCGGGGTCCAAGGCAACCACCACGAACCGATCTGTCGCAGGCGCTGTTGGAGAACTGGACGCAGCAGGCTTGGCAGGCGCTGGGGGTGGTTTGCTGGGCGCTGCAGGTTTGTTTTGTTGAGCCAGTAATTCAGCGATGCCGTCTTTGTCCTTGTCAGCCAGCAGTCGTTCTGCGATCAAGGCTTCCAGTGGATCGATTTCATTCACGGGGTAGAGGTCCAGCACCAATCGATGCTGAAACTGTGATTGACCCGATTGCACAGGTGGCAAGGTGAACACCTGGGGCTTCACCGCTTGCCGTAAATCAATCACCAGCCGCACCGTGGTCGCGGTGTATTGACCCACCCTGACGCCAGTGATGAACGGATCGTCGCTGCGCACCTTGCCCACCAATTCGCGCAAAGCGGCATTCAGTTCGATGCCTTCAATGTCCACTGCAAGTCTTGGCGGGTTGGCCACAAAGGTCTGCTGAACTGTGAGCGAGGTGTCGGACTCAATGGTCACGCGGGTGTAATCGTGCGCAGGCCAAACCCGCACCGCCACGATGCTGGCCCCACGTGCCAGTTGGGAAGCGCCCAACAACAGCACCAAGCTGCTGCCCTGCAACAGATTTCGCCTGGACAAGCTCATGCCAGCAATCCTTCGCCCAAGGTTGTGTTGGCTTGCAATCGCACTTCGCGGCTTTCATCCAAGTTCACGCGCAAAGCGATGTCCAAATCAGCCTCGGGCAAAAAACCGACGGCTTTCTCCGGCCATTCGCACAGTTTCAAGCCTGGTGTGGCAAACAGCTCACGCAGTCCTGCGTCTTCCCACTCCCGAGGGTCAGAAAAACGGTAGAAATCGAAATGCCAGATGAGCTGCCCTTGCAAAGCATAGGGTTCGACCACGGCATAGGTGGGGCTTTTGATACGCCCCGTCACGCCCATGGCTCGCAACACATGGCGCACCAACGTGGTTTTGCCTGCCCCTAAGTCGCCATGCAAACAAACCATCGCTTGGCCCCACAACGGGCGTTGCACCAAAGCCATGGCAAATGCTTGGGTGGCAGCCTCGTCGGACCAGAGCAGTGTTTTTACAATCGGCATTTCATTCAAAGGGGAATCGTGTCCAATCCATCGTCCAAGTTGCTGGGGGCTTTGCAGACTTGGGGTCAACAACTTGGATTCTCCCAAATTGGCGTGGCCCCCATCGACCTGCGCTCCGCAGAGCCTGGTTTGCTGGATTGGTTGGCCCAAGGCTTTCACGGCGACATGGCCTATATGTCCCGACATGGCTTGACCCGGGCCCGTCCTGCCGAGTTGGTGCCGGGCACCTTGAGCGTCATCACGGCGCGCATGGACTACCTGCCACCCCAGAGCCGCACCAACTGGATCGCTCACGAATGGAGCCGCTTGCAGCAACCCCAAGAAGCTGTGGTCTCGGTTTATGCCCGGGGTCGGGACTATCACAAGGTGATGCGTCAACGATTGCAGCAACTGGCCACGTTGTTGCAAACCGAGGTGGGTCCCTTGGGTCACCGCGTGTTCACCGACTCGGCACCTGTGTTGGAGGCCGAGTTGGCAGTGCGCAGTGGGCAAGGGTGGCGCGGCAAACACACGCTGGTGTTGCAGCGCGATGCGGGTTCTTTTTTCTTTTTGGGTGAAATCTTCATTGACATGGCCCTTGAACCCACGCCGATGGTGACCGACCATTGCGGCAGCTGTGACGCCTGTATCCGGGTCTGTCCCACCCAGGCCATCGTGGCGCCATACAAACTCGATGCGCGTCGTTGTATCTCCTACCTCACCATTGAACATGCAGGGTCCATACCCCTCGCGATGCGCCCGCTGATGGGCAACCGGATTTATGGTTGCGACGACTGTCAATTGGCTTGTCCTTGGAACAAGTACGCCAAACGCAGTGTCTTGCCCGATTTCGAGGAGCGACATGGCTTGGGTGGCGCTCAACTCATCCACCTCATGGCTTGGAATGAGGCTGAATTTCTCCATTACACCGAGGGCAGCGCGATTCGCCGCATCGGCCATGCACGTTGGTTGCGCAATCTGGCCGTGGCCTTGGGCAATGCTTTGCGTGCCAAACCAGACCCTGACACGGCCCAAGACATGCGCGAGGTGTTGCATCGCTGGGCCCAGCACGAAAACGACACCGTGCGAGAGCACATCGAATGGGCTTTGTCAGACTGATGTCAGACGCCAGATCCACTTGACATAGATCAAGCCTAGCCACGGGCGTGGTCTTTAAGCTCTGGCCCATGACTTCTGCCTACGCCTTGCTCGACGACCCACAGAGCTGGCCTGCTTTCAGTTTGCCCTCGGTGGCCAACACCCTCTGGCAGTCCCAAGTGGTGGTGCAGGGCATGCATTGCGCCGCATGCGCGCTCAACGTCGAGGCAGCGTTGTGCGCAGTGCCCGGCGTGAAAGACGTGGTGGTCAACGGCGTCACCCACCGAGCCCAAGTCACCTGGTCCTCAATAGAGGTCAAACCCTCGCAATGGCTCGATGCTTTGGCCCTGGCGGGCTATCAGGCCGTGCCAGCCAATGACCATTTGTCCCGTCAAGAGGGCCAACGAGAAAACAGGCGTCAGCTTTGGCGTTGGTTGGTTGCTGGGTTTTGCATGATGCAAGTCATGATGTACGCCTTGCCAGCGTATGTGTCCTCGCCCGAGGACATCACACCCAACATGGTGTCTCTGCTGCGTTGGGCATCTTGGGTGCTGACCCTGCCTGTCATGTTTTTTGCATCGGATGTGTTCACCACTGCGGCGTGGCGCGATTTGAAACACGGCCGCATCAGCATGGACTTGCCCGTGGCCTTGGGCATTTGGGTCACCTTCGTGGTCAGTTCTGCCGCCACTTTCGACCCCCAAGGTATGTTGGGCAGCGAGGTGTATTTCGATTCACTCACCATGTTTGTGTTTTTCCTGCTGACAGGCCGGTGGATGGAGTCGCGCTTGCGCGAACGCACTGCAGGGGCTTTGGAAGCCTTGATCAACCGTTTGCCGCTGAGTGTGCAGCGATTCGACACACAGGGTTTGTTGGAAACCGTGGGTCTGCATCAGTTGAACGTGGGCGATGTGCTGCAAGTCAACCCTGGCGAGGTATTCGCAGCTGATGGTGTGTTGCTTCATGGTCAAACACTGGTGGAGGAGGCTTTGCTCACGGGTGAATCCGAGCCTTTGCAACGCGGTCCTGGCGAAGCATTGATGGCGGGCTCACACAATTTGCGTGAAACCATCAGCATGCGGGTCGAGCGACTGGGCGAGGACACCCGTTACGCCGAAATCGTGAGCCTGATGCAAAGTGCTTCCTTGCACAAGCCACGCTTGGCTGCGTTGGCCGACACCATCGCCAAACCTTTCTTGGTGGCTGTGATGTTCGCTGCTTTTTTGAGTGCTGCATTGGCCTGGTCCACGTCACCCGGGCATGCCCTGATGGTGGCTGTGGCCGTGCTGATCGTCACCTGTCCCTGCGCCTTGTCATTGGCCACGCCAGCGGCCATGTTGGCTGCGGCTGGCCAATTGGCCAGACAAGGCGTGTTGTTGCGTCATGTTCAAAGCCTGGAAACATTGGCTCAAGTCGATGCGGTCGTGTTTGACAAAACAGGCACGCTCACCAGCGATCGCATGCAACTCCAAACAATTTTCACGCCGCAGTCGGTCTTTGGTTCTCAAGATCTGCGCCAACCAGAGTTGCAAGCCCTGTTGGCCGTGGCGCAAAGCATGGCCTCGCATTCGTCACATCCTTTTTCACGCGCAGTGGCCCAACTGCCCATACCCAAGTCCCATGTGTCATTGCAAGACCTGCAAGAGCACGTGGGCCAGGGCATGTCGGCCTCCTTGTTGAACCCTGAGGGTTCGGTGAGTCACTGGCGAATGGGTTCTTTGGCGTTTTGCCAATCCTGGCAAGGCAAGTGCCCAGTGCCTATCAAAGCCTTGGGTGCCCAGGTGCATTTGTGTAACGACCATGGCTGGGTGGCCTCCATGGTTTTTCAAGAGACATTGCGCGATGACGCTTTGCAAACCATTCAGCAATTGCAAAGCATGGGCATGACCGTGCACCTGCTCTCGGGGGACAAAGAAGTGGCGGTCGAACGCGTGGCCTACCGTTTGAATTTGCAGCAATGCCATGTTCAAGCCAGTTGCTCGCCCGAAGACAAGTTGCTGCATGTCAAGGCCTTGCAAGCAAAGGGTCACAAAGTGGCCATGGTGGGTGATGGTTTCAACGACATGCCGGTGTTGGCTGCTGCGCATGTGTCTTTTGCCTTTGGTCAGGCCGTGCCGCTTGCGCAAGCACGCGCCGATGTGGTGGTGCAGGGCACGCATCTTTTGTTGGTGGCGCAGACCCTGGCCTTGGCCCAGCGAACCCAAAAGGTGGTGCGTCACAACCTGACATGGGCCGCGCTCTACAACGCGGTTTGTGTGCCATTGGCATTCATGGGCTATCTGCCTCCTTGGTTGGCCGGTTTGGGCATGGCCATCAGTTCTTTATGGGTGGTCCTGTATTCATTGCAATTGGCCGTGCCTGTTCGAGGCATGCAAGCAACCAGTCAGCCAGCGGTTTGACATGGACATTCTTTATTTACTCATCCCTTTGTCTGTGGTTTTGGTGCTGTTTGTCTTGGTCGGATTGTGGTGGGCGATCAACAAAGGCCAGTTCGACAGCGTGGAAGGCGAAGCAGAGCGGATTCTTCGCAACGATTGACTTAGGTCAAAGCTGATCAAGCTGCGCAATCAGATACTGAATATCAGAAAGTGAAAGGCAATTCATGAGTTCTTCCATTCAAAACAATTACAGCGACACGGTGGTGCGGCAATTCGCCATCATGACCGTCGTTTGGGGTGTGGTGGGCATGTTGGTCGGTTTGATCATCGCTGCTCAACTCGCATGGCCCGAGCTGAACTTCGGTATTCCATGGCTCAGTTACGGTCGGTTGAGGCCCTTGCACACCAATGCGGTGATTTTTGCATTTGGAGGATCAGCCCTGTTTGCCTCCACTTATTACGTGGTGCAAAGAACGGGTCAGACCCGTTTGTTTGCGCCAGGTTTGGCCGCATTCACGTTTTGGGGATGGACCTTGGTCATCGTGGCTGCGGCCATCAGCTTGCCACTGGGATACACCACAGGCAAAGAATACGCTGAACTCGAATGGCCCATCGACATCCTGATCACATTGGTTTGGGTCTCATTTGCGATTGTGTTTTTTGGCACTGTCGCCAAACGCAAGGTCAAACACATCTATGTGGCCAACTGGTTTTTTGGGGCGTTCATTCTCACTGTGGCTGTTTTGCATTTGGTCAACAGTGCCGAAGTGCCTGCAGGGTGGATGAAGTCCTATTCGGTTTATGCCGGAGTGCAAGACGCCATGGTGCAGTGGTGGTATGGCCACAACGCCGTGGGCTTTTTTCTCACAGCAGGCTTTCTGGGCATGATGTATTACTTCGTGCCCAAGCAAGCTGAGCGCCCTGTGTATTCCTATCGCTTGTCGATCGTGCATTTTTGGGCCCTGATCTTCACCTACATGTGGGCCGGCCCCCACCATTTGCACTACACCGCCTTGCCAGACTGGACACAGTCTCTGGGCATGGTGTTCTCACTCATCCTGTTGGCACCCAGCTGGGGCGGCATGATCAATGGCGTCATGACCTTGTCCGGTGCTTGGCACAAGCTGCGTGACGACCCGGTGCTGCGCTTCATGATCGTGTCACTGTCCTTTTATGGCATGAGCACATTTGAAGGCCCGATGATGTCCATCAAGACGGTCAACGCCCTGAGCCATTACACCGATTGGACCGTGGGACATGTGCACTCCGGCGCCTTGGGCTGGGTGGGCTTGATTTCCATGGGCACCGTCTACTTTTTGATTCCGCGCTTGTTTGGTCAGAAAAAGATGTACAGCGTGCCGGCCATTGAGTTGCACTTCTGGACGGCCACGATTGGCATCGTGCTCTACATCGCCGCCATGTGGATTGCGGGTGTCATGCAAGGCTTGATGTGGCGTTCCATCAATGAAGATGGCACGCTCACCTACACCTTTGTTGAGAGCGTGAAAGCCACTTACCCCTATTACGTGGTGCGTGTGGTGGGTGGCGCTTTGTACCTGTTTGGCATGTTGGTCATGTTGTGGAACGTGTTGATGACGGCCTTTCATGGACGTGTGGAGCCCGTCACGATTCCGGCTGTCACAGCCCACGCTTGAGGAGAACAAACATGTCTGACAATCAAACGCAAGGCTTTAGCCACGAAAAAATCGAGACCAACAGTTTGCTGATGGTGGTGCTGATCATCATGGTGATTGCGGTGGGTGGCCTCATTGAAATCGTCCCCCTGTTTTTTCAAAAATCCACCACCCAACCCCTTGAAGGCGTCAAACCCTACACGGCATTGCAGTTGGCCGGACGCGATGTCTATTTGCGCGAAGGTTGCTACAACTGCCATTCGCAAATGATCAGACCCTTTCGCTCGGAGACATTGCGCTATGGCCACTATTCGGTGGCGGGTGAATTTGTGTACGACCACCCATTTCAATGGGGCAGCAAGCGCACAGGACCGGACTTGCATCGTGTCGGTGGCAAATACAGCGACGAGTGGCACCGGGTGCACCTGATCAATCCACGCGATCTGGTGCCCGAGTCCAACATGCCTGCCTACCCCTGGCTTGAAAAAGACATGGTCGATGCGGTCACTTTGCCCAACCACATGAAAGCACTTCGCGCCGTGGGTGTGCCCTACACCGACGAGGAAATTGCGCAAGCGTCTGAGGCGGTGAAAGGCAAATCCGAGTTGGAAGCCCTCATTGCCTATTTGCAGAGCATGGGCCGCGCGCTGAAATAAGGAGCACACATGGACGCCATCACCACCTTGCGCGCTGCCGCCACTGTCTTGAGTTTTCTGTGTTTTTTGGGCATTGTGATCTGGGTTTTGGATCGCAACAAAGACCGTCGCTTCGATGAAGCCTCTCAATTGCCCTTTTTGGATGAGTAAGGATTGCCATGAGTGATTTCAACAGTTCGTTTTGGTCCAGTTATGTGGCCATCATCACCTTGATCGGCATCTTGGCTTGTTTGGTGTTGTTGTGGGTCACGGCTCGCAAAAAATCAGTGGGCAACGCTGACAACACCACCGGCCATGTTTGGGATGAAGACCTGCGTGAAATGAACAATCCCTTGCCTTTGTGGTGGGTGGGTTTGTTCATCATCACCGTCATTTTTGGGTTGTCCTATTTGTTTTTGTACCCAGGACTGGGCTCATACACTGGCAGCAAGGGCTGGAGCTCGAAAGCCGAATACGACGCTGAAGTGTCTGATGCCAATGCAGCCGTGGCCCCTTTGTATGCCAAGTTTGACGCCATGTCGGTTCAAGATGTGGCCAAAGATCCGCAAGCCAAAGCCATCGGTGAACGCTTGTTCATGAACAACTGTGCCCAATGTCACGGCTCAGACGGTCAAGGCTCCAAAGGCTATCCCAACCTCACCGACAGCGATTGGCTTCACGGCGGTTCACCCGACAAAATCAAGGAAAGCATCGCCTTGGGTCGCGTGGGCAACATGCCCCCAATGGCCCAAGCGGTTGGCACACCTGATGATGTTCGCAACCTGGCGCAATACGTGCTGAGTTTGTCGGGCAGTCCACACGACACCCTCAAAGCAGGCTTTGGCCGTCCCAAATTCGGCGCATGTGCCGCCTGTCATGGCATCGACGGCAAAGGCAATCCCACCATGGGTGCCCCCAACTTGACCGACAAAACGTGGTTGCACGGATGGGGAGAAGAGGCGATTGTGGCCATGGTCAACAACGGCAAACAAAACATCATGCCGGCTCAAAAAGACCGCCTCACCGCATCGCAAATTCACGTCCTCACCAGTTATGTGTGGGCATTCTCTAATCGCTCTGAAAAGTAAACTTGAGTCTCGATACCGCCCACAAAAAGGTCATTCCCATCAAGAATTCAGACGAGGCATCCACGTCTGAATTTTTGTATGCCTCTGGACCCAAAATTTATCCACGCACAGTACAAGGTGTGTTTGCATACTGGCGCTGGTTGGGCGTGTTCGTCACACAACTGATTTTTTACGGTTTGCCTTGGTTGGAGTGGGGGCAACGCCAAGCGGTTTTATTCGACTTGGGCGCCCGGCGTTTTTATATTTTTGGTTTGGTCTTGTATCCGCAAGACTTCATCTACCTCACCGGCTTGCTGGTGGTCAGCGCCTTGTCACTGTTTTTGTTCACTGCTGTGGCAGGTCGTTTGTGGTGTGGCTATGCATGCCCACAAACTGTCTACAGCGAGCTGTTCATGTACATCGAGCGAAAAATTGAAGGCGATCGCAATGCACGCATGCGACTGGACGCCAGCGGATGGACCCTGGAGAAAGGCGTCAAAAAAGTCTACAAACACATTGTCTGGTTGGGTTTGGCCATATGGACCGGTTTCACCTTTGTGGGTTATTTCACACCGATTCACGAATTGGGCATGGCCTTTTTCCAAACCCGCATGGGTTCATGGGAAGTGTTTTGGGTGTTTTTTTATGGTTTTGCCACCTATGGCAATGCCGGTTTCATGCGAGAGCAAGTATGCAAATACATGTGCCCCTACGCACGCTTTCAAAGTGCCATGTTCGACCATGACACCTTGATCGTGACCTATGACAGCCAGCGGGGTGAGCCGCGCGGACACCGTGCGCACAGTGTGGCCTTGGCATCATCTGACTTGGGCGCATGCATCGATTGCAATTTGTGCGTACAGGTCTGTCCCACTGGCATCGACATTCGCAATGGCTTGCAATACGAGTGCATCGGGTGTGGGGCTTGTGCCGATGTGTGCGATGGTGTGATGGACAAAATGGGCTATCCCAAAGGACTGGTGCGTTACACCACGCAAAATGCCATCAACCATGGCTGGAGCAAAGTCCGAATGCTCAAGCGTTTTTTCCGCCCACGTGTGGTCATTTACACCACCATCTTGTGGACCTTGATTTTGGTCTTGGGATTCAGTTTGATGTTGCGCACGCCCATGAAAGTGGACGTGGTCAAAGACAGAAGCATGCCGCGCATCACCCAACATGGCGAGATTGAAAACGTCTACCGCTTGCAAATCATGAATGCCACTGAACTGCCTCAAGAGCTGCATATTCAGGTGCGTGGGGTGGCGCATGTGAAGATCGAGTCTGAAGACGATTTTGAGGTGGGCCCAGCCATGTCCCGTTGGGTGGCCGTTCGGGTGGCAGTGCCTTTTGGTTCTCTACAAGCGGGCTCGCACAAAATTTGGTTTGACATCGAAAACGACGATGAAACCATGAAAGTCACAGAGGCTTCTGTATTCTTAGTGCCGCGATGATCATAGAAAGACCATAGACATGAAAACAGAATCACCGATCAAGACAAACGCATGGTGGCAATTCGGCCATGTCTGGTTGGTCATTGCAGGCCCATTGTTGGTGGTAGTGGCCAGCTTTGTGTCTGCATATGTGGCTTTTCAGGGCAATGACACGGCATTGATTGACGACCCAGCGGCCATTCGTGCTGCACGAGAAATGCAACTCCACAAAGACCGATCCATGGTGCCTGCCATTCAAGCGCGCAACCATGCTGTCACACCTGAGGCGCAGAAGTCCAAGCCTTGATGATTATTGACAGGCCGGTGCGTTGACCAGTTGTTGCAGGGCCTCGGGCTTCAAAATGCGCAGGTTTTTTTGTTTGACTTCCAAGATGCCTTCATCGACAAACTTGGAGAAGGTGCGGCTCACGGTTTCAATTTTCAAACCCAGATAGCTGCCAATTTCTTCACGTGTCATGCGCAAGACCAGCTCGGTGCGCGAGAACCCGCGGGCATGCAGGCGTTGTGTCAGATTGAGTAAAAACGCAGCCAGGCGTTCTTCAGCCCGCATGCTGCCCAGCATCATCATCACACTGTGCTCGCGGACGATTTCACGGCTCATGATCTTGTGCACATGGTGTTGCAAGGCACGCACCTCACGCGAAAGCATTTCGATTTCATTGAAAGGCATGACGCAAACCTCGGCGTTTTCCAGGGCCACCGCATCGCAGGTGTGGCGGTCGCTGACGATGCCGTCCAAGCCCATGATTTCGCCCGCCATTTGAAAACCTGTCACTTGCTCGCGCCCATCTTCCAACGTGACACTGGTTTTGAAGACGCCTGATCGGATCGCGAACAAGGACTTGAATTCAGCGCCAAGGTGGTAAAGAGACTCTCCGCGATTGATTTTTCGGCGTGAACCAACCAAATTGTCAATGCGTTGCAAGTCATCTGGACTTAAATCGACAGGCATGCACAATTCGCGCAAATTACAGTTGGAGCAGGCGACTTTGATGGCTTGGGGGTTCATGGCGTACTCAAATGACCTGAGGTGTCATTCATTTCGTGGCATTTGTTTGACTTAGCTCAATTCTAGGAGCGGTTTACACAGGCACATTATGGTCTCTTCACAAGACATCCATGCACATATCTCCAGAACTTTTGCAGCGATTCGATGTGCCAGGTCCCCGGTACACCTCGTACCCGACCGCGGATCGTTTCGTCGAGGCCCATGACCACGTCCAGTACGTCCAGGCCTTGAATCAACGTCGGCACAGCGCGCGTGCGCATGCTGTACCGCTTTCCTTGTATGTGCACATTCCGTTTTGTGAATCTTTGTGCTATTACTGTGCTTGCAACAAGATCATCACCGGCAACTACGACCGTGCCCTGAAATACTTGGCCAGTTTGAAGCAAGAAATCCAATTGCTGCTGCCCCATTTAGGCACAGGCCAACCGGTGTCTCAACTCCATTTGGGTGGCGGTACACCCACGTTCTTCAAGGACACCGAATTGAAAGCCTTGATGGACACATTGAAACATGCGTTCCAGTTTCAACCAGGTGGCGAATATTCAATTGAAGTGGACCCGCGAACAGTGGATGCAAAGCGTCTTCAGACCCTGTTTGATCTGGGTTTCAACCGGCTGAGTTTGGGTGTGCAAGATTTCGACCCTCAAGTGCAGGTGGCGGTGCACCGGGTACAAACGGCAGAACAGGTGAGCCATTTGATGGTGCAGGCTCGCCGCATGGGTTTCGAATCGATCAACCTGGATTTGATTTACGGCTTGCCCATGCAAACCGAAAGCTCGTGGGCCAGCACCTTGAAAACAGTGGTGGACCTCAAGCCTGATCGCGTGGCCTTGTATGGCTATGCACATTTGCCTGCCAGGTTCAAGCCGCAACGACATATTGATGTCGACACCTTGCCCAAAGCCCAACACAAAACGGCCATGCTTGCCATGGCCTTGGACGCCATGCAGGCCGCTGGCTATGTCTACATCGGCATGGACCATTTCGCCTTGCCGCAAGATCCTTTGAGTGTGGCCAAACGACAAGGACGGTTGCATCGTAATTTTCAAGGCTACAGCACCCAGCCAGATTGCGATTTGGTGTCGTTGGGCGTTTCATCCATAGGCAGTGTGGGTGCGAGCTATGTGCAAAATGCCAAGACCTTGGAAGACTACCAAGACCTGCTCGACCAAGGGCGCTTGCCTGTGGTGCGTGGCATCGCGCTGTCCCGCGATGACCTGACCCGACGCTCCATCATCATGGCTTTGATGTGCCAGGGTCATTTGGATTTCGAGTCCATCGAGTTGGCGCATCTGCTCGATTTCAAGCAGGTCTTCGCCAAAGAGTTGACGCAATTACAGGCCATGGCTGAGCAGGGCTTGATTGAACTCACGAACCGCGCCATTCATGTGACCGAGTTGGGCTGGTACTTTGTCAGAGCGGTGGCCATGGTGTTTGACCGTTATGTGCAAACCGACGAGCAGCGAGCGCATTTTTCTAAAATTCTTTGATGAACTCCTCTTTGCTGCTCACCGCTGGCCTGATGGGATTGGTGGGTGGCCCTCACTGCTTGGCCATGTGCGGCGCGCCATGCTTGGGCATTTCGCGTTGGACACCTGAACGACCTCTTCACAGTTTGTTGTGGTTCCAAGCGGGCCGCTTGTTGGGGTATGCCAGCTTGGGTGCTGTGGCTGCAGCATCCATGAGCAGCTTGGCCTGGCTCTCGGTTCAAAGTGCAGCTTTTCGTCCTTTATGGACCATGGTGCATGTCATGGCGGTGCTGTTGGGTTTGCTGCTGATGTGGCGAGCCAATCAACCCTTGTGGTTGAACGCAACCGCGCAACGACTGTGGCAGCGCGTGGCCTCACCTGCGCGCCGTCAGGCTTTTCAACAACACCCTTGGGGTGCAATGTGGCTGGGCATGGCTTGGGCCTTGCTCCCCTGTGGGTTGCTCTATTCTGCTTTGATGGTGGCTTTGTTCAGTGGTGGTCCGGGGCAGGGGGCTTTGGTGATGGTCTGTTTTGCTTTGGGGGGCGGTGTCATGCTCACCGTCGGCCCTTTGTTTTGGCTCAAGCTTCAACAACATCATGTCGTGTCACAACGCTGGTCCAACTTGGGTACGCGACTGGCAGGGCTCACCCTGAGTGCCACCGCAGCTTGGGGATTGTGGCTGGGCCTGGTGCACGATCAAGCGCCTTGGTGTGTCCAAGCCCCGGTCTGAGCCGCTGGCCCATTGATCTTTTGTTGATGTTGATCAATCCATGAATACAAACCCTGCGTAAGCTCTGAAACACGCTGGTTGGTCTTCCAATCGCCAGCTTCATTTCAAAGGAGTCTTGCATGTATTCCCATATTTTGTTGGCAACAGATGGCTCTCACCTGTCACAAAAAGCAGTGTCTGCTGCCACCGAACTGGCGGCCAAATTTGGCGCTGAATTGGTGGCGGTGAAAGTGGTGCCTCATTACATCCAAACTTATTTCGAAGGATCGTTCGCCATCAGCGATGAAGATGTCCAAAACATTGAAGGCCAATGGGTGCAGGGCGCAGAAAAAGTATTGGCCCAAGTGAAAGCACAAGCACAAGCCAAAGGCGTCGTCATCAAAACCATGGTGGTCAAGTCCGATGACATTGCACAAGGGTTGATGGACACCGCTGATCAGTTGAAGTCCGACTTGATCGTGATGGCATCACATGGCCGAAAAGGGATCAAGCGCCTGTTGTTGGGCAGCGAAACACTTAGCGTGCTGACCCATGCCAGCATCCCTGTTTTGGTGCTGCGTTAACTCGACAAGCCTCTGTAAAGCATGGAGGTGGCCAAGGCATAGAGCAAGATGGCGAAGGCGCGCTTGAGTTTGGCCACTGGCCACTGGTGCGCCATGCGCGCGCCCATGGGTGCGGTGAACACGGTGCACAGACAAACCACAATCAATCCTGGCATCCACAGATAACCAAATGACATGGCGGGTGTGCCGGTGAGCGACCAACCGCTCACCACATAACCAATGGCATTGAACAAAGCGATGGGAAAGCCCAAAGCGGCACTGGTGGCCACCACTTGGCGCATGGGTACGTTGCACCAAACCATGAAAGGCACGCTCATGAATGCGCCGCCTGCACCCACCAAACCGGAAACCATGCCGATCAAACAGCCTGTGGCAATCAATCCAACAGGTCCAGGCATGTCCCGAGATGGCTTGGGCTTGCGATCAAGCAGCATTTGTGTGGCTGAAAAAGCAGTGAAGCCTGCAAACACCAAAGCCAACGCAGAGCCTTCGATGATGGAGAAGAGCCAGAGGCTAGAAACCAAACTGCCCAACATCAAACCGGGTGCCAAACCCTTGACCAAATCCCAGCGCACCGCGCCCATTTGATGGTGCATGCGGGTGCTGGCCACCGAGGTGACCACAATCGTGGACATACCGGTGGCAATGGCCATCTTCACCGCCAGTTCGGTATCAATGCCCAGATGGTGCAGCATGAAGGTGAGGATGGGGATGAGAACAAGACCGCCCCCAACACCCAGCAGGCCAGCCAAAAATCCGGTGAAGATGCCCAGGATGGCCAAGGCCAGCAAAATCGAAATCAAAGGAGCGTCCAATCAGTAGAAGGTGTCTGCAAGGATCCACCGAGTCGTCATCCTGAACGAAAGGTTCAGGTGGGCGAGGTCAGTAGGGTGTTGGGTTCATCTGCGCGAGATGATCACGCTCACCAAACAATTTCCAAGCCCGGGGCTCCATAGAGCATTGGTTCAAGAAATATAAAACCCGGCAGTCTTGCAGACCCCTGCATTGTAGGAGTCTAGAGCAAGTGGCCGTCGTGACCCAGAGCATCGCCTTATCCCACTCGATCGCACGAGAGCGCCGCCGCCTGGACCGGCACGATTCCATTGTCTTGGGTGACAACAAAGGCCACTCGCTGGGTAGGCGTCGTTGCCACACCCAGGGTGAACTGCTGCGCTTGGTTGGAAGGCCATGCAGGCAACGGGGCGTAATGCACCACCACATGATCGTTGCGCAATTGGTGACCCGCATTCTCTCCCGCACGCACCTGAGTCTGCTGCCCATCCTGCAAAACGACCCAATAGCCCGCCCAACGCGGAGGCACGGCATTGGCACTGGGGCTCACTTGCCCAGACACCTGCACGCTTACCACATCGCCTTGTCTTTGTACCAGCACAGTAGGAGCCCCGGGCGCTTTCAAAACTGGCAAGTCGTTAGGTAGCCGCCGTGACCATGCTTGTTCGTTTACCCCATTCACTATGACTTGGGGGGTGTACACATAGTCGCCCCTCAATACGTTTTTCACTGCCACCTGGCGCTGAGTGGTTTGTGCTGTGGCGAATGGATCTTTCCAGCCCAAGTTGTTCCAGTAATTGACATGAAAGGCCATGGCCAGTACATCAGGACGGGCTTGTAGAGAAGACAGCCATCGGTCAGCAGGAGGGCATGAACTGCAGCCTTGCGAGGTGTACAACTCCACCACTGTCAAGGGTCGCTGAGCCGAAGAACTGCTGCAGCCTTGCGCCCAGGTCAGCCCCGTAACACTACAACACAAGCCGATCCATATCGCCGCATTAAAATTGAGCATGTTTTGCTTTCAAAATAGCGTTGTTGTGCGCAACCAAGCGTCTGGCAAAAATTCCACCACCCGGGCTTCGAGCCATTTGTCAACACCGGTCAAGATCGCCACGCCGGTGAAAAAAATCAGCGCTGCAAAAGCTTTTTTGAGTTGGTCGATGCGCCTCAACACCCAGCCCCGAGCCGACTGAAACCCTTGCCGCGACGCATACGCCACCACCACCAAAGGCGTGGCTGCACCCAAACCAAACAAACCCAATACCAGACCGCCTCGTGCCACACCGCCCTCGCTGGCGACCAGCGTCAGCGCAGACGCCAACAACGGTCCTGAACAAGGGCTCCAAACCAGGCCCAGCACACCCCCAAGCAGCAAAGCACTCCACCACGTGCCACCATCCAGGCGGCTAGAGGCGTTGTGGGCACCGCTGGCCAAAGGTTGCAAGAAATTGGCCAAACGTTCATTCCAGGCAGGCACCCACATGACCACACCCATGGTAATCAGCAGTACCGCCCCAGCCATGCGCACATGCTCGCTGTCCAAACCCAGCGACGGGCCGACCAAGCCCAGCAACATGCCCACCAAGGCAAACGACAAGGCCATGCCTAGCCCCATCCACAATGGCGCCCATCGATTGCCCTGAACTGCCCCGCCAAGCACCAGCGGTAACACCGGAAAGACGCAAGGGGACAAAGTGGTCAAGCTGCCAGCCAGCCAACTTAAACCCAACGTAGGCATTGACAAATCCATACTGATCTTTCGCGGCAATGAGCTGAAAATCAATCTCAACGCGGCGTCTTAAGCGCCGTGCGTAATGATTCAGCTTCGGTCACGCCGCCAGAACGATGCACTTGCGTCTTACCCTGAAACACTATCAAGGTCGCTTGTGAACGAACGTTCATTTCCCGCTTGAGATCGCGTTCAGTATCGTAATTAACCTGGAGCAAAGTCCCAGGCACCGAGGCGTCGCCTTTGAGTTTTTCAAAGACCTTGTCTTGTGCGCGGCAGGTTGGGCACCATGCTGCATGAAAGTGCAAACTCACACGCTCCCCCGCTTGCTGTTTGGCTGCAAAAACTTCTGAGGAGTAGGGTGCGATTTCCAGCGCAAATGCGGGTGCCAGCCATCCGCTCAAAGATAAGGAGACTAGGGTTAGGGTCAGTGATTTGTTCATAGTGAATTCCTGGGTTGAATGGGCCAGACAACAGGATGGTTGTTCTTATAAACACCACTTGCTTCCATCAATAAATTCGCCAGCAAACCCTTCAAAGTTACGACGGCCATGAAAAAATAATTCGCCTATGCAGCGGGGTCATTGGTTAGAAATTTCGAATCTTGTAAATTCATCTTTGAGATTCATTCAACTTTGGCCCATCAGAGCATCAAGTTCACGATCCCAGACAAAACCGGGAAAGAGTGCGTCCAGCTGGGCCGCGCTGTGGCCAAAAGTGCTGCGCAACACCTGTGCAAATACAGCGCGAAAATCGTGGTGCACCGGCAAATCACGGCCCTCGTGCAAGCGCTCTTGGGCCAGCCCATCCCAACGCCCATGCCAGCGCCCGCCCTGCACCCGATTACCCAGCAGCCACAGCGCATTGCCATGCCCATGGTCCGTGCCGCGCGTGCCGTTTTCGGCAGCGGTGCGACCAAATTCACTGACCAGCGCCACCACATCGTGACTGCCAGCGAAGGCTTGGCGCAACACCAGCACAGCATTGGCCAGTTGCGCCAATTGGTTGGCCAAGTGACCCGCGCTGGCGCCTTGGTTGGCGTGCGTGTCCCAGCCGCCTGCCGACAAAAATCCCAAGCGCAAACGGGGGTTGTTGCGCATCAGTGTGGCCAAGTGCTGCGCATCGCGCACCAAACCTTTCACATGCCCGGCACCATTGCTGGCGGCCTGCATCACGGCGTCCATCTCAGGCGGACTCTGGCTGAGCATGTCGGCGGTTTGACCACGGCTTTGTACCCCCGCGCGAAAACTCTGCGACAGCGGATCGTCGCCGTCGTACAGCCGCAAAACGGCATCGCGCGTGCGCCCTGAGGTCAACACCCCTTTGCGCGTGGCCGCATCGCCGCTGGGCACCCGTTGCACGGCCTGCGGCCCCACCAAAATGCGCGGGTTGGCTTCGCCCACGCCAATGGCCTGACTTTGGGTTTGGGCGCTGAGGCTGTTGAGCCAGCCCGTGCTGGCGCTGCTGCTGCCGGGCAAGCCGGTTTCCCAATGGTGTTGCGCGTCAAAGTGTGACCGTGTGCGGTCAGGCGAACCAGCGCAAGCAATGGCCGTCAACACCCCCTGCTGCCACAGTGGCCACAGCGGCGAGAGCGCCGGATGCAGGCCAAAGGTGGCGTCCAAGGCCAGGGTGGTTTGGCCGGTGCCGTCGGGCTTGGGCAACGCAATGTGGGGGCGCATCGCGTGGTAGTGCGGATCGGCATATGGCACCAAGGCCGAAAGGCCGTCACAGGCGCCACGCAAAAACACCACGATCAACCGACCAGGGGGGTCAGCGCGGCCCTGCGCTTGGCTCCAAGGGGCAGCCCAAACACTGGCGGCACTGGCCAGCACGGCGCGCAACTGTTGGCGTCGGTTCATCAAGGCAGATCGCGATTCAATGGGCATGACAGGGCCTGTTTCAAACGGGTTCAATCGGGTTCAAACATCGCTCGCAGGGCCATCACTTTGTCTGAAACTGTGGACTGGCGAGCATCAAACCGCTTTGCAGATGCGCCGCTTCGCGCTCAATCACCGCCAGGCTGTGTTGAGACAAAAATGGGCGCAAAAAAGCGGTGTTTTTTTGTCGCCCCATCTGCATGGCAAAGTCAGCCCGGCGCGTCAGCGCCTCGGGCACGCGCCATGTGGCGGCGCTGAAACTGTAGCCATCGGGCGTTTGCCAGCCGTGTACGGCTTGGCCGGCTTGGTGCAAAAAACGCGCTGCGGCTTGCAAAGCCGATGCCTCGCGCCCACTGTCGGTGGCGGCCAAAACCGAACAAGCGTAATCCATCGGTGTTTTGAACAAGCGGTTTTCCGGATCCCAAAAATCAGGGGTTTGCAGCAGGGCGAGCAGCACCTGGCGCATGTCGCCATCGGTTTCCATGAAAACCCGAGCCAAGGTCTGCACCAAAGCGGCGCGGGGTTCATCGGCCACCAAAAAATGGGCCAATCGCAAGCACACGCGCTGGGCCGTGCTGGGGTGGCGCACCAAGGCGCGAATGGCCGCAATGCCCTCGCCCTCGCCACTGGAAGCAGCCCCAACCGAGCCCCGGGCGCCATAGGTTTGTCCGAGCAAATTTTTCACGCCTGTGTCATGGTTGCGGGCAGCAAACCGAAAACCCGTCGCGGCCTGTGGATCGATGGTCCAACCGGTGAGGATGCGCGCCAAGGCCTGCACATCGCTTTGTGCGTAACCACCGCCCACGCCCAAGGTGTGCAGCTCCAGCAACTCGCGCGCATAGTTTTCGTTGAGACCACGCACTGCGCCGTTGGCCCGACGCGAGCCGTCGGCCACGCTGCTGTGTTGATCGAGGTAATGCAACATGGCCGGGTGGCGCGCACTGGCCAGCACCAAATCTTCAAACCGCCCCAGCGCATGGGCGCGGGCCACGTGAATCAGGTAATGCCCTACAAATGGCCGCACCGAACCTTTGCCCGCATAGACATTGAAATGGTTGAACCAAAACTCGGTCATGCGCGCCAACAAGGGGTTTTCCAGTGTCGGATCGCTGCAAGCCATCAAACGCCAACTGGCCGCAGCCTGCGCCATGTGGGCACCAAAGCGCAGGGGTTCGGCTCGCAACCATTCAGCACGGTCCGGCGCGTTCTTCGCGTTTGGCAAGGCTGGCGCTGCATTCGCTTGGCGCTGTTCGCGCGCTTGGCGTTCAGCGCGAACGCCTTCGAAAATGCGCGGCAGTGGGTCGTTGATCGGCAATAAATCGGGCGGCAAGCGTGGCGCCTGTTGGCTGGCCGCATGTGCGGCAGCCACCTGCGCCAGTGCCCAAGCGCGCACATCTGAACCCGATAGATGGGCCAGCATTGGCGCCGTCGGGCCATACCCCAACCGAGACAAGGCGCGCCAAACATCGTGCGCTGCGCGGCCCGAGGCCGCGTCCGTGGCCCCTTCGGCAAAACGTGGGCTTGAAGAACCCACTTGCGCCAAGGCCGCAACCGACCCCAACGATAAGCCAGCCGCCCAAGCCAAGGCCATGCGGTGGGTTTGGCGGCGGTTGAAACAAATTGGGCTTTTTATATTCATAAATATAAAAATATATAAAATAAAGAGCTAACTATACGTGAAAAGACGTTTTGGTATGCATCCCTTTTTCTGGACAAATTTCATAATATTGTTGAAGTTTGAGTGTGAACTCAATGGGTTTCAGCTGGATATGCAAAACCTCAGCAGGTATTTTTCTACTTAGCGCCTCGTGCGGGCACAAGTGGTTGTAGAGGCCAATCATCAAGGGATTTATAGCTCCGACAGGAGAAAACCACCCCAATATCTGACCGAAGCAAGAAAGGCATGGTGACTCGGTCCGGACAACTTTGGCGAGTGATCAAGAAATGCGCCACGGTGCGGTAGCCAAACGAAAGGTTCTCTTCAATCTTGGCCTTGATAAGGCGAAAAACTGCTCCTAAAGCTTATATTGCTTTGACCTTTGGTAGCCTGGCAATAAACCGAGAGCCTGGAAACGCCAACCCACGCGCACAGTTGGACCTTAACGCCGCCTTCTTTCAATCCTTGCTGATGGCCCAGGATCATTCCTAGTAGTCGTTGCAAGCAGTGAAACCAGCTTTTTTCTGGGGTGTAGCTCCAACATCGCTTCGCTGTAGGGCCAACCACAAATCAGCTGGTTGACGTTCTCCATAACCTTCTTGGATTCGTCGATCCATTTCTCGATATCTGGGGCAGCACATCAAAGAATCGACTGGCCTCGGTGACCTTGTATTTACCTTGAATCATCTCCAAGACGAGGGCAGCATTGGCTTTGACTCTCCAGTGATTAGTGCTGTCTTTCATCAGTGTGCTCATGTGTGTTTCGTTCAAAGAAAAACAACTGGTCACTATTTACTGGATCAATACAACCCATCATACAAGCATGACCACAAATTAGAGCAAGTGGCCGTCGTGACCCAAGGCATTGTCGAGTCGATGCAGGAGGTTTTGCAGGTTGTGGTTGGAGGTGCTGGGTTCTGAAGGTGCCGCAGAAAAATCACTCAACTCGAATGCCAAATTCAAGGCGGCAAGGACCGCGATGCGGTCGCGGGCCTTGATTTTGCCGGCATCGCGAATCTTGCACATGGCTTCATCGACCTTTCGAACCGCCGTGTGAAATCGTTCTTCTGCGCCAGGTGGGCAGCCCAAGATGTAGCTCTGCCCCATGATTTGAACTTCGACTTGATTCATGCCGTGTCCTTGACTTCAACAGGCAAACGATCCAACAAACCGTCGATGCGACTGCGGGCAGCTTGCAAGCGAGATTTGAGGGAGTCGCGTTCTTGAGTCAAGTTGTCGACTTGGGAGATCAGCAAGTCGTTGGTGCGTTTGAGTTCTTCGTATCGAACGATCAAACGTTCCACACGTTCGAGGACTGGATCTAAGGGCGATGTTTCAGACATGAGGGGCATTTTAGAGGGCGATAACTCGCTTGTGGCTAGAATGAGATGGTTGGTGCTCGCGGTGTGGTTCGCATGCCGCAGTTCAACGGGAAGCAGAAGTTTTCACTCAGCCAATTACATCTTTTTTGTACGTGGCCTGAGTTGTGAGCCAGCCTGCGCTGCCCCCGCAACGGTCAAGCGAACGAAGTGCTGCAAGCACTTTCGCCCTGTCCCACACAGCCACTGAGTGCCTTGAACAAGCATTTGGGAAGGCGGACAGAGTTGTTTTCGCCAGCCCGGATACCGGCCAACAAGGTGGAGTCGCGACATGTTCGTGGCTTCGTAACGCTCATGCACTGTCGGGGAAGGCGGTGAGGGCACTTTGGCAGGTATTGATTCATCATGATTTATTCTCAAAAGGCATTGACTTGCATTCGCTTGTCTATTCTCGTTGTTCTGAATATATTGTCAGCAGCATATTCACAAACCAATGAACTTTCAGAAATTTTTGTCACTGCAAATCGCACGGGTCAATCCATAGACTTGGTATTGAGTGAAATAAATGTATTGAATAAAAGTGAGTTGGATAAACAAGGCCAATCAAGCGTCTCAAAAGCTTTGAACTCGTTGCCTGGGTTTCAAGGAACCAATTACGGTCGACATTCAGTTTATTTACGTGGGACTGATTCGCGTATGACTTCTGTCTATGTTGATGGCATCAGACTTGAGAGTCATGATGGATTGCAACTTGGAGGTGGTGCCCCTTGGGAAATATTGCCAATCGAATTGGTAGATCACATCGAGGTGGTCAAAGGCCCAGCGAGTTCGATGTATGGCTCTGACGCCATGGGTGGAGTTGTTCAATTGTTTACAAAACAAGGTTCTATTGGAGATCGCCCTACTGTTAGCCAATCTTTTGGAAGTTTTGGGTTGAAGCAAACAACAGGTCAACTGTCCGGGAAAAATCAGCAACTCGATTACGTTGTTATGTTGAACACCAGTAAAAGTGATGGTTACAACACGCGACCAGACCTGACGCACATTCCATCAAAGGAAAGTCAAAAAAAAGATTCAACCATGTTGAAAGTTGGTTACGACCTTGAAGTTGGTAACAGATTGGAATGGACATACCTTGGCTCAAGTCAGGCTTATCTGACTGCCCCAACAAACTTTAGTGGCGGCTCTGCAGACATTAATAATCACAATAAGCTTTCAGCCATAGGGCTGCAATGGCAACTGCTGCTTGATGAAAACAACATAAGCCGATTCCGCCTGAATACCTCTGAGGTTGCAGCAGATTCAAATGCACCAAATTCCGCCGATCTTCCAAACCTTTATGAGACCTTGACAAGAACAATTTCCTATGACCACCAATACATGACCACGATCGGGGTTTTCAGCGTCGTGCTTGAAAAAAAGCAAGACAAATTCAATTCAGAGGCAAATCTTTACAACAGCGCCGTCAATTCGAGTCGATCTCAATCTGCCATCGGCGCTGGATACAGCCTGGCCGTCAATCAACACATTCTGAATGCGTCATTCAGACTTGATGATTACAGCAATTTCCCAACTCACGACTCGTTCGCTTTGGCCTACGGGTACAAAACTTCGCCCAATTGGGTTTGGAATATCAGTCGGACAACAGGTTTCAGAGCCCCAACATTAGAGCAAACATTTGGTAGTTATGGCATCAAATCCCTGCTTCCTGAGACCAATGTTGCGAAAGAATTTGCACTTCAATATACAAATGGTGGTGACAAAGCACGTGTGTCTTTTTTTGAAAATGAAATATCCAATCTGATCAGTAGCAGTGCTAGTCTGACATCATGTGCAGCGGGCACTTTCTGCTACTACAACATTGGTCGGGCGAACATTCAGGGAGTCAGCATTTCAGGTCAAACAAAAATCAATGATCTGAATTTGAATTCCAGCATGGATATTCTGAACCCTAAGGATCAAATCACCAACAAGCAACTCACGATCAGAAGTAAGCAAAATTTCAGGGCCGCTGTCGAGAAACCTGTTTCTGAAACGCGTATAGGTGTCGAATACCAATATGTTGGCAAGCGTTTTGATGATGCTGCCAATTTGGTCGCATTTCCCGCATACGGGTTGTTCAATGCGTGGTCCAAATCAAAGTTGTCAGCAGAGTGGACATGGCTCAACCGAATTGACAATATTTTTGACAAAAAATACCAACAGTACGGATGCACAAGCGGTGGTGTCAATTCATGTAACTATGCAATGCCTGGGGTGACCTTCTTCACGTCGATTCAATGGTCGCCAAAGTAAACGCATGACTCTTTCGCCCCAACGCATCGTCTGCCTCACCGAGGAAACCACCGAGTGGTTGTACCTGTTGGGGCAGTCGCATCGCATCGTGGGCATCTCGGGGTACACGGTACGGCCCAAAATCGCGCGCACCGAAAAGCCGCGTGTGAGCGCCTTCACCAGCGCAAAGATGGACAAAATCTTGGCGTTGAAGCCGGACTGTGTGTTGGGTTTTTCCGATCTGCAAGCTGATATTGCGGCTGAGTTGATTCGCCATGGCGTGCAAGTCACCGTGTTCAATCAGCGCAGTGTGCAAG
>JACCEC011478899.1_pt1 | contig 33983 bp, 30 predicted proteins | sample 7450121 | NCBI WGS metagenome assembly JACCEC01 (sample SAMN15323455, study PRJNA562643) | freshwater metagenome | isolation source: river surface water | place: USA:Blue River Watershed | collected 2017-08-18 | reverse complement strand
TGTTTTTTTATAAATGCAATTTTTTCCATCAGTAGCTAAATTACAAAATTACCTTTTTTTAAAACAAATTTTATTTAACGAATTATAAACAAAAAAAAGCTCAAAACCTTAAAAATACACTTTAAGGTTTTGAGCTCGCTTTGTGTTTTTTTTAATTTTTTATTTATTATTCTTAATGATATCCTCAAAGTACTTTGTATATTGCTCATTTTTGCTGTTTTTAGCTTCCTCAAGTCCGATGGTTGCTGTTTTTACAGCATCTTTCTTTTTGCCTAATTTTTCTTCAATTTGAGCTTGTTTTCTTAGTATCCAAAAAAAGTTTTTCCCATGTAATTCGGTAGATTTTTTTACCCAAACTAAAGCTTGATTTAAATCTATGTTGTTTTCAAAATAATAATCAGCAGCAGCATAATATTCGTTTGCAGTAACATTACTAGATTGCATTGTTTTTTTTATGTTTTCCATTACAATTTCATGTGTTGGAAGTTGAATAGGTAAAGAAATCAGTTGATTTTCCCAGCTTAAGTTTAAATTAAACGATTTTGAAGTAATATTTTCGATTGAAATTAAAAAAGTTTCTTGTTTTTGACTTATTTTGGTTACAGGAACTTTAAATTCTCCAGCTACTTTTGATTCGTCGAAATCTTTAGGAACTCCACTAAAATCAGTGTCTTTATAAAAATAAACTATCCATTGATTATTTGATGGACGAGATAAAATGCTATATTTTCCTGAAGGAATTTTAGTGTTAAATATTGTGAAATCTGTGTTGATTTCTACTGTTGAACAGCTATTTGCACCGGTTCTCCATAATTGATTGTATGGCACAACATCGCCAAAAATATCTCTTTGATTTACACTTGGGCGAGAATAGGAAATTTTTATTTCACTAACACCTACATTTTGCGTTAATGTACTTAACGGACTAGCTTTTGGAGTTTTTAACTGGGCAAATGAACATAAATTTGCCATAATCATTGTTGTGGTTAAAATTTTTTTAAACATTTTTTTTATAGTTTTAGATTATATTTTTTTTGAAATCCTATTTCCTGAAATTTGTTTTTGTAATGAACATTTAAAAGTGCCAGATTTGAAATTACGTAACTTTTGATGTTTGGTAGTTCTCCCTTGCACTCGGGATCGCCATTTTTTCCAATTTTTTAAAGTCATTTGTTGTTTCATTAGTAAAATAACTTCTTTTTCGGAAATATTAAATTGAAATTCGATGGCTTCAAAGGGAGTTCTGTCTTCCCAAGCCATTTCAATTATTCGGTCAATTTCTTCATTATTTAAATCTCGCATGAATTTAAAATTTGGCTAAATTTAAACAACATAATTGGGTATTTTTTTTAATTAAGATATTTTATCACAAAATTAATCAATCACATCATCTTTTTGTAATCTCCAGTGAATTACACCATTAGATAAGCTGTTTAAAGAAAGTGTAACGTGTCTTACTACTGCTGTAATATTAGCGGTGTTTACATCGCACGCTTCTGTTTTTAATTGTTCGTAAAAGTAAGCTATGATTTCTTTAAATTTTTTGTTGTTTTGCTCGGTCCATTTTGGAATAGTTAGATTTTTTGGATTTGATTCAAAATTTGAGGCGTACAAATGTATTCTACCAAAGTTTTCTGCAACTAAAACTTGAGTTTGTTTTAAGATTTCTTTTGGTAATTCTTGTTCGCAATCAATTATTTCTTGTATATTATGTAAAACATCTTTAATGTATTTTGCACTGTATATCATGGTTCTTAATGCAAGCATTAATGAAGTTATTCGTTTTGTGTCGTTGGCCGACATTTTTTTCTGCATTACTTGTATGTGAAAACGTGTAAGTTCTTCTTCTAGATTTTTTAAATCGTTATACATTTTTAAGCGATTAGTTGGCTCGGCAATAATTTTTTTCCAAAATACTTGGTGTTTATTTTTATCCGTTTTGTTTAATCTTACGCTTGAGATTATAAAGTTTTGTAGTTTGTCAAAAACGTGTTCAATTTCTTTTTCCAATGCTTCAACGGCTACTTCCGGAACTTCATTCGTTAGTTTTTTAATAAATAAAGTATGTGATAAGTTATCTGAATTATTAAATTTTGTTGCTATAAAATTACTTATTGGAGTTAGGAATGGATAAAAAAGTATTATACTTACTAAATTTATACAAGTATTTAATATTACCAATTCTATTAATTCATTATTTGATGGAAACCATTTACTAAACCAAAAAATGATAGGGTGTATAAATATAAAAAGTAATAAACCTGAGCTGAGTTTAAAAAATAAATTTACTACGGCTAGGCGTTTTTTATCAGCTTGGTCACCAATCGCTCCCAAAAGTACAGTAATACTCGTCCCTATGTTAGCTCCAATAACTATTGATGTTGCTTCATGGATGTTTATTATTTTGGAGCTAAGTGCACTTAAAACAATTACAGTTGTAGCTGTACTAGATTGAATTAATGCGGTGACAATAATACCTATAAGCAGAAATATACTTAAGCCATAGGTTTTAAATGTTGATAAATCTATTGATTGGGCAATGCTTTCTATTGAAATTTTCATAAAGTCCAATCCAATAAAAAGCAAAGCAAATCCCAGTCCGAATAATCCTATATTGTGAAGGATTGGTCTGGATTTAAAAAACAAAAATAAAAACGAGCCAAATCCTAAAAAGGGTAGTGCAAGCTCGGTAATACTAAATTTAAAACCAAATATTGCTACAAACCAAGCTGTAAAAGTTGTACCTAAATTTGCACCTAAAATAACACCTATTGCACTACGTAAAGCTATAATTTTTGCACCAACAAATGCCAATAGCATCAATGAAACTAATGAACTACTTTGGAGTATTGCAGTTATAGTTGTACCAATAGCAATACCTTTCCAATCTTTGTTAGTGTATTTTTGAAGTAAATTTTTAAATGATTTTCCAGCTAAATTTTTTAAAGAAAGTTCCAATTGAAACATTCCCCACAAAAAAACTCCGATACCAGCGAAAAACTGCCAAAAATCAAAGTCTGGATGCATAGGTATCTTAAAAATTGCGATTTTTTAAAAGGAATCTTATAAAGAAAGATTTTTAAATGTACAGAAAAACTAGCCCCGAGGTGGAGCTGCGTTTTTATGTGAGTTAAAATAACTTATCTACCTCCGTAAGCAGGGCAAGTTTCGTGCGTTGGTTTACATGATGATAAAGCTGATGAACTTGCAGCTAAAACCAAAACAATAACAATAATTTTTGCTAATTTCTTAATCATGATATAAGTATAAAAGTAAGAATTTCAAATATAGTTAATGAAGTTTGTTTATCAAAAAAATGTTTTTTGTAGTTATCAACAATTTACTTTTAATTGTTATTAAAGCAAATCCTTTTGTTAATTTAAATGTTTATAAATGAAATAAATGATTGCGTATTTTTTAAGGATTTAGTTTAACGAATAACTGTTTAGTTTTTGCGTAAAAATTACACCTTTTTTAATTTTATCTATTAATGAAGTGTTAGAGTTTATGTTCTCTTTATACTCAACATTAATAAAGTGGTAAAAGATTAATCCAATATTTTTTGCGAATTTTTGTTCATAATATTCATTAGAAACTAAATTAATTGGTATTTCTCTTTGTATAACGGTTAATGTAGAATCATAATTTTCAAAAGGTAGATTTGTGTTAATGTATCTAAATTTCCATTCAGGTAATATGTTAAACACATTTCCGTTCCAAACAAAATTATTTTCTATAGGAGAAACTATGTTTACATACCTTAAATTATTTTCTACTCTTTGTATGCTTTGGTTTTTCGCTAAATTCACCCACCAAATTTGAGGAATTCCCCATTCTTGAAAACTGTTATTGTTAAGTATATTTCTTTTTCTCCTCTCGATTTTGTATGCTAAATTACCAGTGTTGTCTCTAAAAGTATCAGAGTACATTTCTTGAATTTGAAATTTAAAAGTATCAATAGAGTTATTGAAATCATCAAAAACTACTGAGTCTACATCGTAAATATAAGTATTTCCTATTTGAAGAGGGTAGTAACTTATAGGTTGTATTCTGGTAATTTCTTTAGTGTTTTTTGAACATGAAACCAATAAAAAAACTAAAAATAGTAATATGAATTTTAAAAAATGATTCATTTTATTTTTTATCAAAATTTTCTTCTTTAATTATTCTACCATTAATATCATAACTTTTCCAAATTCCAACTTTATGGTCGTTGTTAAATTGACCTTCTTCTTTTGGTTTTCCATTATCGTAATACATCTTATATTTCCCAGTTTTTTGATTATTTCTCCAAGACAATTCTTCCATTACTTTACCATTTGGATAATAGTTTGTCCAATGCCCATTTCTGTAACCTCTATAAAAAGTTTTAATCGAAGTTAACTGTCCTTTATCGTTATAATATCTCCAAGTGCTATCTTTCTGACCTTTAAAATAATAACCTTCACGTATGATTTGTCCATCGGGATTGTATTCATATAAAAAACTTTCGCCAGTTTGTTTAAAAGCTTCTTTAGTGCGAACATTTTGAATAGAATCGTTCCAATAGGTAATTAATGTATCAGAAGTATAAATCATTTCGCCATTTTCGTAAATTTCTTCTTTAATTAATTTTAATTTTTCGTTGTATTGTTTCCATTTACCAATTTTGTGCCCCTTGTTATATGCGCCTAATAAATGATAAACCCCATTGTTGTGATACATTTTAAAACCTCCTTCGGGTAAACCTTTAACATAAGTAAATTCTGCTTTTAATTTACCGTCTATATAAAATTCTTTCGATTCTCCATCTAATGATCCATCAACATAGTTTTTATCTTCTTTAATTTGTCCGTTTTTAAAGTAACTTTTAAAGCTTCCATGGTAAATGTCTTGCTTATAATCAATAGATTCATGTAATTCACCGCTCTCACTGTAATAAGTCCAGTTACCTTCTTTTTTTTGGTTTAAATAGTTGCCTTTAGATAAAATTTTTCCGTTGGCGTGATAATGGTGGGCAGCAACTAAATCTGTATTTTTTTCATAATTTAAGGTGGAAGATAGTTTTCCTTTGTTATCGTATCTTTTAATCAAACCAACTGGTTTGCCATTGGTAAATTGTCCTTCGTATTTTGTTTTTCCATTAGGGTATTTTTCAATTATATATCCATTTTTTTGTCCTAAACAGATAGTTGTTGAGTGTAAAATAAGTATAAATAAAAAGAATAAATTGCGCATAAAAAATAATTTAAAACATGAAATTAGTGTAAATATAGTTAATAATGAATTTGAATTGTAATAAATTATTAACGGTTTAAATCTAACAAGTAACATGCCTAAGATAATTTTAATTAAAATTTATATGATAATTAATTGGCTATATGTATATTTGGGCGCCAATTAATAAATTCAAAGTATGAATGAGATTTCTATAAAAATTGATGATTTTTTTACTAAAGGTGTAAGTTTTGCCGATATTCAAATAATAAAAAGTGCATATAAAAATTATACTAATCTATTAGAAAAGTTATCTGAAGAAGAATTAGATGAGCAAAGAGAATTAATTGTAGAGTTAAAAGATAAGTTTCAATCTTTGTTTTTGTCAATTGAGGAATTAGAAAAAATACAGAATGATGCTAAGTTAGATCGTGAACGAGTTCAACAAGAATTAAAAAACGCTAAAAAAAATGTTGTGGATAAGGTGGTGGATTTAATTCAAAATGAAAAAGATATTTCTAAGGCTTTTATAACATTTAATACTTTAAAAGAGGAGTGGAGTAAGATTGAAGGTGAAGATAGAGATTTAGATAAAAAATATGCAAAGTTGGTGGAGGATTTCTATTATCACATTAATATGTATAGAGCTATTCAAGATCATGACTTTAAAAAAAATCAACAGCTTAAACAGGAGTTGATTATTCGATTGAAGGCGTTGTTGAATGTAAAATCTGTATCGAATATTTTGCCTCAATTGAAACAAATCCAAAAAGAATGGCAAGCAATTGGTCCGGTTGGAAAAGAAATGAAAGAGTTAATATGGAATGAATATATACAATTAACCGAGGCAGTTTTTGCTTTACATATAAAAATAAAAGAAGAAGAAAATACAAGGTTGGAAAGCTTAATTGCTGCAAAAAAACAGTTGATTGACAAAGCACAAGAGGTTTTAGCTATAAAAGAAAGGAATGTAAATGATTGGAAAAATCATACAAATGATATGATAGCTTTACAAAACCAATGGAAAACATTAAGTGAGTTGCCAGCTAAAATTAATCATTCCTTATTTTACAATTTCAGAAAAATAATGGATGAATTTTTTAAGCAAAAAGATGAGTATTTTGCTACTTTAAAAAATCAAACTGATTCAGTTGTTAAACTTAAGCAAGATTTGATAAGTCAAGTAAAAGAAATTTTAGCCCAAGAGGAGGAAGTTGATAAAGCAAAAAAAATTATTGAAGTTCAAAAACAATGGAAGGTTTCTGGAAGTTTGCCTCCGAAGTTAGATAAAAAAATGTGGGATGAGTTTAAACAATTGTGTGATAGTTTTTTTAAAGCCAAAGAAGAGGAGAAAAAGGTTTTGAAAGAGCAGCAGTTTAAAGAATCTAACGTTAAATATGCTATAATTCAAAAAATAAACAAGGATTTATCTGTTGATGATTTGAGAAATCTATTTGTTAAATACATTGAAACTTTAAATCAGAGCTCAAATTTTACACTAAAAAATGATATGGTTTTGGATGAGTTTATTTTTGAGTGGGTTATAGAACAAAAGAATAGAGCAGAGGCAGAGGAAATTGTTTTGTCGTGGTATAAACAATTCCTTACAAAAGAATTATTACAAAGTCCAGAGGTAAAGACGGTTATTAAACATTGGTTAAGTAAAACTTATGAGAGTTTAGCTTTGATTGAAAACAATTTATCTTTTTTTGGAAAATCTAATAGTCCGATGTTAAATGCATTGAAGTTAAATATCGAGTTTTTAACCCAAAAAACAAACACATTAAAATATGTGTTAAAAGGATAAATTGTTGCAAATTAATAATTAAGTGAAATATTATTTAAAAAATTATTCAATAATATTTGCTTAGATAAATTTTAAGTTCTATTTTTGCACCCCATTTTTTGCCTAAATGGCGTCACGTAAAAAAAATAATTAAAGTGGATACATTAAGTTACAAAACGATTTCAGCTAATGCAGCAACTGCTCAAAAAGAGTGGTTGTTAATTGACGCAGAGGGTCAAACATTAGGAAGATTAGCTTCAGAAGTAGCAAAGTTAATCAGAGGAAAAAACAAAACAAACTTTACGCCTCATGTAGATTGTGGTGATAATGTTGTGGTAATCAATGCTTCTAAAATCCAGTTGACTGGTAATAAATTAGAAGATAAATTGTACATTCGTCACACAACTTATCCTGGTGGTCAAAGAGAAACTAAAGCAAAGGATTTGTTAAGAAAAGATGCACGTAAAGTGATCGAGAAAGCTGTAAAAGGCATGTTACCTAAAAACAAATTAGGTAATGCATTGTTTAACAATTTGTACGTTTATGAAGGTGCAAATCATTTACAAGAGGCTCAGCAACCTAAAAAAATAAACTTAAACGAAATTAAATAGTAAGCATGGAAGTTGTTAACGCAATTGGAAGAAGAAAAACATCTGTAGCTCGTATTTATCTTAAAGAAGGTAGCGGAGTTATCAAAGTGAATAACAAAGATGTAAAAGAGTATTTCACATTACCTCAATTACAATTAAAATTGGCTCAGCCTTTTAAATTGTCTGAAACAGAAGGGAAATTCGACGTAACTGTTAATGTTGACGGTGGAGGATTTAACGGACAAGTGGATGCAATTACTTTGGCTATATCCAGAGCATTGTTAAAGGTAAATCCGGAATACAGATCTGCTCTTAAAGAGTACGGTTTATTAACCCGTGATCCAAGAATGGTGGAACGTAAAAAACCGGGTCAGAAGAAGGCTCGTAAAAGATTCCAGTTCAGTAAACGTTAATTTTTTAATCTACAAGATATATTTTCATGGCTCAAGCAAATTACAAAGAATTATTAGCTGCTGGTTGTCATTTTGGTCATTTAACCAGAAAGTGGAACCCAGCTATCGCTCCGTATGTGTTTATGGAGAAGAATGGTATTCATATCATCGACTTAAATAAAACAGCTGCAAAATTAGATGATGCAAGTGCTGCATTAAAACAAATTGCAAAATCTGGTAAAAAGATTTTATTTGTTGCTACTAAAAAACAAGCTAAAGCTGTTGTAGAAGAATTAGTTGGTCCATTAGATATGCCTTACGTGACTGAAAGATGGTCTGGTGGTATGTTAACTAACTTCTCTACAATTCGTAAAGCTGTTCGTAAATTAGGTAGCTTACAAAAAATGGAGAAAGATGGAACTTTTGAGAATATTTCTAAAAGAGAAAGATTATTTAAAACTCGTCAAAAAGAAAAATTACAAAAAAATATTGGTTCAATTTCTGATTTAAATAGATTGCCAGCTGCGTTATTTATCATCGATATTCATAAAGAACACATCGCTGTTAAAGAAGCTCACAAATTAAATATTCCTACTTTTGGTATTGTAGATACTAACTCTGATCCAAACTTAGTGGATTTCGCAATTCCTGCAAATGATGATAGTTCAAAATCTGTTAGAGCTATTTTATCTGTAGTTTGTGCTAATATCCAAGAAGGTTTAGACGAAAGAAAAGTAAGTAAAGAAGCTGCTAAAGCTGCTAAAAAAGATAGCCCAGAAACAGAAGAGGCTTCTGCTAACTAGTAATTTAAAATATTAAAAAATATGTCAACAGTTGAAATCAGCGCAGCAGATGTTTTTAAATTAAGAAAACAAACTGGTGCAGGTATGATGGATTGCAAAAAAGCTTTAGCTGAGGCTAATGGTGATTTTGAACAAGCTATCGATATCTTAAGAAAACAAGGACAAAAATTAGCTAATAAAAGAGCTGATAGAGAAGCTTCTGAAGGTTATGCTTTTGGTCATACCTCTAACGGTAAAGCTTATATTACTGTTTTAAATTGTGAAACAGACTTTGTTGCTAAAAACGAATCATTTGGTCAGTTGGCTCAACAATTTGCTAAAATTGCAGAATCTAATCAAGTTACAACTTTAGAGGCTTTATTGTCTTCTAAGTTCGACGATAAAATTACGGTAAGTGATAAAATTATCGAGCAAACTGGTGTAATTGGTGAAAAATTAGAAATTTCTCATTTTTCTGTAATCGAAGGTGCTTCTGTTTATGCATATAATCACCCAGGTAACCAAGTTGTAGCAACTATTGCTTTCAATAAAGTTGTAAGTGAGGAAATCGCTAAGAATGTATCTATGCAAATTGCAGCAATGGCTCCAGTTTCTATAAGCAAAGATGATTGTTCTGCTGAAATTATCGAGAAAGAATTAGAAATTGCTAGAGATATTACTCGCCAAGAAGGTAAACCTGAAGAAATGGTGGAGAAAATTGCTCAAGGTAAATTAAACAAATTCTTTAAAGAAAGTACATTGTTAAGTCAGGATTTCATTAAAGATTCTAAGAAAACTGTTCAACAGTATTTACAAGAACAAGATAAGGAATTAACTGTGGTAGCGTTCAAACGCTTCTCGATGTCATAATCCAAATCAATATTTTAAAAAGAGAGAATTTTAATTCTCTCTTTTTTTTGTGTTAAATTTTAGGAAGTTATAAAAAATTGATGCCAAATTACAATATAATTAGTTTTGGTGAATCATTTTAAGAATAAAAATTACAAAAACTATGAAGTATAAAAGAATTTTACTGAAACTAAGTGGGGAATCTTTAATGGGTGATGGCGATTATGGTATTGATGCAAAAATGTTGACTTTATATGCTACTGAAATAAAAAAATTGGTAGATAAAAATGTTGAAGTTGCTTTGGTAATTGGTGGAGGTAATATTTACAGAGGAATGAAAGCCGAAGACATGGGGATAGATAGGGTACAAGGGGATTATATGGGTATGTTGGCAACTGTAATTAATGGTATGGCTTTACAAGCTGCAATTGAATCTGTAGGCTTGAAAACGCGTTTAATGACAGGGATTAAAATGGAAGAAGTTGCAGAGCCATATATTAAAAGAAGAGCAACTCGCCATTTGGAAAAAGGCAGAGTAGTAATTTTTGGTGCAGGTACAGGAAATCCATATTTTACTACAGATACAGCAGCAGCATTAAGAGCTATAGAAATTGAGGCTGATGTTATTTTAAAAGGTACACGTGTAGATGGTATTTATACTAGCGATCCAGAAAAAGATAAAAATGCTGTGAAATACGATAAAATTACTTTTGAAGAAGTATATGAAAAGGGGTTAAATATTATGGACTTAACAGCTTTTACATTGTGTAAAGAAAATAAATTACCTATAATTGTATTCGATATGAATACAGCTGGTAATTTAGAAAAAGTTGTTTTTGGAGAAGGAGTAGGTACAACTGTAGAATTTTAATGGATTAACTATAAATAATTTTATTTTTTATGGAAGAAGAAATTAGTTTTGAAATGGAATCTGCTAAAGAAGCAATGGAAAAAGCTTTAGTAAGATTAGATAACGAATTAACAAAAGTAAGAGCTGGTAGAGCAAATGCCAGTATGTTGAGCCAGGTTTACGTTGATTATTATGGTGCGAAAACTCCATTGTCGCAAATCGGGAATATTTCAGCTCCAGATGCAAAAACATTAGTGGTACAACCATGGGAAAAAGGAATGCTAGACCCTATTTGTAAAGCGATTATAGATTCTAATTTAGGTTTAAATCCGCAAAATAATGGAGATACTGTTTTTATGAATATCCCAGCTTTAACAGAGGAAAGAAGAAGAAATTTAGTGAAACAAACTAAAAGTTCTGGTGAGGATGCGAAGGTTTCTATTCGTAATGCTCGAAAAGACGCTAATTTAGCTATTAAAAAATTACAAAAGGATGGCTTAGATGAGGATACTGCTGAAAAGTTAGAGGAAGAAATTCAAAATTTAACCAATACTTATGTGGCTAAAGTTGATAAAGTTTTAGAAGAAAAAGAAAAAGATATCATGACGGTATAATTTATATAATTTAAAACTATTGTAAAGGGTGATTTTCACCCTTTTTTTATTTCATATTTTTAGAGTATTTTAGCGAAAACTTAATCATGTTATCTATCCGTTTATATATTGTTTTTTTCTTTATTTCGATTCATCTTTTTGCTCAAGTTAAAATCAATCGGATTTTTGAATACGAAGAAAATCCTTATTATTGGAAAAATAAGTTGCCAAAATCTGATTATTGGCAACAAGATATTCATTACTTTCTAAAAGCAAATCTAGATCATCAAAAATTAATTATTAAGGGAGAAATGGAATTAGTTTACATTAATAATTCTCCAGATACCTTAACTTATTTAGTTTTTCATTTGTATCAAAATGCTTTTCAGCAAGGTAGTTATTATGATAAATTGCAAAAACAAGCAGGAATAAAACCTGTTTATGGTTATCATGAAAAAGATGGTTTAGGAACTGTTGTAGATAGTGTAACATGCAGTAAAGGAATTAGTTATACAAAATTGGATAACACCATATTGTATGTTTACCTAAATAAACCTATTGTGCCTAACGAAAAAGTTATTGTTAGGGCAGATTTTACAACCTATTTTGGTTTGGGTAACACCCGAAGAAGAATGAAAGCCTTTAGAGGCGAAAATGGTTTATGGCATTTTAATGGTGCACATTGGTATCCAAGAATTGCAGTTTATGATGAAAAATTTGGGTGGAACACCAACCAACATTTGGATAAAGAGTTCTATGGTAATTTTGGAACTTTTGATGTAGAATTAAATTTACCCAATCATCATATTGCAGAAGCTACAGGTGTTTTAATTAATGAGGATGAAGTTTTACCAAAGGATTTAAAAGAAAAACTCAGCTTAGAAAATTTTAAAGATAGGGGACATAAAACTGTTGCAGATACTTTAACAAAAACGATAGTTTATAATCCTAAAGAACGAAAAATTTGGAAATTTTCGGCTACAAATGTGCATGATTTTGCTTTTATAAGCGGACCAACATATCGTTTTGCAGAAGTAAATTGTGATGGAGTTTTAATTAAATCGATGGTACAGGAAAAAAATGCTAAAGGTTGGTTAACAGCAAACGATTTTATGTGTAAAGTTTTACAAGTGTATAATAAAGATTTTGGCTTGTACATATATCCAAAATTGGTTATTGCAGATGCAGAAGATGGAATGGAATATCCAATGTTAACATTAAATTCGGGTGTAAATCCTGGTTATAGAGGTTTGTTGGCACATGAAGCCGGGCATAATTGGTTTCAAGGAATGTTAGGAACTAACGAAACCTATCGAGCTTTTATGGATGAAGGGTTTACTCAATTTTTAACAGCATGGTCATTAAATAAAATTGATGGAAAATATATTCTAGAAAATCCATCACCTAATAATTATGTGGAAAAATATAAAACACCTACTTTGGTGAATGATTTGCGCATGTTTTATGGATATATCTCTAGTGTTTTAAATTACAACGATGCACAATTAAATACACACTCATCTGCATTTGGTAATGGAATTAGGCATGGAGGAGGTTATGGTCATGTATATTACAAAGCAGCTTGTATGTTAACTAATTTACAACTGGTTTTAGGAGATGATCTGTTTTTAGCTGCAATGCAAAATTATGTTCAACAATGGCGTGTTGCGCACCCTTACCCAGAAGATTTTAGAAAATCTATTATTTCCTTTACAAAAGTGGATTTAAATTGGTTTTTTGATCAATGGTTAGAAACAACAAATACAATTGATTATGCAGTTCAATCTGTAAATCCAATCCCAAACAAAAAAAATCATTATTCGATTAATTTGATTCGAAAAGGTAAAATGCAAATGCCTTTAGATGTTTACGTTGTTCACAACAACGATTCTGTAAGTTTATTACATATTCCAAATACCAATTTCATTAAAAATACCGAAGCTCAAATTTTACCAAAATGGTACACTGTAGGAGAGTTAAGTCCGAAATATACTTTTGAGTATCAAACTCCTTTAGGAATTAAAAATGTGATTATAGATACAACGTTGCAGTTAGCGGATGTAAATTATTTAAATAATTCATGGAGATTACCTGTAGAATATAAGTTAAATTCAATGTTAAATCATTTTCCTGTTAGGGATAAATATATTGTATGGATGCGTCCAGATATTTTTTATAATTCCTTTGATGGAATGCAATTTGGTGTAAATTTTAAAGCAGATTATTTGAGATTATTGCATAAAATAGAGGGGAACGTTTGGATGAATTCAGGTTTGTTTCAACAAAAAAATTATAGTTCAAGTTGGCTAAATGGATATCAAGCCTTTGCTTTTAAATTTTCATATGCAACACAAACACCATGGTTAGGTAAAGGGTACTCAATATCCGCTAATCAAAATTTTTTAAATGGAGTGTATCATAATTTTTCGGCAATTCATAAAAAGCTTAACAAATGGGAATTTTCTTTGGGTTTAAAAATGATTTACATACCTAGGGAATCGTATTTAAACTATCAATTAATACCTGATTTTTGGAATACTAAAAAGTGGAACAATACATTGTTGTTACAAGCAAGCTATCCATATAATTTTGCAGGCATTAAGGGTGGTTTAACTTACACACTTCGTTCATCTATTTTATCCGATTATGATTTTAGTTATATAGAACTAAATAGTGTAAATTCTTTTAAATGGGAAAAATCTGTATGGAAATTAAGGTTGTTTTCCAGAATTGGAAAAGGTAGTAATTGGGCGCCAGAAAGTATGTTACTAACTTGGGGAGCAAATGCGGAGGAAATGTTGGATAATAAATGGACAAGAGCGCAGGGAGCTGTGCAAAAGCAGTGGATTAATCCTAGTTTATATCCAGGTTTTATTCATTTAGGTGGGGGATTAAACGCTAGGGCATTTGTTGCTTATGTAAATCCAGTTGAAAAATCTGATGGAAATATCCATAACTTATATGCATTACATTCTGGTTCAGCCATTAATATAGAGGCAGATTTCACGCAGTATTTAGGCATTAATCCTACGGTAACACAAAAATATATCTATTGGAATACCTATGCATTTGGTGATTTTGCTTTTTACAACAAGGATAATTTATATGTTCCAAATTCTATGTTAGCAGATGCGGGTTTGGGTTTAAGTTGTACCGTAAAAAAATGGGGACCACTACAAACTGTTCGTCCAACTACCATTCGTGCCGATTTTCCAATTTGGGTGAATAAAGTACCAATATTTCAAGAGAATCATATTGGATTTAGATTTTTATTGGGTATAGAAAAAGCCTTTTAAACCTCAGATACGATTAAAATTGTGTGCGCTCAGAACGACTGAAAATAGTAATTATTTAAAATAAATATTTCCAGGGATAATGTCTGCTAAAAAAGTATGAATTAAAATTCCTTCTCGGTTATATCTAAAAATTTTTCCTCTTTGGGTATAATCTAAAGCATCCGAAACATAAATTTCATTGTTAAATGGGTTAATTCCTAAGCTATAAAAATTACTAGAATTTTGAGAGATAATAGGAGCTGTAGGAAGTGTTGATGCATTAATGTTCATTTTGCAAACGCCATTTGCTAAAAAATACAATTCATCATGATTACCATTGATTTTTAATCTTTTAGGACGAATGTTTTCTGCAAATTCAAAAGTTTTTTCAATACCAAAATCAATTAAATCAATTTTATGCAATTTAGCTTTTGTAATAGGATTGGTAGAACTTCCAGAGCATAAAGTCCATAACTTTCCATCTTTATCTTCTTGTATAGATGCACAACCTTTACCAACTAATAAACTATCTTCTATTTTATCGGTTAAAGTATTTACAATATATAAATATTCGGATTCGATATTGGTGATATACGCTTTGCCATTTGCTAAATGCATTTCTTCAGTCCATCCAATACACGGAATATGATTAATAATTTGTTTAGATGTTAAATTTACAACAGCAATTTTGTTTGCATACAAATCGGATATATAAGCTTTGGATCGGTTTACCCCTAAAAAGTATCTAGGAGAAGTTAATCCTGTGATTTCTCCTTCTGATTTAAAACTGTGTGGATTTAATATTTCAACTTTTCCAGAATTGTTTACTACAACATATAATAAATGATTAAAAAAGCTAAGAGATTGACAAACATCTCCTAATTGGCTTTGGTTACTAATTTGGTAAATATCTTTTGTTACATTTGAATCTTTTGGGTTGTAGTAAGTAATCGAAGCATTTCCAAACATAAAATTTCCTTCGTTGGTAATAATAACTCCCTCGCCACTAGTATTTACAAATGATTGATTTGTGTTTTTTGGATCATCTGAAACACACGACGTTAAAACGATTAAAAAAACTACTAAAATTACTTTTTGAATGATATGCATTATATTACTTTTTTTTACTGTATTTAAACAACATATCTTTTTCTTCTTTACTTAAACTTTCGTATCCGCTAGAGCTTATTTTATCTAAAATAGCATCAATTTTTTCCTGAGTAACTGTTCTATAATAATTGTAATCTTCGTCGCTTAAGTTTCGGGCATGATTTCGATATTCAACAGTAAGGTTACTTTTTTTATCAAATATACCCACAAAAAAATCTAAAAATTTATTGATATATTTAGTAATGTCTTTTCCTTGTTTGTAAGCACTTGCGAACCAATATCCAGTAAAAGCACCACCTAAATGTGCAATATGTCCGCCTGTGTTGCCATTAAAAAATGTTAGTAAATCAATTAAAATTAAGGCTAATCCTAACCATTTTAAGGCAACTTTAAACATACCAAATAAAAACACTTCTTGGTTTGGGCGATAAGTACAAACAGCAATAGAAATTGCCATTACTGCAGCAGATGCACCAACAGCACTCATATTATCTTTGAAAATTGGTGATATATTTACAATCAATAATAAAAAACCAGCGCCAATTAATCCACCTAAAAAATATAATGCTAGCAATTGTTTGGCATTAAAGTACATTAAAAAAAGCTTGCCTAAAAAATATAGCATTAGTAAATTCCCTAATATGTGAAAAATTCCTTCGTGAACGAACATGTGGGTAATTATAGTCCAAGGAGTTATGATTAAAGTAGGTATTGATGTATTTAACGCTAGCCAACTATTAAAATTAAAATTTGCGCCTAATAAGGTTAAAATAATATTACTTAAAACCAAAAACAAAAAAACACCAATATTAACATAAATTAATCGTGTTAATATATCGCCAACCCTAAATCTTTGTTTAATTTCCTGAATTATACTTTGCATAAATTATTAATATTAAAACGGTAAAGTACTAAATTATAAAAAGTACTTTGAAATACTTACTTAAATAAACCAAAAATACAACTAATTTACTTCAATTAATTTATTGTATTGCGTGTAATACAAATAACATCGTATAGGATTGTTACGAATATCTTTTAGAATGTTTTTATAAGTTAAAATTTGTTTTTTATCCTTGTCGTTTTCTTCTCCAGTTTTAAAGTCAAGTATAAAAGTTTGTTTGTTGCTAAAAATAATTCTGTCTGGTCTAAACTTTTTTTGTTTATAATCCGGCGCAATTATTTCTCTTTCAATCCAATGTGTAGGATTTTTCCAAATATCAATTAAATCATTGTTATTACTTGCTTTTTCAAAAATGGAAAACAATTCTAGTTCTGTTTTATTATCTAGTAATCCATTGTTTTTAAAATCGTTGATAATTTCTTTAAAATTAAATTCGGAGTTTAATTGGGCAAATATTTCGTGAATTAAATTTCCATATTTCCTTGGGTCTTGTAAATCAAAACTTTCGTTGCTGTTAATTGGTACATTCCAAATGGTTGGGGCAGTGTAACTTATTTTTACTTTTGTACGCCAATCTGTGTTTAATAAATCGTTAGTTGTTGGATTATATTTTTGTTCGATAATTTTTTTTGACAATAAAGTCTTTTTGGTTCCAAACTGAATGCTATTGGATTCAATTTGAACAATATCCATTTGTTCTAATCCGGTTGAATTTTGAATAAAACTGAATAAGATACGATTTTCGGAATCTTTTCCGGGTTCTTCCCCAAAAATGTATAATTCTTTAGCAGCTCTGGTTATTGCTACATACAATAGATTTAAATTGTCGAGTTCGATTTTTAAAATTTCTTCTCTAATTTCAGGAATATAATCATCCTCAATTAAGCTTTTATTTATATTAATTAAAGCGCAAGGAATGCCACAATCGTAATTTTGTGTATTCACCCAAACAGTATTTTTTTTGTAATCTAATTTTGTAATTTCATCTACAAATGGAATAATTACAATATCAAACTCTAAACCTTTAGATTTGTGTGTTGTTAAAATATTAATCGCATTAAACGAATCAGGAATAGCAATAAATATTTTTTCCTTTTTTTCTTCCCACCAATCTATTATATCCACTGCAGTTTCTTTATTTTTTTTAATCATTACGTTTAAAAAAAACTGTATAAACGGATCGTTGGTATTGATTTTAAATACAGAAATAATTTCTTCTAACAATTCATAACTACTGTAAGCATTAAAAATAGGCAATTGAATGCTAAAAGTTTCGGTGATAAAATTTTTAAAATAATCGAACGAATTTTTGTTTCTAAGTATTTCTTTATGCGAGGTAAAATTAAATTGGTTGTGTTTTTCTAATAAGTAATCCGTTGCTGCAACAATTGCATTTTTGTTGTTTTTATCAAATAATAATTGATAAATATTCATTACAAAAACAACTTCGTTCGATTGATTTAAACTTAAACTTTCATCAGATTTTATTGGAATTCCAATTTCTGTTAGATAGGAAGCAACCAATTTATTTTCTTTATTTTTTCGGGTTATTATGGCAATGTCACTGTATTGATAATTGCGTAATAAAGCATCTTCAATTGTTTCTTTAATCCAATTTAAGGTTAAATCGCCATCATTTTTTTTATTCCAAAATTTCATTTCAACAAAACCTCCCTTTTTTTCGGGGTTGGATTGTTGCGTAAAATCTTCATAATACTGCTGTAATTCTTTTGGTTTATGGTTAATATAATATTGCAATAAGGTGTTGTTAAAAGATATTATATTAGGTAAAGATCGCCAATTAGTTGTTAAAGCAGCTGTATTTTTATCAAAATGTTGTTGTAAACTCTGATAGCGTAAATGAATAATTGGATTATCAGTAGGGTAGTGGTTTTGGGGTAAACTTTTAAATTGATCCACGTCTCCGCCACGCCATCTGTAAATAGCTTGTTTAATATCACCTACAATTATATTTTTTTTATTGTTAGATAAAGAATTTTCAACTAGAGGCAATAAATTTTGCCACTGCGTAGTACTTGTGTCTTGAAATTCATCTATCAAATAGTGCTCAAATCGTTCACCAATTTTTTCGTAAATAAATGGCACGGGTTGGTGGAGTACAAATTCATTGATTTTATCGTTAAATTCTGATAAAAACACAATGTTTTTTTCCGCTTTAAGTGCTAAAATTTCTTGATGTAGTTTTGTAAGTAGGGTTAATGAAAAAAACGAATTATTTATTTGTTTGTACAAATTTACAAGTGGTAAATTTTGTTGTTTATAACAGATGAAATCTCTAAAATCATTTCGGATGGGTAATAAAATTTCATCTAAATCACCAGATTTTGAAGGGTTTTTAGTCCATTTAATATTTAAGTCAATAATCTTTTCACTTGTAGAACTTATTTTACTCTCTTTGTAAAATTTCTCATCTAAAATACTTTTTGAGAAAGCTAAAAATATCCCGCCAGTACCTCTACCTTGAACCAAATTAGTAGGATCTATATTTAAATCTAAGAAGTTTTTATTTATTTTTTTCAACCATTCGTTGGATTTTTTATGGTAAGCGTTAATTTTCTCTCTTAAATATTGTCTTTTTTGAGTAAATTCTTCAAAACTATACTGGTTTAATTGATTTAAATACGTTTTCCCTTCATTTTCCTCCGATTTACCATATAAATTTAGTACAACATCTTCAAATTTCCAATTATTATCTTCCTCAATGGTATCTTTTATATAATTAAACAAATAATTTGTAAGTTCTTTATCTTCACCAGTTTTGCTAATTAATTTTTCCAATGCTTCTTTTTTTATGGCATCGATATCCATTTCGATTTCAAAATTAAAAGGGAGTTTTAGCTCTAAATTAAATGATTTTACTACCCTAACCATAAATTTATCAATGGTACTAATGTTAAAATCAGAGTAGTTGTGTAAAATATGATTTAAGGTTTTGTTTGCCCTTTTTTGAATGGTTTCTTTTGGATATTTTGTTTTTTGTTCAATAACATTTAAGATTATTAAGTATTTCTGTTCAGTAATAGTTTCTTTACCTATATTTTGTAAATATTCCATTACACGGTGCTTCATTTCGTAAGCCGCTTTATTGGTAAAAGTAATAGCTAAAATGTTTTTGTATTTAGCATCCATATCCGTGGATAATGCTAAACTTAAATAATCGTTAGCTAGGGTGTAAGTTTTACCAGAACCTGCCGAAGCTTTATAAATTACAAAATTCATTATTTACTCCACATTCAATTTATCTATAATTAAAAATATTCGATAATCGTTGATTTTAGGATCGAAAAATTGCGCATTGGAATTATAATTAATACTAACATTTTTACCCACTAAGCTTTCCCATTTACTAGGTAAATCTATATTACTTTGTACAAAATTTAACCATAATAATTTTGTTGTTTTTCCATTAGTTTCTTCTATAGTTATTACAACAAATAAATCTTTTTCGATATTTGTTATTTTCCCCTTTAATTGTTTACTATCCTTTTTAAATTCATCTTCTTCCAATTCCTCAACAATAATTTCATCTACAGTATTGTTCATTAATTGTGAAATTTTTATCAAGCTCTCCGGACAAACACCTGCTAATTTAAAACCAATTATGGTTCCTAATTTACGTCCTTCCTCATCGCCCATTTTTTCTAAATCGATATCATGGTCTTTTTTTAATTGTTTTTTGTATGGCATGGATGCTTGTATCATACAAACTCCTAATTGAGCGCTGATTTGATCTTTCTTTCCCTTTAAACTCATATTTTCTATACATTCACAAGATTTTTGAGTGATATCATCCATGTATTTTTGGGCTAATGAAATATTTAAGTTTAACAATACAATTCCTAATGTGATTAAAATTTTGTTCATTTTTTAGATTTTAAATTATTGATTTTTGTTTGCGTTTCCATCTTTTGTGCGACCACAACCAGGTTTCAGGCTGGTAATTTATACTTTGCTCTAAATATTCTATAAATTTTTTCGTGATAAATTCATCCTCTGTTTCAGATGGTTTATCACAAATTTCATAAAAATTTACAATATAGTGATTTTTTGAGGTTTTTAATGTTTGTGCAAAAAATACTGGATAATTAAATTTTTTAGCTAATTTTTCTGGTCCCATAAAAAATGGGGTATTTTGATGTAAAAAAGTTGTCCATAAACATTGGTCGTAAGAAGGTGTTTGATCCGCAATAAAAGCATTTAAAGTACAATTGCTTTTGTTGCTAATCATTTTTCGTAAAACATCTTTACTACTGTACATTTCGTTACCAAATTTGCTTCGTAGTTTTAATAACCAATGGTTTATTTTTTCATTATTTTGCGGATAATAAACCGATTTAATAATTTGCGGGATTTTTGCAGAAAAAGCAGCACCTATCAGTTCCCAATTGCCTTGATGGCCCATTACAATTATAACACTTTGCTTTTTATTTAGGTATTCCTCTACAGCTAAATAACTATCCGTGATATTAATTTTTTCCGAAAGTTCTTCTTTTGTAATATATTGTATTTTAAGTGTTTCGAAAATAATTTCGCACAAGTTTTTATAAAATTTATTTTCGATAATTTTTCTTTCACTATCGGATTTTTCAGGAAATGCGTTTTTTAAATTTTCATGAACAACTTTTTTACGATAAGATATTATGTAGTATAAAAATATATAGCTTATATATGCCCAAACATTTATTAGCCACCAAGGTAATTTCCCAAATATTTTAAGTATTACAAACAAAATCAAAATTTTAAAAAACTAAATTAGTAATATTTGTTTGATAAAGTTGACCAATTTTAATTATATAGGTTAAAAAAATCAATAAATTATGATTCATCAGCTTTTTTTTAATCAAATTAAGGATTGTAGCTTATTTTTATTAATTTTGTGCGATATTTAAAAATACTATGGACAAATTTGCTTCAACATTAAATATCCCAGAAGGTTTAACATACGACGATGTGCTTTTGGTTCCTGCTTATTCCGAAATTTTACCAACACCTCAGGACATTACATTAAATTCTAAATTTAGTAAAAATATTACTTTAAGAACCCCTGTGATTTCTGCTGCTATGGATACAGTAACCGAGAGTGCTATGGCAATTGCAATGGCTCAAGAAGGTGGAATTGGTGTGATACATAAAAATATGAGTATTCAGCAACAAGCAGATGAGGTAAGAAAGGTAAAAAGAGCGGAAAATGGGATGATTTTAGATCCTGTAACACTAAAATTGGATTCTACGATTGGTGATGCAATGAAAATTATGAGCGAAAACAAAATTGGTGGTATTCCTGTTGTGGATGATGAGAAAAATTTAGTGGGTATTTTAACCAATCGTGATTTGCGTTTTGAGAAAAAATATTCTCGTCCAGTTTCGGAAGTTATGACATCACAAAATCTAATTGTTGCTAACGAACAAACTGATTTTGAACAAGCTGAAGAAATTTTACAAAAACATAAAATCGAAAAATTACCAGTTGTTGACGAGCACAATAAATTAGTTGGTTTAATTACTTATAAGGATATTTTAAAAATTAAATTACGTCCAAATGCTTGTAAAGATGAATTTGGACGATTAAGAGTTGCAGCAGCTGTTGGAGTTACAGATGATTGTATCGAAAGAGTAACTGCTTTGGTAAATGTTGGTGTGGATGCAGTTGTTTTGGATTCTGCACATGGTCATTCTTTAAAAATTATTCAAAAATTAAAAGAAATAAAATCTGTGTTTCCAAAATTGGATGTTGTTGCAGGTAATATTGTTACTTATGAAGCTGCTAAAGCTTTAATAGATGCAGGAGCAGATGGTGTTAAAGTAGGTATTGGTCCGGGTAGTATTTGTACAACCAGAGTAGTTGCTGGAGTTGGGGTTCCTCAATTAACTGCCATTATGGATGTGTATGAGGCTACTAAAGGTACTGGAGTAACTTTAATTGCAGATGGAGGAGTTAAACATACAGGAGATTTTGTGAAAGCTATAGCTGCTGGTGCAGATTGTATAATGATTGGTTCAATGTTCGCTGGTGTGGATGAAAGTCCGGGTGAAACCATAATTTACGAAAGTAGAAAATTTAAAACTTACCGTGGAATGGGTTCTATTGAGGCCATGCAAGCAGGTTCTAAAGACAGATATTTTCAAGGCGATACGGCAGATAGTAAAAAATTAGTTCCAGAAGGTATAGTTGGTCGTGTTCCTTACAAAGGAAGCTTATCCGAAGTAATGTATCAAATTGTTGGTGGTTTACGTTCTGGTATGGGTTATACAGGTTCTGCTAATGTAGAAGAATTGAAAAAAGCTAAATTTATCCGAATAACTTCGGCAGGTGTAAGAGAAAGTCATCCACATGATGTACAAATTACTCGTGAAGCTCCAAATTATAGTAGATAATTGTATTTTTAGTTTAATTAATAGTTAAAAAAGAAAAGTGTTATGAGATTTTGGTTAGTTAATTTATTAGTTCTGAGTTCATTTTTTGTTAAAGCACAAAATCACAATTTACCTAAAGATTTATCTCAAAAAACTTTATTAACCATTCAAAATAAAGCTATTTCAGTTGATGATTTTTGGTATGTATTTACTAAAAATTTAAATGATGAAAAAGCAGTAAATACTGATGAATTAAAGGAGTATTTTACTTTATTTCAAAATTTTAAGCTTAAAGTTGAAGCGGCAAAGGATGCGGGTTTAGATAAAACTCCAGAATTTGAAAAAGAATTTGAAGGATACAAAAATCAATTATCCGAAAATTATTTAACGGATAAAAAAGTAACACAACAGTTGTTAAAAGAAGCTTATGATCGTTCTCAGGAAGAAATTAAAGCTAGCCATATTTTAGTTAGAGTAGCAAATTTTGATATGCCTTCTGATACTTTAAAAGCTTATAAAAAAATGCAAGATATTAGGAAAAGAGCAGTTGCAGGGGAGGATTTTGATAAATTAGCTTTTGAATTATCTGAGGATCCTAGTGCAAAACAAAACAAAGGTAGTTTAGGCTATTTTACGGCTTTACAAATGGTTTATCCATTCGAAAATGCTGCATTTAATACTCCAGTTGGATCTGTTTCAAGTATTATTCGTACACGTTTTGGTTATCATATTTTAAAAGTTTATGATCGTAAACCAATTTTAGGTAGTATCCGTGTGGCGCACATTATGGTTGTTAAGCCTAATCCAGAAGATGATAAAGATTTATCAGTTTACAAACAAAAACAATCTAAAATAAACGAAATTTATACAAAGTTCATAAATAAAGAAGCGAGTTTTGAAGAGTTGGCAAGAAGTTATTCCGAACATGGAAAAAGTGCAAGGGTTGGTGGTGAGTTGCCTTGGTTTTCTGGTAATCAATACGACGAAAAATTTGTGAATATTGCATATAGCTTACAAAAAAATGATTCTGTATCAAAACCTTTTGAAACAGATTATGGTTGGCACATAGTAAAAAGATTAGATTACAAAGTACCTGCAGATTTTGAAAGTTCTTCCAGAATGTTGTTGCAAAAAATTGAAAAAAACGATCGTGCAGAATTGTCTAAAGATGCTGTTTTACAAAGAATAAAAACTGAAAATAAATTTAAGGATTTCCCAAAAAATTTCGAAGTTTTTTATTCTATCGTAGATAGTACAATATTACAAGGAAAATGGAAAGTTCCAACGAAAAATAAACTGAATAAAAATCTATTTACAGTTAATAAATCAAAGTATATACAAATTGATTTTGCAAAATATCTCGAAAAAAATCAAAATGAAAAAAAGGGTGGAAATCATTTAGAAGTATTGCAATATCATTATCAAAAATGGATGGAAGATATTTTATGGGATATCGAAAAATCTAAGTTAGATGTTAAATACCCCCAATATGCTAAGTTGTTACAAGAATACAAAGAAGGTATTATTTTATTTGATTTAACCGAACAAAAAGTTTGGAAAAAAGCAATGAATGATACTTTAGGTTTGAAAGAATTTTACGAAAAAAATAAAGAAAAATACACGTGGGAAACTAGAGTTGAGGGAGAAATTTATACTTGTACAGATGGTGCAGTTGCTTTAAAAGTTAAAAAATTATTAGAAAAAGGTAAGGATATTACTGAAATTCAAAATACTATTAACCAAAATTCTCAATTAAATGTTTTAGTTGAAAAAGGTAGATTTTCGAAAGAAGACCGTTTAGAATTAGCGAATTATGATTTTAAAGAAGGTGTATCTAATGTTTTTGTTGAGGATAGTAAATTTTATGTAGTAAAAGCTTATAAAATTTTGCCAAATATGCCTAAAGAGTTTAACGAAATTAAAGGTGTTATTACTGCTGCTTACCAGGATAAATTAATGGAAAATTGGTTGGCAGAATTAAGAAATACCTATTCGGTTAAAATTAATGATTCTGTTTATAATGAGTTGTTAAATTTTGTATCTAAACAAAAATAAATTGAATTACAAAGTTGACATATTAGCTTTTGCTGCACATCCGGATGATATTGAGTTAAGTTGCTCGGGCACTTTAATGAAGCATATTGCAGAGGGGTTAAAAGTGGCAATAGTAGATTTAACAGAGGGTGAGTTAGGAAGTAGGGGAACGGTTAAAACAAGATACGAGGAAGCCCATCGGGCAACTCAAATTATGGGGGTAAGTTTTCGCGAAAATTTACAAATGCCTGATGGTTTTTTTGATTTGAGCAAGGAGAATCTTTTAAAGGTTATTACAGCAATTAGAAAATATCAGCCAGCTATAATTTTGGCAAATGCTCCAAAGGATCGTCATCCTGATCATGGAATGGCAGCACAATTGGTGGCTAAAGCTCATTTTTTATCTGGTTTGTTAAAAATCGAAACCTTTAATGACGGTAGTCAACAATTACATCATAGAGCAAATCAGTTGTTTCATTATATACAAGATGATTATTTAGATCCAGATTTTGTAATAGATATAACACCATATTTTGATAAAAAAAAGGAAAGTATTTTAGCATACTCTACTCAGTTTTATCAAGGTGAAAATAGTTTAGAAGGTCCACAAACACCTATAAGTTCGGCAGATTTTTTTAATTTTTTAGAAGCCAGAGCCAGAGATTTTGGAAGAATTATTCAGAAAACCTACGCTGAAGGTTTTATAAGTTCGCGTAAAATTGGTGTTCAATTGTTAACAGATTTACAGTGAGATTTTCATCAGTTTTTAGTGTAGTTCAAAACGAAATTCGAACAGAGTTAAAAGGGAAAGGAGCATGGACTTCTGTAATTTTATTTGTGCTGGCTGCTAATTTAAGTGCTTATTTATCTTTTAAATCTATTCCAGAGTCTTATTTGTGGAATGGAGTTTTTTGGATAATTATTTTGTTTGGTTGTTTAAATTCTGCTTCTCAAATTTTTAAAGAAACTTCAGCTCAATTTACTTTTTTGTATCAGTTAATTAGTCCGCAGGAACTACTTTTTGGGAAAATTATTTTTAGTTCATTACTTAATCTTTTTATTATAACAGTTAGTTCATTTACATATTTATTGTTTTTTAATTCTTTTATTGCAAACGATTTCTTGTTTGGGATAATTTTAGTTTTAGGTGCATTAAGTATATCGGTTTTATTAAGTGTAAGTGCAAGTATAGCATTTAAATCGGATGGCGGAAATACTTTGTTAAATGTGATTAGTATTCCCATTTTAATTCCTTTGTTGGTTATTTTAATATCAGCTAGTAATGATACTTTAAAAAATGTTGAGTTTCATACTTTTTTAGATTGTGAGATTCATGTAAATGAAAGTAAAAATATAAAGGCTAAATTGATTAATCAATATGGAGACGATTGGGATTTAAAAGATGAAGATGGTAAAATTAGGCGTATAGATATGGCAAATTGTGGCGTTGATTTACAAGAAGGAAAACAAATTATTTTACGCGCACAATACGAATTACAATCGAATAAATATAGAACGGAAAGTTGTACAGAATATAAAATTTCACAATCCAATTCTTGGATTAAAATTACAATTTTAATAAGTATTATTGCTATACTTTTAGTTATTGGTTTTTGGGTTTTCCCTAAATATTGGAATTTAAATTAATCGTTATGGAGGATAAAAAAGATAAAAACGAAAAAATAATCGAACAATTACTAGATAAAAATTCGGCAGTTGTTCTAAAAGGTATCGAAGCGGCAAGAAATCATGGAAACATTAAGGTTTTTCCTTTTTTGTTGGATGTTGTATTAAATCACCAAGATGAAACTGTAGTTCATGAAGCTAAAAATTTGGTTTTTGATACCAAGGATATTAAAGCATTACCTATGATTATGGAGCGTTTAACTTCAACATCTGCAAATAACCGAAAAAATATTTTATTATCTGCTATATGGGAGGCAGGTTTTAATGCCGAGGAATATTTAGAGGATATTGTGCAAATGGGCATCGAGGGTGATTATTTAGCTTTGGTGGAGGTTTTGAGCATTGTAGATAATGTTGATTATGAATTATCCTATGAGTTAGTAAGCGATTTAAATTTATCCATAAATGAATGGATAGAGGATAATTTCGAGGATGAAAAGGTTCCTTTGTTACAAACTTTAGCAATGTTATTGAACGAAAAATCTGGAAATTAATTTTTGTTTTGATATTTATCAGGTTTTAGCTCAAAAACTAATTGTAATTTTGCATAAATTCAATTTATAATCATGGAAAAGTCCGAAAAACGTTACCGATTTTTTACGAAATTCACAGCAATATGTGTTTTAGTTGTTGTTTTAGCTGGTAGTTTAGTAAAAGTTACGGGATCGGGGATGGGCTGTCCGGATTGGCCTAAATGTTTGGGTCATTATATTCCTCCTTTTTCCGAGGATGAAGTGATTTGGAATGAAAACAATGCATATTTTAAAGGACAAATGGTTTTACATCAGGGTCGTTGGTTTACAGCTTTAGATAAAATTCCAGCGCATACCCAGTTTAATTCTCAACAATGGGAGTTGTTTACTAAACATAATTATACAACCTATAATCCCACACACACATTTATCGAATATATTAATCGATTAGCAACAGTTGTTTTGGGTGTTGTGGTACTTTTAATGTTGTGGTATGCTTTTAAAATTAGAGCTAAATCCTATTTTCCATTAATATTTTCGATAGTAATTTTTATTCTAATTTTATTCGAAGCTTGGTTGGGTCGTTTGGTTGTAGATTCCGATTTATCGCCAATTAAAATTTCTATTCATTTGTATGCTGCACTTTTAATTGTAGCTATTGTAGGTGCTATGTTAGCAATTACGGGTAAAGCCAGAGATTTTGGGAAATATATCGAAAATAAACAATTGTTTTTGTTGTGGATGATGTTGTTGATTTTAAGTGGACAAATGTTTTTGGGTACCAAATTGCGTGAAATGATTGATGTTTTTGCACGTCAAAATTTATTTTTACGCGAAAATTGGATTGAGCAATCTGGTTTACGTTTTATAGTTCATCGTTCATTTTCATTGATTTATCTTGCTTTAGTAGTTGTAACTTATGTAAAAACAAGATATTTACGAAATGAGTATCCATTTATACAAAACTTATTTACTATTTTGTTAAGTGTTTTAGGTTTAGAAATTTTAAGCGGAGTAATTATGGCATATTTTTCTGTTCCAGCAACCATGCAACCCACACACGTAGTTATTAGCGGCGCATTAATTTTATCTCAAACTTACCTCACTGTTAAATTCTTCTGGGAGAAAAAAATAGGGTAACTAAAGTGTCGTTAAGTTTGGAGTATATACATAATAGTGTATGTGTGATAAGTCTTTAAACTTTTGATTTAAATTATACAGATATGAAATCTAAAGTTTATATAATTAGTGGTTTAGGGGCAGATTATCGAGTTTTTAATAATTTACAATTAGATTTTGAGCATGAATTTATTAATTGGATTAAACCATTAAAAAATGAAACTATTGAGTGTTATGCAGCAAGATTATTGCCGCAAATTACAACTCAAAATCCAATTTTAATCGGATTATCATTTGGGAGGATTATAGCAGCAGAAATTGCAAAGCAAATAAAAGTTCAAAAAGTAGTGTTCCTTTCATCTGTAAAAACTAAGTACGAACTGCCTTTTTATTTTAAAATTCTAGGATTTTTAAATTTACATAAAACTGTTCCTGTAAAATGGTTAAGAGGAGTTACTTTTTTTAATAATTGGTTTTTTGGGGCTAAAAATAAGGAAACTAAAGCATTGTTAAAACTAATTATTAATGATATGGATTTAGTATTTTTAAAATGGGCAATCCACAATATATTAAAATGGAAAAATACTTTTGTACATCCTAATACAATTCGTATTCATGGTGTAAGCGACAAAATTTTACCTTACGTATTTATAATATCTGCAACTCCTATTAAAAATGGCGGACATTTAATGTTGCTAGAGCAAAGCGATGAGTTAAGTTCTATTTTAAATTACAAGCTATAAAAGTTAAAGTATCCGTAACTTCATTTATTAATTTCCCACTTTAAAATATCTGTTTAATGGAATGGTAATTATTGTTTTTTTGCTTTATTAAATAGCATAAATGTATTTAAAATGCTTTTTTACATATCATTTTTTAGTTATTTTTGCTATTTAAAAAAGCAAAATGGATAAATTATTAGAGAAATCTGTTCGAAAAGTAAGTGGCGTATCCTTGGATTTTAAGCGTTATTTATATTATTCAATTAATAAATCCAATAGATTAATAGCCATTAAAGGCGCTAGAGGAACTGGGAAAACTACTCTTTTGTTGCAGCTTGGTAAAGATTATAATTTGGATGAGGTGCTTTATGTTGCTTTAGATGATTTATTTTTTTCGGACAATACAGTTTATGGATTAGCAGAAAAATTCACCAAAAAAGGTGGTAAAATTCTTTTATTAGATGAGGTGCATAAGTACCCAAATTGGTCGCGTGAATTAAAACTAATTTATGATGATTTTACCCATTTAAAAGTAATTTTCACTTCTTCATCTATTTTGGATATTTATAAAGGAGAATCTGATTTAAGTAGAAGAGCTGTTGCTTATTATTTAGCAGAACTATCTTTTAGAGAGTATTTATTGTTGTTTGAAAAAATTGAATTGCCTGTATTGAGCTTGGAAGAAATTTTAAAAAATCATTCTTCAATTAGTTTAGGATTAGTAAATCAATTTAAACCTTTTAAATATTTTTCGGATTATTTAAAAATCGGAAATTATCCTTATTTCGAAAATAATGTGGAAGAGTATTATCAAAAACTAAAAAACACTGTTCAGCTTATTTTAGAAATAGATTTACAGGTATCGGAAAATTTAGAATATCAAACTTTAGCTAAATTAAAACGATTGTTATTTGTAATAGCATCAAATGTGCCTTTTACGCCAAATATTCAAAAAATTAGTGATTCGATAGAGTTAAATAGGAATGCATTAATACGTGCTTTGCAGTTGTTAGATAAAGCGGAATTGATACGAATGATTTATAAACAAACACGAAGCATTAGTGTTTTAAATAAGCCGGATAAAATTTGGATGCACAATACTAATTTAATGTTTGCTATTGGCGGCGAAAATGTAGAAATTGGTACAATTAGAGAATCGTTTTTTATTCAGAATTTATCCATTAACCATTTGCTTACCTTGCCTGAAAAAGGGGATTTTTTGGTGGATAACACTTATTTATTTGAAATCGGAGGAAAAAATAAAACAAAAAAACAAATTGCAAACTTGGAAAATGCTTATGTTGTAAATGATGAAATCGAATATGGGTTTAACAACAATATCCCCTTATGGCTATTTGGTTTTTTGTATTGATGTTTTGAAAAATTAATTACTTATGGGATTAAATTTAATTAAAAAAACCATCTATAAGATGGTTTTGTAATTAGCTAGCAACATATGTGTTTTCACCAGTAGCATGAATGCTGGCTCCATTAGTTTCCTCTAATGATAATTCTTTAATTTCCGGAGTTTTCCATTCTTTTTTCATGATAATTTTTTAAATAAATATAAATATATTTTAAGTAAAAATAGACATTTATGATATAAATTCCAAAACTCAAGCTAATTAATTTTATGAAAATTTAAATATTTTTTTTGTTAATTTCATTCAAACAATAAATCACTGTTGTTGTTGTATAAATAGCATTAATATCCAGTTGGTCCCATTGATTGGTTGAGCTATTTTTCATTTCATCTTTTGGCATCGGTACTAATAAATTTGCAGATGGAGTAAAGCTTCCATTTAAATTTTGATTGCGTAATAATTCTTTTATATCGTCACTAACATCTGTTTTTAACAACTTATGTTTTAGTAATAAATAAATAGATAAATCGAAACTGTTATTAGAATTTGGTTTTGGAATGCTTATGAATTGAGATGTTAAATTATTTATTCTAATATTTGTTATTTCGTTATTTATTACTAAAGCTTCGTATGCTAACCAAATAGTATATAAATCGCTTGACCACCAATAGCTTTTAAGTGATTTATTATTATCTAAAATATTACAAATGTATTGTAAGCAATCCGAATCGAAATAGGCAGCATTTGCTGTAACACAATCGTGACTTTTTGTCCAACCTAAATTTTGTTCAGGGATATTTAATTGTATATAATTTAAAATCTCAGTTGCATTTTGAGGATATGTTCCTAAGCCTAAATCTTGGTTTTTATATTGATTTAAAACAGTTTTATTGATTTCTTTGTTTTTAAGAAATTTAAACTTTAAAAACCATGTTGTACTATCAGAATCTGACGGTACACTTTTATTATATCCTAATCCTTTATTTTCCCTCCATCTTTTATTTAATTTTTCTTCAGCTTTTTGATATAGAATGTTATGATCAAAATTCTTATCTACTTGATATAATAGTGTGATAACAAAAGCTGTAATCCATTCGGATCCATATCCTGCAGGTAAATTATAATCTCTCCAAAATCCATCTTGATTTTGATTTTTACAAATATAATTTAAGCCATTTTGAATTGCTAAATTAAGATCAAATTTTGGGTTTGATAGTTTATTTTTAGTTGGATTAAATTCATGTGTTTGCCCAACACCTAAATATAATTTAGCATCAGTTTTTTGATTTGTAATTGTAATTTTTATATGACTTACCAATTGTTTTAATAGCGGAAAATCATTAGGGTAATTTATTAGGTTGTCTACTATTAAATCTTGATGGAAATCAATATTTTGTGGTGTCCATTTTTTATTCCAATGGTTTAAAAAATCAAATTGGGTGTGCCATAAATTTAATTCAATCAATTTTTGTTTAATAATTTGCCATCTGTAATCAATATCGGGCTGTTTTTCGATAAAAACTTCTAATCCAATTTTATCTAATACTTTGTTTTCCATTAAATCAAAAGATAAAATTACCTTATCGGAGTTTGAAGTAGTAAAATTTGCCCAATAATCTAATTCTGCATATTTTCCTTCCCAAGCTAATGATTTTAAAAAAGGTATAAAATCGCTTTGGTATAAACCATTTATATTTATTCTAATCATTTGTTCCGGTCGCGACAACATGAATCCTATGTAATTGATAGAGGAATAGTTAGGGATTAAAGATTCTATTTTTTTGATAGTGTCTATGAATTTCGAAGATTTTTCTTTGGGAAATAATGAATCAAATATTTCAGAGAATATATCTGTTTTCAAAGATAATTCCTTATTTACTTTTACGAAAAATGATGGTAAGTTAAAATCTTCTCTTTTAGAGTAGTCAAACTCTAAAAAAATACCAGAAATTGCAGCGTATTCGTTATTTTTTATCCATTTCGCTATAAAAACACGAAGATATTGCCATTTAATATCTATTTTTTCTTGGATAGTTAACCATTGAAGTAATTTGTATTTATAAAAATCAGATTTGATATTTAAGTGGAAATCAATTTTTTCATCTCCATTTGTTGGAATTTCAAAAGCTAATCTTTCGCATTGCGGAATATTTTTAGCTTTATCCATGAATTTCATGAAATAATCATGATGATTATTGAAATCATCCTTGATTAATGTTAAAAAAAACTGATTTAACGTTAAATTTTGATTGTAACTTTCCAATTTTACTTATTTTTACAGTATGTCGGTAATTTCAGCTTATAAATTTATAACCTTAGTTCGATCTTCTGAAATAGATTTACCAGAAGATTGTATTGAGATTAATGATTTAATTAAAATTGCCGAAAATAAAGGGTTTGTATTTACTAAAAAGGATTTACAAAATGCCTTTGTGCAAAACTATAATTTTAAAAGAATTTCGCAACAAATTTTATCAAGAAAAAATAATGTTGATAAAATATCTTAGGATGTTTATTGTAAATTTCTAATTTTCAGAATCATTTATTAAATACAAGTTTTGTAAACATCTTGTTCGAATAGTATCTTCCCACAAAATCTCATTATTTTTCATCTTCCAATTTGGAAAAACTTGAAAAAGTTTTTTTAAAGCAATTTCTGTTTCTTTCAACGCTAAAAATGCTCCAATGCAATAATGTACACCCGAACCAAATGAAATGTTAGGGTTAAATGCTCTATTTAAAACAAATTCGTGGTTGTTTTCAAATATTTTATCATCTCTATTTGCAGCCGAAATAAAAAAATTTACTTTATTTCCTTTAGTAAATTTAAATCCTTTGTATTCAAAATCATTTCTAACGAATTTTGTGATATACAAATTAGGTGGTTCTAAACGTAAAACCTCTTGCATTCCTTTATTAATGTTGTCTTCAGTTAAAGATATTTTGTTTTTTAAAAAATAATACACACAACTTCCTATAAAAGCCTGTGTAGTTACTTGTCCTGCCATGATTAGTAAAGCGCTATTGCTAATAAATTCATCTTCAGATATCTCATTTTCAGATGTTTTATATCTTAAATAGTGTAATAAGCCGTCGTTGGATATTAATGCTGGATTGTCAAAAATTTCCTTAGCTTTTTTAGCCCAAAGCATTTTGCTTTCAATACCTTTCTTTTTTTCTTCAACAGAAGCATTGATACTCATGGAATTTAATAAATCATCAGATAATTCGCTTAAATAATCGCCATCATTACCTTTGTAACCCATTAAATACAAAATGACATTGGTAGTAAATGGTTTACAAAAATCATTTATAAGCTCAATTTCTTCATTATTTTTTAATTCATCAGTTAATTTATTGCAAATTGTTTCAATTGCAATAGTTAAATCCTCTATTGCTGTTTTTCTGAATGCTTTTAAGAATAATTTTTTTAATCGAGTATGTTCTGGTGGATTTTTAAAAGCTAAAGTTTTTAAATTAAACTGTTTGGATTTTTCGAATTGTAAAACTAAACTATGTTTATCTTTTTTATCCATTAAACTAAACCACGATTCATCTTCTTTTTTTACATTGGTTAAAAAACCAATTTCCTCTCTTTTTAGTATCTCTTCACATTCTTTATAACCAGTAATCAAAATCGAATTATCGCTATAAAGAAAAATTGGATTTGTTTTTCTGAGTTCATCTAAATAAGGATGAGGGTTTTGGATGAAATTTTTATCCTTAAGATTTATGTTCATTTTTTTGTTTTTTAACTTACAAAATCTCCAATAAAGTATTTACAAAATTATCAATTTCGGATTTTTGAGTGTATCGGCTAAAGGAAATACGGATGCTGGGGTTTTGTGGTTTGTGGAAAATTTCGTTGATAACGTAACTTCCC
>JACCEC010734581.1_pt1 | contig 33987 bp, 33 predicted proteins | sample 7450121 | NCBI WGS metagenome assembly JACCEC01 (sample SAMN15323455, study PRJNA562643) | freshwater metagenome | isolation source: river surface water | place: USA:Blue River Watershed | collected 2017-08-18 | reverse complement strand
TCGGTAACTCCGTAATCGAACGACATTTTTTGGTAGGCCTGATCCAAGCCAAAAAGATCATAAAAACCACCGTTCAAGGTGCCAAATCGGTGATTAATTTTAAAATCAAGCACGCCTTTGGATACGTTTTCAAAGGAATGACCGTTCATCACCCGGGTTGTTTTGAATCCGGCTTTCACTTTTTCCACCGGTACATCCAAATCCAACTCTTTGAAGGGATCATCTTGAGAAAAGGAAGGAAGACCAACAGAAAGGAATGCGAGGAAAATGATAACTTTTTTCATGGTGCTTTGGAATAATCAACGTCTACCGTAATTTCAATGGAATTATTGATGGTTCCTTTAACGGCCGTTGGAATATTGATGTTGTAATCAGAGAGTAGAACGGAGAATTTCGCATCAGCTGAAAGGGTATTTCCTTTCACGGTTAAGGTACCTTTGGATTCAACATTTTTCTTGACTCCGTGAATTTCGAGAATTCCTGCTACTTGTACCGGATATTTTCCATCCTTTGAGAAATTAACCTCCGAAACGTTGGTAATTTTACCAGCGAAGGTGGTTTTGGGGAATTTATCACTTTCAACATAATTCTCATTAAAGTGCTCTTCCATCAAGGGTTTTGGAAATTTGAACGACTTCATCAAGCCAACAAATTTCATATCTCCGGTTGAGGCATCGATGATGGAGGAAATGGAAGTATTGGTGGCCGAAATATCTTCCACTTTAGTTTTCGAGAAGAAAGAAATCTTCCCGGTTTTGGTCATATACTTTTGTGCTGAGGCCGCTGAAGCGAAAAAAGCAAATACTGCGAGAATGATGATTTTATTCATGGGTATTTTTTTGAATGATGGCACTTTGATTGAATTCGAAGGTTCCGCCCAATTCGGGCATCATGGCATCGTAGTTAAAACCTGCAAAAAAACCTTTTAAAACTACTTTCTTTGAAACGAGACCACTTAATTCCGAATTTGTTGTTGTATCGGGAAAACTAAATTTCGCTTCAATTCCTTCGGTTTTTGATTTTAGAATGACAAAATTTGAACGATTTTCTCCTTCGCCTTGAACCTCTACGCGATTTAGAATACCAGAAATTTGAACAACTTTATTTTGGTACCTGGCGAATGCCAGGGAATCGTTGGTTTGAAAGGCTGAATACAGTGAATCGATGGAAATAACGACTTCCGCTTTCTTACTGCTGGCGGTTTCTCGAGGCTTATTCCATTGCCAATATGCTACGCCAAAAACGGCAAGGATAATGACAATGAGCAGATAAATGATTTTTTTCATTTTAGTTGTTTAATGCGCCTTCGTTGATCCAATTCCGAATTTTTCCTAGTTCGCACGCTGGCAATTTGGATCCGCCTTTGGGCATGGATGAAAACCCTGAGTAATGATTTGTAACGCCCAACAAGGTTCCGTCATCAACAGAATTTTTTGTATCTGCGTAGGTATCATAAACGTATCCGCCTCCAGGGTTATTGGCATTATGACATCCAACACAATAATTCTGTAAAATGGGGTCGACATCGGTTTTGAAACTCACGACCACCGAATCACAAGGAAGGTTCGTATTGGGATACAATTCCTCTTCATTGTCGTAGTAACAACTTCCCAGACTAAAAACTCCCAAAAGGAGCGCAATACTTTTAATGACCTTCATCATGTTGAGTGGTGATTAGAGAATTCAATAACTTAGACGAACAAAAGTCCAAAAGTTGGAAAACTTCCTCAAATTTTTCTTCGGTATCGTAATAGGGGTCGAAAACGTTTCTTTCTGCGGGAAACTGATCTGAAAACTCCATCATCAGCTTTACTTTTTCCATTTGAACTGGTTGGGCCAAACGTTGAATTTCAAATAAATTTTGGGTATCCATAGCGATGATTACATCGAAATCATTGAAATCGTTTTTTGTAAATTTACGTGCTCGATGTTGGAGTTCAATTTTATTTTTTTTTGCCACTTTTCGAGCCCGATAATCGGCTAATTCACCCGTGTGGTAGCCAGAGGTTCCGCAAGAATCAATCAAAAATGAATTTTCTAGACCTAAATCTTCAACTTTCTTCCTAAAAATTCCTTCAGCCAATGGGGAACGACAAATATTCCCGAGGCATACGAATAAAACCTTCTTTTCTTGTTGCATCTTTGTAAACAATATTCAAAATTACACTCGCATGAAGATCTTGTTTACTTTTATGTTAAGTTTTTTATTCTTTTTGACGCACGCTCAAAAGAATTTTTCGGTTGGCCATTATAATCTGGAGAACCTTTTTGACACGATTGACCAACCGAATGTAAAGGATGAAGAATTTCTCCCCAATGGGAAAAACCAATGGAATTCTGAACGGTATTACAAAAAGTTAATTCGAATGTCACAAGCTATTGCGGCCTTAAACGAAGGTAAGGGCTTGGCCATTTTAGGAGTATGCGAAGTTGAAAACGAGCAAGTTTTGAAGGATTTGGTGAAGCAGAAAAGTTTGAAAAAATTTGGTTATCAAGTTGGGCACATCGATTCAAAAGATCCTCGAGGTATTGATGTAGCCTTTTTATATCAACCTAAACTGGTGAAACTAGAAGGTCTATATACTTTTCAACCAGACCGATTTGCCGACTCTCCATTTTTATCTCGTCCGATTTTGCTTTTTGTAGGAAATACGAAAAAAGGAATGGTATATGCGATGGAAAATCACTGGCCCTCACGCAGTGGAGGAACAGAACAATCGGCCCCTCGCAGGTTGGCCACCGCTAAACTTTTGGCCTTTTTGGCCGACTCCCTAGAGCGGGCCAATCCTTCGGCACAAATCATAGCTATGGGCGATTTCAACGACGAGCCTTCCGATGTTTCCATGCAATTGATTAAAAAATCAACCCACCTCACTAACGCCATGGAAGCATGGCCAAAAGAAGAAGGCACCCACCATTACCAAAAGGAATGGAGTAAACTCGATCAAATCCTCTACAATCGTGCTTGGAACTTCGAAAATCCTAGCGCAAAAGCGGAAAAACTACCTTTTCTTCTCGAACAAGAAGGCAAATACAAAGGAAATCCTTTCCGAACTTATGTAGGTCCAAAATATTTGGGTGGATACTCCGATCACCTACCCGTGACCATCAAATTTATGTTCAAATGAGTTGGTTTGCTTCTTGGTTCGACTCCGAATACTATCACCTCCTTTACAATCACCGAAATGATAAGGAGGCCCATCAATTTTTGAAAAATCTTGCCCTCACTTTGCCTCCTTTTCAACACAAAAAAGCGCTCGATTTGTGTTGCGGCAAAGGTCGGCACAGCCGATGGCTAGCCGAACAGGGATTCCAAGTGACCGGTTTCGATCTTTCGCCCCACTCCATCGAAGAAGCGAAAAAAATTGGACCAGATTCCATTCATTACGAGGTGCGCGACATGCGAGCCGATCTCGGGACGGAAGATTTCGATTTTGTTTTCAATCTTTTTACTAGTTTTGGTTACTTCGACGAACCCGAAGAAAATGCCTTGGTATTGGAACAAATTCACGATGCCCTTCAACCTGGCGGATATTTGATCCACGATTTTCTCAATCCTTCGGGTGTTCTTCGAAATCTAACTGAACAAGAAACGGTAGTTCGGGAGCATACGACCTTTCATATTGATCGATTCGTTGATGAAGAGAATTTTCTTTGTAAAAACATTCGTTGGGAAATCGATGGAAATCAGATGGAATTTACCGAACGTGTTTACCTTTTCACTCCAGAAGATTTGGAAGCGATGTGCGATGGTTTATTTGAAAGGATAGAGATCTTTGGCGACTACCAACTGAATCCCATGGATGAACCTCACAGTCCCCGTCAAATTTCAATTTGGAAAAAAATAGGATGACCATCGATCATTCCATCCTTCATTTTTTTCAAGATGATCTATCCAATCCGGTTCTAGATTTTCTTTGTATTTGGACCAGAAAATCGTGGATTTGGGCCCCCTTGTATGCATGGATTTTAGTTTATTGGATTCGGAATAAAAATCAGCAATTTTGGCCATTGTTTTTAAGCGCGTTGGTATTGTTTGCGCTAACCGATTACACTTCGGCGAGCATCATCAAACCTTGGGTCGGGCGACTTCGTCCGTGTCAAGAAAGTGGACTTGTTTTAAACCCCTTGGTGGCCTGTGGGAACGGTTTTTCTTTCCCATCCTCGCATGCCACCAATCATTTCGCATTGGCCTATTTTTTCTTTCATTTCGTTAAAAAATCTTCCCTTTGGTTCTTTTGGGCCGGCATGATTGCTTTCAGCCAAATGTACGTAGGCGTTCATTACTTCACCGATGTTTTGGCTGGAGCGGTTTGGGGAACTTTTTTAAGTTGGTTGGTCGTTCGGGTTATGTTTTTCCTATCGAAACGCTATTCATGGAATATTTCTTTTTAATTGCTTTACCCTTTTTGTCGGGTTCATTTTCCATTTTCCTTCATCGGAAACAAGCCCACGTTGTTCGTTTTTTACTCACCATCAGCGGTGGATTTCTTTTCGGAACGGTCATGCTTCATTTGTTCCCAGAAGTGTTTGAAGCTCAATCCCAAGCCGGCATATTCATTGTCATCGGATTTTTCATTCAATTGATTTTAGAGAAATTTTCAGAAGGAGTAGAACACGGTCATTTGCACCTGGATTTACCCGATGGACACGATCATGGTCATGACCACTCCCATTACCATAAAAAAGGATGGGCAACGGCCATCGGTTTGCTCTCCAGTTTGTCCATTCATTCGTTACTGGAAGGCCTTCCAATCTCGGCAATTCAAGCCAATTCCATGGGGGAATTATTCCACAACCCTCTATTTTTAGCCGTTGTTGTTCATAAAATTCCAACGTCCATTGCTTTGGTAGCCGTGCTTTCGCAAACTGATTTAGGAAAAAAATGGATTTTTGCGCTTTTGTTGTGGTACACCATGATGACACCAGTCGGCGCACTGCTTGGAAAAATAATTCAAAATGAATTAGGCGATTATTCGCTTTCAAGCCTTCAAATGACTGCTTTGGCATCGGGAATGCTCCTTCATATTGGCTCAACCATTCTTTTTGAAAGCACCGAACATCACAAGTTTAGCATCTGGAAAATTGGTGCGTCTCTCGTTGGCGCATTGTTGGTTCTTTTCGTGTAAAAGGTTTGCGCCTTTTATCCGTTTCTCGTTATCTTTGGCAAATTTTTATGAAAACCGAAACCCATCGGTAGTGTTACTTAGAAAACGAAAAATATGTCGGACGAAAAACCTTTATTGAAGGTCACCATCGACGGAGTTCAAATCGAAGTTCCTGAAGGAACCACCATTTTGAACGCTGCACGTCAGGTTGGAGGCAACATTGTTCCTCCGGCGATGTGCTATTACAGCAAATTAAAGGGGTCAGGTGGAAAATGTAGAACTTGCTTGGTAAAAGTGAGTAAGGGTTCCGAAAAAGATCCCCGTCCCATGCCGAAATTGGTACCATCGTGCTCCACTACGGTGATGGACGGCATGGAAGTTCTCAACACAACTTCTCCCGAAGTTTTAGAAGCCCGCAAAGGCGTCGTTGAGTTTTTGTTGATCAATCACCCCCTCGATTGCCCCGTTTGCGATCAAGCGGGAGAATGTCATCTCCAAGATCTAGGTTTCGAACACGGCGGTGCGCATACCCGTTACGAAGAAGACCGCAGAACGTTCGAGCGCATCGACATTGGCCCATACATCCAGCTACACATGAATCGTTGCATTTTATGCTACCGATGTGTGTTTGCCGCTGAGCAATTAACCAACGGACGTGTTCACGGCGTTATCAATCGTGGAGACCATGCCGAAATTTCTACCTACATCCAACAAGCTATTGATGGTGATTTCTACGGAAACATCATCGACGTATGTCCAGTTGGGGCTTTAACCGATAAAACTTTCCGATTCAAAAGTCGCGTTTGGTTTACCAAACCGATGGATGCTCATCGCGATTGCGACAAGTGTTCCGGTAAAACAGCCGTTTGGGTAGCAGGAAATGATGTATTGCGCGTTACCGGCCGCAAAGACGCTTACGGAGAAGTAGAAGAATTCATTTGCAATACCTGCCGCTTCGATAAAAAGAGTCTTTCCGATTGGACCATCGAAGGTCCACGCCATATTGATCGTCATTCGGTTATCGGTATGAACCATTACGAATTAGCAGCACCCAAAGAAACCCAGTATCTCACCAACAAAATCATCGAATAACGGACATGAATGTAGATACGACTTACCTGATTATCAAGTCCTTGATGGTTTTAACCATCTTCGGAATCACCTTGCTCATCGCCACTTACCTCACCTATTTTGAGCGCAAGGTGGCTGCATTTCTGCAAGATCGTCTCGGACCAGACCGCGCCGGTCCGTTTGGGATTTTACAACCCTTAGCCGATGCCGGAAAAATGTTCTTCAAAGAAGATTTCATCCCTCAAAATTCAGCTAAATCATTATTCATTTTAGGTCCTGGCATCGCCATGTTCACGGCTCTTCTCACCGGAAGTATCATTCCTTGGGGTCCACAAATCACTCTTTTTGGAGAAACCTTTGATTTTCAAATCGCTGATATCAACGTTGGGATTTTGTTTATCATGGGAGTTGTTTCCATTGGGGTTTACGGAATCATGATCGGAGGTTGGGCATCGAACAACAAATATTCGCTTTTTGGAGCCATTCGTGCGAGTTCCCAAATGATCTCTTACGAATTGGCCATGGGATTAAGCATCATTGCTATCGTGATGATGTCGGGCTCGCTAAGTTTAAAAGATATTGTTGCTCAGCAACATGGCATGAATTGGAATGTTTTTTACCAACCACTTGGATTCATTATCTTTTTGGTTTCAGCCTTGGCGGAATGCAATCGAGCTCCATTTGACCTAGCGGAATGCGAAAGTGAATTGATTGGGGGTTACCACACCGAGTATTCCTCCATGAAACTTGGATTTTTCTTGTTTGCCGAGTACATCAACATGTTCATCAGTTGCGCCATCATTTCTTCCTTGTATTTCGGTGGTTACAACTATCCGTTCATGGATATGATTACTGATCCAACAGTTCAAGGACTGATTGGAACAGCGGTGCTTTTCGGTAAAATCTTTTTCTTCATCTTCTTGTTCATGTGGATTCGTTGGACTCTTCCACGTTTTCGTTACGATCAACTCATGCATTTGGGATGGAAGATGTTAATCCCGCTAGCCTTAGCCAATATGTTGGTAACAGGAGCGGTTATTTTGTTCAATCAATAAAGCGAGATTAGAAATATGAAACCGCTTACCAATCGAGCAAAACAGGTCGTAAACAAAGAAATGACGTTTTCAGAGAAGATTTATCTTCCTGCTGTTTTGGGTGGATTAAAAACCACCATGAGTCACTTTTTCAAGAAGCAAGCCACCGTTCGTTATCCCGAAGAAGTTCGTCCATTCAGCGATGTTTTCCGTGGAAAGCATGTTTTGAAGCGCGATGAAAATGGTGCAGAACGCTGCACTGCTTGTGGCCTTTGCGCCGTTGCTTGTCCGGCAGAAGCCATCACCATGGTTGCTGCAGAACGTGAAAAAGGAGAAGAAAAACTTTATCGGGAAGAGAAATACGCCGAAACGTACGAGATCAACATGCTTCGATGCATTTTCTGCGGAATGTGCGAAGAAGCTTGTCCCAAAGAAGCCATTTTCCTAACCACGGAAATTACCCCTGCCAATTACGATCGTTCGAATTTCATTTATGGAAAAGATAAATTGGTAGAAGATGTTAATCATCGCACCGACATTACGACTCGTCAGGCGCACAAAAATTTAGCTAAGTAATGAGTCCTACGATCTTTTTAACTTTAGCGATCATCGCCGTAGTAAGTGCCATGTTCGTGGTGTTTGCAAAAAATCCAGTTCACTCGGTTTTAGCCCTTATCGTTACCTTCTTTTCCATCGCTGGTTTGTATTTATTGATGAACGCCCAATTCTTGTTTGTGGTACAAATCATTGTTTACGCCGGTGCCATCATGGTTTTATTCCTCTTTGTTTTGATGTTGTTGAACTTGAGTGCCGACACTGAACCTCAAAAATCAAATCGTTTCCGAGTGATTGCTTCGGCTTCTGCTGGATTGTTGAGTTTGGTATTCAGTGCGGGCATGGTGATCGACGCAACGATGGGTGATCGTAATGTGGCCAATATTCAAGAAATTGGTTTGGTGAAGCACTTGGGAAAAGTATTGTTTACCGATTATTTGGTACCCTTTGAAATCAGCTCTATCTTATTCCTTGCAGGAATGGTTGGAGCCGTATTGTTGGGCAAAAGAACCCCTAAAGAATCAAAATCATGATAACCGAAGTAACAGCCGAACACTATATTATTCTCGCTACAACCCTTTTTGTGATTGGGGTTGCTGGAGTTTTGATTCGACGAAATGCCATCGTGGTTTTGATGTGCGTTGAATTGATGTTGAATGCCGTTAATTTATTAATGGTAGCCTTTTCAAGTCACCACAAAGATTCCGCCGGACAGCTTTTCGTATTTTTTATCATGGTCGTTGCGGCGGCAGAAGTAGCCGTTGGATTAGCCATTTTGGTGATGGTGTACCGAAATACGCGCAGCACCGATGTGAGTTTGTTGGATCAATTAAAGAACTAATCGAGCATGGATCAATATTTAATTCTTATTCCATTATTGCCGCTGATTGGATTCTTGATCAATGGTATTTTAGGGAAAAAACTACCAAAAAATCTGGTTGGAACCTTGGGAACGCTGGCCGTTTTCGGTTCATTCCTACTCAGTTTATTCGCGTTCCTCGAAGTACGTGAGAGCGGACAAGCCCTTTCACAAACCGCTTTCACCTGGATGCAAATTGCGGGCTTGAAATTCGACATCGCATTCCTAGCCGACCCCTTATCAACCCAGATGATGTTGATCATTACCGGTATCGGGTCCTTAATTCATCTGTATTCCATCGGTTACATGCACGAAGATGAAGGATTTTACAAATTCTTTGCTTACCTCAACCTGTTTGTATTCAGCATGCTTTTGTTGGTGATGGGAAGCAATTATTTGTTGTTGTTCTTCGGATGGGAAGGCGTAGGATTATGTTCTTACCTACTCATTGGCTTTTGGTACCAAAACTTGGAATACGGAAAAGCGGCCCGAAAAGCATTCGTGATGAATCGCATCGGCGATTTAGGATTGATGCTCGGATTATTCATGTTATTGCAACATGCTGGCAGTTTGGAATACAAAGAAGTCATGGCTTCTCTCTCAACACTTTCCACCGAAAAAGCAGCTTGCATTGGTTTGTTACTTTTCGTTGGGGCTACCGGTAAAAGTGCTCAAATTCCTTTGTACACGTGGTTACCCGACGCGATGGCCGGCCCAACTCCGGTTTCTGCCTTAATTCACGCAGCTACCATGGTAACGGCAGGGATTTACTTGATTGTTCGCTCATCGGCCTTGTATTCCATGGTTCCAGAAGTTTTGGAAATCATTGGTTACGTTGGATTAGCTACTGCCCTTTTCGCCGGCCTCATCGCCATTCGTCAGAACGACATCAAAAAGGTGTTGGCGTATTCGACCGTTTCTCAATTGGGTTTCATGTTTGTGGCCTTGGGCGTGGGAGCGTATTCCACCGCCATGTTCCACTTAACCACCCACGCATTCTTCAAAGCGCTCATGTTCTTGGGTTCAGGAAGCGTGATTCACGCCATGGGTGGAGAACAAGACATCCGCAAAATGGGTGGTTTGGCGAAGAAATTGAAAATTACACACCTCACGTTCCTCGTTGGTACCTTGGCCATCATCGGATTCCCACTCACTTCCGGGTTCTTTTCCAAAGATGAAATTTTAGCCAAAGTGTACGAACATAGCCCAATCATGTGGGGTTTGTTGTTATTGGCTTCTGCCATTACCGCGTTTTACATGCTCCGCATGTTTTTCCTTACGTTCCACGGATCTTTCCGAGGAACCCACGACCAAGAGCACCACTTGCACGAAAGTCCCATTTCCATGACTTTACCCTTGATGGTTTTGGCGGTACTGTCTTTAGTTGGCGGATTTCTGAACGTTCCGGCTTTCATTTCTGAAGGATCGGAACACTTGCATACTTGGTTGAATTCGGTCGTGACTTATGCTTCGGGTGGACATCATTTGGATCATTCAACCGAATGGATGTTGATGGGGGTAGCTTCAGCCTTGGCCTTGATCATATTGGTTTCCACCTACGTGGTTTACGTATCCAAGAAATCCACGGCAGCAGAAGACAATCAATTAACGGGAATCCAAAAGTGGATGAACAACAAATTTTACATCGATGAATTGTATCAATCCGTGGTACAAAAGCCAATCGAGGCCATTTCCAATTTAGGTTACAACATCATCGATCGAGGTATCATTGACGGTTCCGTTAATTTTATCGGAAAAAGTGTAGAAGTTGCAGGTAATGCTCTTCGCAGAATTCAAAACGGAAACGTTGAGTATTACTTGTTATACATGGTGCTTGGCATTTTCTTCTTGTTGGTTTTTAAATTCGTGCTGTAACGTGGAACTTATTCTTATTCCTTTATTCTTTGCAGCGGTTCAATTCTTTGTAAAAGGACGCACCGCCAGCTGGTTGGCTTTGGCATCTACTCTAGTTTCGTTGGGCTGGACCATTTGCATGATCAGTGGTTATGCCATGGATGGCAGCACCGTGAATGTAGTCGACATGGAGTGGTTGAAATTTGCTGGAATCCGATTTACATTGGGTTACGATGGCATTTCACTCATGATGGTTTTGTTGACCAATTTAGCTTTGCCCATCATCGTATTGGCTTCTTGGGATCGCAACTACGGAAAATCTCCTTTGTACTTGGGCCTTGCGTTGCTGATGCAAGCAGCGCTTGTTGGAGTTTTCTTGGCCCAAGATGGCATTCTGTTTTACGTTTTCTGGGAATTAGCGTTGATTCCCATTTACTTCATTTCAGCCCTTTGGGGAGGTGAAAACAAAAACCGAATCACCCTCAAATTCTTTATTTACACCTTCTTTGGATCCATCTTTATGTTGATTGGCTTGTTGTTATGGAAATCGTACGGCAACAGCACCAACGGATTCGCATGGATGAGTTTGGTTCAGTCGCAAATCCCATCCAACATTGCATTTTGGGCGTTCCTTGGATTTGCCTTGGCATTCGCCATTAAATTACCCCTTTTCCCCTTTCATACCTGGCAACCCGATACATATGCCGTTGCTCCAGCTGGAGGAACTATGCTATTAAGCGGTATCATGTTGAAGATGGGATTGTTCGGGTTCATCAAATGGGCCTTGCCCTTGGTCCCTCATGTTGGAGAAAACATGTTGCATTTACTTTCCGTTTTAGCAGTCATCGGAATCGTTTACGGTTCTATCATTGCTATTAAGCAGAACGACATGAAACGGTTGGTGGCGTTTAGCTCGATGGCCCACGTTGGATTGATCGCTGCCGGAATTTTCACTCAGTCGTTGGAGGGCATTCAAGGCGCTATCATTCAAATGTTGAATCACGGAATTACGGCCATAGGCTTATTCTTTGTGATTGATGTTATTGAACGTCGCATGGAAACCCGCGAACTAACGCTGCTTTCTGGTATTGCCAAAGTGTCTCCGGTGTTCGCGGTAATGACGCTCATTCTTGTGATGGGTTCGGTTGCGGTTCCGTTAACCAATGGATTCGTAGGCGAATTCATCCTCTTGAAATCGGTGTTTGACTCCAATGCTACGTTGGGTGTAATTGCGGGATTGACGATTATTTTCTGTGCCGTTTATTTATTGAGAATGGTTCAGTTTAGCTTATTCGGCCCATCGAATGCACAAAATGAAAAATTCATGCCCCTCACATGGGCCGAGGGTTTAGGCTTAGGTACGCTTTGCTTTTTCGTTTTGTGGATTGGATTGAATCCCGATCCTTTCTTCGGTTTAACTGAAAGATCAGTTTCCAACCTTCTTTCCTTGTTCAACTCCATCAAAGTACAACCATGATTGCCTTAGTTACCATTTTACTGACCGCCATCATCACCTTGTTCGTCAATTTGGTCAATACCAAATGGGCTCGTCCAGTAGCCACTTTAGGTTTGGCTGTTGCCTTGGGAGTTTGCTTCTATGACTATTCAAATCCATACGAAGACACCTCCGAGATGTTGTACTTCACGCATGCCTCTACCATTTTTTCAGGACTAACCATTTTAATCGGATTGATTCTCATCGGACTTTCGGAATATTCGGTGTCCTATGCCGGCAAAAATCGGGGAGACGTGTATGCATTGATGCTTTTCTCGCTTTGCGGTGCATTGATTCTTTTCTCTTATTCTAACTTATTGATGTTGTTTTTAGGTGTGGAAATTTTATCCATTCCTCTGTACGTTTTGGCGGGTTCCGACAAAGAAAATTTGGCTTCCAACGAATCATCATTGAAGTATTTTTTACAAGGTGCCTTCGCCACCGGAATTCTCCTTTTCGGGATCGCTTTGGTATACGGCGCATCGGGAAGTTTTGTTATTGGTGGATCCAAAGCTAACAACATCATCAATTACCAATTGTATTCTGGAGGAGGACTAACCATGTTCAACATGGGTGTTTTCATGATGATGTTTGGTATGGCTTTTAAAATTGCAGCGGCACCCTTCCATTTTTGGAGTGCTGACGTATACGAAGGGGCGCCTGATTTAGTTACTGCTTTCATGGCGACGATCGTAAAGACCGCTGGTATTGTTGCGATCTCCATCTTTTTGTTGAGCATCGGTTTCTTAAACAAACAATGGGAAATGACGTTCGCCATCATGGCGGGACTCAGCTTAATCGTTGGAAACTTCTCTGCTCTCAAACAGATGAGTTTCAAAAGGACATTGGCCTATTCCTCCATCAGTCACGCCGGTTATTTGATGTTGGGCATTACCATCAACGATCCCATCATCATTCCAACATTGTTGTTTTATTTATTGGCTTACACCCTTTCCACGTTAGTTTTAATGATTGGGATGAATTGGGTAGCTGGTCATACAGGAAAACACGATTTCACGGCGTTCAATGGCTTGGCTAAAAAGCATCCTGTAATGGCCGGATTAATGGCGGTTGCCATGCTTTCCATGGCTGGTTTACCACCATTTTCGGGCTTCTTCGGTAAATACTTCATTTTTGCCGAAGTATTCAATCATTCTTCCATGTCGAAAGACGGCGGATTCTGGTGGTTGGTCGTTGTGGCTGCCGTGAACTCTGTCATCAGCATTTACTACTACTTCCGAATCATCATCGCCATGTTTTTCTCTCCGGCCGTTTCGGAAGAAGAAGTTCCTTCCATGCCCCGTTTGAACATGGTGGTATTGGGATTGATTTGCTTGGCCTTATTGGCAGCACCACTTTTCGCAACCCCTCTTTACGGGTTGATGTTTTATTGATTGACGATTTCCGAATACCAAACGTAATCGCGTTTGGAAAAAGATTTTTGGGCCTCCTTCCAGCGTTTCTCTACGATCCAGTTGGATGCGAGGCCCAACATCGCTCCGTACAATACATCGCTGGTCCAGTGATAACCTTGGTAAACCCGAGATAAACCCACCATAGAGGCCACGCCATACGCAGCAATTTGAACCCCTTTTTGATCGGGAAAGCGATGGGCAACCGCAGCAGCTGAGGCAAAGGCGAAACTGGTGTGTCCGGAACAAAACGATTGATTTTCCGTATTGAAAAATCCGTTTTTCACCGATTCCCAACTCAATTTTTCCTTCCCGTTGTTGAAGGGCCCCCACCAAAGTCCGGGATCATTTGCGGTGGTGTAAGGTCTTTGACGGTGAAAACCTTGTTTGGGTAATTGAGTCAATAATGACGCGACCACCCCAGAAGCCAGGCCGATGGTTCCCATGTCGACCAACTTTTCATTCTTCAAGGCATATCCCAAAAGAATTGATCCTCCCATGATTGAAACGGTGTATTTATTACCAAAAGGTTCAACAATGTTGCGTTCCGTAAATTCCAACCATTCTTCTTGGTTTCGTTGCATCAATCCATTTACCGAGCGATCAAGAAAGAAAGAAGGTGCTGCTGCGATAGCACACACCCCTAACTTCTGCCAATTGTTTTTTTGTTGAAACGACTGATAAACAGGAATTTGAATATCAATTTTTTGAGCAAATCCTGCTGTGGAAGTTCCAAAAAGGATGAAGGAGAAGAATAACTGTTTCACGATTCAATGGCATAAAGAAAAATGGAACTTGGAGATGCATCGCTGGCCAAAGGCGCCACACAAATTTCCAATAAATACCGCCCATCTTCCACCTCGGCGGGCACGAAAATCAATTCGGTAATGGTGGCATGCATTCTTGGGGCATACGGATAATTCCACCAGGCTCTATGGGCTAGTAACAAACCAGCGTCTTCTTCCCGATCGACCGAAGGTGTATCACAAAGCAAGTGCGAATACCCTTTTTCTCGCAAATATTCGGTTGCACCCGGTGAAAAATAGGTAGGATTATTTCCAGAATAAATCGCGTCACGTTTTGAATCGTCATTGGGCAAGGTTCGAATAACAATCGCCTCGGAAGCCTCCGACCACAATACCTGTTCTAAAACATTTTTGGTGATGATTCGATCGCCCTTTTTGGACGTAGATCCCGGAATATCATCGTGCAAAATCTCTGGAGTTACCGAAATCACATCGGCAGAAAAATGAGATTTAGTAAGTGAATCCCGAATGAAACGACGTTCAGAAGTAAGGTGCCCAACACATTCGGTATGCGTACCTTGACCATGGGGCGTTAAGGTTAGTACTTCGCAATTGCAGGAACCACCTTCGGCTACGGAACCCACATACGACCCAACCCGCAAAGGGGCAAAAGTGGGTTGTTCAATATAGAAACATTGCGGGTTAGCGGCTTCGAAGTTGAGAGGTAAATGGATGGAAAGAGGAGCAGATAAATCTACTACGCAATTTTTATTCCATAAGGTTAAGGTCGCTTTCATCATTTTCTCCAAAAAGTTGTTTGAAATATCGGGAAAAACCTTCGGTATCCAAACCGAGAAGTTGGTGTAATTCTTCTAATTTTCCGTGTTCAATAAATTGATCCGGAACGCCTAAAGTAAAAACCTGATTCATCTTACCACGGTTAGAAACCCATTGCTGAATGATGGCCCCAAAGCCCCCATTCAATGTACCGTCTTCTATGGTTACCCAAATGGGAGCCTCCTTTGAAACTTCTTCCAAAAGAACATCGTCCAAGGGTTTTGCGAATCGCATATCAATCACCGTAACTTCACTTTCTAACCAAGAGATGGCATGGAGAACTGAAGCCAAAAATGCACCATACACCAACACGGCAACTCCGGAAGTACCCGTTTGAATTCTACGTGCTTTTCCTAATGGCAAGCTTTGAAAGTTAGCAACGGTAGGAATCTCGGCAGGGATTTTTGACCTCGGGTACCGAATGGCCACGGGTTGATCCCATTGCAAGGCCGAAAAAAGGAGGTTCCTCAACTCCAATCCATCGGAAGGTGCTGCCAAAATCATGTTAGGAATGGCATTCAATGCAGCAATATCAAATACTCCATGGTGGGTGGGGCCATCCTCCCCTACCAAACCGGCCCGATCAATGGCAAAAATGACCGGTAATTGTTGAAGAGCCACATCGTGAATCAATTGGTCGTACCCTCGTTGCAAAAACGTGGAATAAATCGCCAAAACAGGACGAATTCCTTGGGTAGCCAACCCTGCTGCAAAGGTTACGGCATGTTGCTCGGTAATCCCCGTATCGAAAAAACGATCGGAGAACTTCTCTTGAAATTCCAATAAATTCGAACCCGAAGTCATGGCTGGGGTAATGGAAACCAAGTGAGGGAATTTTTCGGCAAGTTCTACCATAGTTTTACCAAAAACCTGTTGAAACGTGGGCAAATCGGTAGTGCTTTTTGGCGCTAATGTGCCTGTTATTTTATCAAATTTACCCGGCGCATGCCACCGTGTTTGTTCTTGCTCGGCAGGTAAAAAACCTTTTCCTTTGGTCGTTTTTAAATGCAAAACTAAGGGGCGATCGGAATAGTTTTCGTCCCAAATTTTAAGGGAATTCAGAATTTCAGGAATGGAATGTCCATCCATCGGACCGAGGTAATTCAAGCCCAAGGATTCAAAAAAAGCAGCGGATAAAGTGATTCCAACCGTTGGATCGATGGATATTTGATTGTCGTTCACCACCACCAAAACGGGCGATTGCAAATGAGCTAAATGATTGAGCGCCTCGTAAGCTTGTCCCGCGGTGAGGGCTCCATCACCAATAACGGCTACAATACGGCGGTAATCGTTGTTCATTCTTCGGCCTTCGGCCATGCCCAAGGCCGCAGAAATCGATGTAGAGGAATGACCCACTCCAAACGCATCATACTCCGATTCCATCCGTTTTGGAAATCCAGAAATGCCCCCCATTTTGCGGTTGGAAAAGAATCGATCTTTTCGGTCGGATAGAATTTTATGGGCATAGGCCTGGTGTCCAACGTCCCAAATCAGGTGATCTTGGGGTAAATTCAGAAAATAATGAAGGGCAACCGTGAGTTCGATAACTCCCAAATTGGCAGCAAAATGCCCTCCTTGTTGAGAGACACGATCAATGATGAACTGACGTAAATCATCGGCAACTCCCTGCAAATCGTTGGGAGCATAGTGTTTGAATTGCGGGTGATGAAAATCGATCATGCTTGGTCCAAATGGAACGATAACAAAGCTTCCAATGGTCTAGAAACAACATTTCCCATACTTAGTTTTCGGGTATCGAGCTGCTCACGAATTTGCTCCTGAAACGCAAAAGCCACCGATCCGGCAAAATGAATCTTACTTCCTTCGGGAAGGATGGCCGGATCGATAAATCGATTTAAAAACAAGTTAATTCCATTCATCACAAGCGAGGTGCAGTAGGCATGTGCAAAATGATGATGACAAAACGGAGCAAAAGATGCGAGGTAAGCATTGGGTGCTTGGGAACGATAAAGGCGTGAAATAACTTCTTGGTAGTCGATGGCATACTCTTCTAAAAATGCTTCCCGCAATCCAACAGGCATTCTTCCGTAAAAGTAATCCGACAAAAGTTTTCGGCCGATCCAGTTACCTGATCCTTCATCGCCTAAAATAAATCCTAAAGAAGGAACAAAGGAGGTGAACTGATGATCACCATCGAAAAAACCGGCATTCGATCCCGTTCCAATGATGCCTACTATGCCTGGATTTTTACCGCAGCAAGCTCGAGCAGCAGCCAAGGTATCTGGAAAGATTTCAATAGAAGCATTGTAAAAAAACCCTTGGAATACGATTTTTAATCGGTTAACTGCATCTTTGTTACCACAACCCGCTCCGTAAAAAAATACCTGACTAATTTGGGTTGCAGCTTTAACCAAGGTTGGTTGCTCTTCAACCAATTCCGTAATTTCTTCAATGGATAGCAAAAGCGGATTAATTCCCGCTGTGGTAAATGAATTTCGTTCTCCCTGTTCACTCACCAACATCCAATCGGTTTTGGTGGAACCGCTTTCCGCTAACAATTTGATCATGTACGAAGGTACGCAGGAATGAAAACTTTTTCAGATGTTAATGCTCGGTAAACTTCTTAAGAAAACGTTAATCCCATTGGTTAAAAAAGGGTTCGTATTCATTTTTGTACACCGAAAAACTTTGAAATGACGCTCAAATTCAAACATATATTCTTTACTACTTTCTTCCTTGTTGGTATATCGCATGTTAGCTTTTCACAAAATCAAGCTGAAGGAGATACCATTTGGTTTCGCGGAAAAAAGATTGTACTGAAAAAAGATTTTACCTGGCAATTTGTTGAGCCCAAGCCGGCTCCTACCCCCAAACCAACCCCACCAACAACTCCTGAACGGGTCGTTATTAAGCCCGAGAAAGTAAAAGATAAAGACAAAGAAGTCGTTGCCGATGTTTTTGCCTGCGATTCAGTGTTCAACATGAAATGGGAAACCAACAAAATCATTTCTTTTCGAGATGTCTCTAGTGCCCATTCCTTTCCTGATCAAATTTCAGTAGGCAAAGCGGTCATTCCAGTAGCCGGAAGAGTATATCGAGGAGTAAGTGGCGGACACAAAGGCATGGACGTTGGTTTGCGATTGGGCGACACTGTGGTAGCGGCATTCAGTGGAAAAATTCGTCATGCAGCCTATAACTCTGGTGGATTTGGAAATTTGGTTATTATCCGCCATTGCAATGGAATGGAGACGTATTACGCCCACCTTAGTAAAATTTTAGTTGATATCAACGATGAAGTGAAAGAAGGTCAGGTTATTGGACTTGGAGGAAGTACCGGACGTTCTGTTTCACCACACCTCCATTTTGAAATGCGTTATTTGGACCGAGTATTAAACCCTTTGGAGGTGTTTGACTTTACTACCGGAGAAGTGATTGGCAATCGAGTAACCATTCCCGAGGGTGGATATACCCCTAGCTACGTATTCAATACTTTGAAAAATACGGAAGCAATCGCTATCGGTGAACAAGATGAAGAAGATGCAACGGCTCAAGATGTTGCTCCAGCGAGAACAAATACCCCCCCTAAACCTAAACCTGTTCAACCGAAACCTCAGAATAACGGTAACGCCAAATACCACACCTTGGCAAAAGGTGAAAACCTTTCTACGGTAGCTAAAAAATACGGCACTACGGTAGATCAACTTTGCAAGATGAACGGAATTTCCAAAACAACCAAGATTTACGCGGGGAAAAAACTTCGCGTGAAGTAAAAATCGAGTAAATTTGGGATGTGAAAAAAAATTTCTTTCTATTTCTGCTTCTTGGTTTGATAGGCTGTAAAGACTCTATCCAAGGAGATAAGTTACCCAACAAAAAACCTGAGACAACCCTTCCCACCGATACCATTATTCGATTTGGTGGAGATCGCTACAACACCAATGTTTTCTTACAGTGGAATGGCGACGATGCCGATGGTGTTGTTATGGGCTACGAATTTACCTTTGATTCTGTTCTGAACGAACAAACGCTTTGGAATTTTACTACCCAAACCGACTCCATCTTTCCTATGCAAATTCCACTTGGGAATGATTCTTTGAATTTTGTCTTCTCGGTGCGAGCCATTGATAACACCGGAGAAAAGGACCCTACACCGGCTCGCCTTTGGGTTCCTATTAAAAACAGTGCACCAAGTATTCGTTTCATTTTTAAATCCAATTCAGGAAATCCCCTAGCTGGAGGAAATCCATCTTTTACCATCAGTCACCTTCGATACACTTGGGAGGCCAGCGATCAAGACGGCCCGACCAACATCGCAGCGATTGAATTTTGTTTGAATGATACTACTCAAACACCTTACCCTCTCGATCCTAAATACACGAGCGCTACCCTTCGTGCCGTACTCAATAGTGCCACCATTCGCAGCTGCGACGTCATTCCCGGAGCATCGATCAACCCGCTTCCTTCAAAATTATCTGGACTAATTCCCAACGACTCCAATGTTTTTTACATTCGTGCCATCGATAAATCAGGAGCAAAATCAGCCTGGGTTGGATCTCCAAAGGTAAAAGTAGCGATTCCCTCGGGCCGCTTGTTGTTGGTTAATTCCAATAATGCCCCCGACCAAGCGGCCGAAAATTTTATGAAAAGCCAAATCCAAGGTCAAAATATCACCTACGATTTCTTACCGCTTTTCAAAAAAGTCAATGGGCAATATCAATACCTCGCTCCCGATGCAAAAACGCAAGGCCAAATTTTCAACCTTTATGATGCCATTGTTTGGTTTGGAGATGATTTAGAACAATCGTTGTCGTTTGCACAAGCTACCACAGCAGATTTTGTTAGTAAAGGTGGCCATTTATTTTTAAGTGCATTTACACCGAATTCCTCCAACATACAAAGCCCTTCTTATGCCTTTAGCCCCATCGATTCCTTGATTCCAACCAAAACGGGTTTTACTCAATTGCTCACCGATACATCAACTTTAGTTCCGTTAAGTTCCGGACTTCCGTCTCTAAAATACCAACAATTTCTTTCGGGTGGAAGGTACATGAAGTTGGTGAATGGTTCTACCCCTTGGTACCATGCCAATTTTTTGATGAGAAATAATTCCAATTTCACCACCAGTATCATTGCTCAAACTGCTCCGGTGTTGGGTTTAAAATCCAACCCAGCCACAGGAAGTAAATTTGTAATTAGCACTTTGGAATTGAATCAATTGAATGGAAACAATAACATTCAAACTCTTTTTCAGAAGATTTTAAAACAAGAATTTGGGTTATGAACCGAATGCCCCAAATTGCTATTTTCGCCTCCGGGAGTGGCAGTAATGCCGAAAACATCATCCAGCATTTCAAAAAAACACGCACGGCCAAAGTTGCGTTGATCATTTGCAACAACCCGAATGCCGGCGTGATTGAACGCGCCCATCGTTTGCGGATTCCCTTAGTCACCATCAGTCGGCGCGCTTACGAGAATAGCTCATTATTGCTCCACACCCTAAAAACTGAAGAAATCGATTTTATCGTGTTGGCAGGATTTCTATGGAAAATTCCGTTGGAGGTTTGTCTAGCCTACCCTAAAAAGATGATCAATGTTCACCCCGCGCTCCTTCCAAAATTTGGAGGAAAGGGGATGTACGGCATGAATGTTCACCGAGCTGTACTTGAAGCAGGCGAAAAAGAAAGCGGAATTACCATTCATCAGGTAAATGAACATTACGACGAAGGAGACATCCTATTCCAAAAATCGATTTCTACCGAATCATGTACCTCGGCAGAAGATTTAGCATCTCGAATTCATGACTTGGAATATGAATTTTTTCCAAGGGTCATCGAAGAGCAAATTGAAAAAGTATGTAAATAAAAAAGGCGGCCTTCCGGCCGCCTTTTTTATTATTTCAATCGTTCACGAATATCCAAGTGGTGTTTTCTAGCAGTATCTAACGCAATGTCATAACCGGCATCCATATGGCGAATAACCCCCATTCCAGGATCATTATTTAATACGCGCTTCAATCTGCGAGCAGCATCATCGGTTCCATCGGCAACAATCACCATTCCACTGTGAATGGAATATCCCATCCCTACACCACCTCCGTGGTGTAAACTTACCCAGCTGGCTCCGCCTGCTGTGTTCACCAAAGCGTTCAAAATTGGCCAATCGGCAACGGCATCCGAGCCGTCAAGCATTGCTTCAGTTTCCCGATTGGGAGAGGCTACTGAACCGGTATCCAAATGATCGCGACCGATAACGATGGGAGCTTTTACTTTGCCATTTTTCACCAAATTATTGAATGCCAAGCCCGCTTTTTCGCGATCACCCTGACCAATCCAACAAATTCGGGCGGGCAACCCTTGAAATGCAATGCGTTCTTGGGCCATTTTAATCCATCGATGCAATCCATGATTTTCGGGGAATAATTCCAACATCAATTCATCGGTTACACGAATATCCTCTGGATCTCCACTCAAGGCCGCCCAACGGAATGGCCCTTTTCCTTCGCAAAACAAAGGACGAATGTACGCTGGAACGAAGCCAGGAAAATCGAAAGCATTTTTCACCCCACGCTCTAAGGCTCGGCCACGCAAATTATTTCCATAATCGAAAGTAATGGCACCTCGGCTTTGCAATTCAAGCATCAATTTTACGTGCAATACCATGGCATCGTAACTGAGGTCGATGTATCTTGCAGGATCAGATTCACGCAAAGCATTGGCTTCGTCGTTCGACATTCCTTGGGGAAGGTAACCAACCAAGGGATCGTGAGCTGATGTTTGATCGGTTAAAACATCAGGGGTAATGTTGCGGTCGATCAATCGTTGCAACAGATCAACGGCGGTACAAATAACACCAATGGACTTGTTGACTCCTTGAGCTTTGTATTCCAAGGCGCGATCGATGGCGCGGTCAATATCGTGTTCAATCTCATCCAAATAGCGGGTTTCAACGCGTTTGAGTGCGCGCCATTCCTCCACTTCGGCGGCCAAACATACGCCATCGGCCATGGTAACGGCCAAAGGCTGCGCTCCGCCCATTCCTCCCAATCCAGCGGTAACCGAAAGAGTTCCCTTCAAAGTGCCGCCGAAATGTTTTTCAGCCACAGCGTTGAAGGTTTCGTAAGTACCTTGAACGATGCCTTGGGATCCGATGTAAATCCATGATCCAGCAGTCATCTGCCCATACATCATCAAGCCCTTTTTCTCTAACTCATCAAAATGTTCCCAATTGGCCCAATTGCCCACCAACTGCGAATTAGAAATCAAAACGCGGGGTGCATCTTTGTGGGTCGGTAGAATAGCTACCGGCTTTCCCGATTGTACCAACAAGGTTTCATCTTCATTCAAATCCTTAAGGGCCTTAACGATGAGGTGAAAACTCTCTACATTACGAGCAGCCTTTCCACGTCCGCCATAAACAATCAGATCTTCAGGACGTTCAGCCACTTCGGGATCTAGGTTGTTGTACAGCATTCGAAGGGCGGCTTCTTGCACCCAACCTTTACAATTTAGTTTTGTTCCGGTTGGAGTAACCAATTCGGAGAGCGATAATTTATCGTTGGAAGTATTCATATCCTAAAAAGTTCTAGAAAGAAAAATTGTTTGCAAAGATAGCCGATTTTATTAGAAGGGAACTCCAACCCCCAAATTCAACCCCCAAAATCGGAAGTTATTGAGGTAGGTTCCACCGGGATTTAATTGTGTTTTCCACTCTTCTTCCCTCCATGATGTATTGGTCCAATGGCGAATTACCCAACGATTTCCTTCGGAAAAAGAAGGATCACGAAGTTTAATACCCATATCAAATCGGATAATAAAATAGGTGAAATCGATTCGCAAGCCAATTCCTGTACCTATTGCCACATCATTCCAACTTTTAGAAATATTAAAGTTGGAGAATTCTTTTCGCGAAGAAATGGTGTCTTTCAAAGTCCAAATATTCCCTGCATCCAAGAATACAGCCGCTTTAAAAATTCCATAAAGCGGAAATCGGTACTCCATATTACCTTCTATTCGAACTTCACCGAAGTGATCAATTCTCTTTTGATACGCATTATTGGAACCGGGGCCCAAGCTTCGAGCGGGCCATGCTCGCAAACTATTGTTACCTCCAATGAAATAACGCTTTTCCAAAGGAAGAGTCGTACTATTGCTCAGTGGAATCCCAGCGCCTGCAAAGGCGCGTAACGCCAGGGTATTTTTTGATGAATAATTGAAATAACGACGAACCTCACCGTCCAAACGCAAATAATGGAAATAGGGCAAACCAAAAACTTTTCGGGGAAAATCAGCTTGTTTATCGGGGAAAAGTACCGGATACAAAAGGTTAACAACATTTCCTGCTGTTTCTGCATTGAAACGGTAAAACCATAATTTTCGATTTCGAGGGTCGTTGAGATTATTATAGGTATACCCTAAGCGCATGTTATTGGTGAGGTGATTCGAAAACGAAAAAGTTAGATACGGGTCGTTCTGGCTTTGCAATAAAACATTGAGCAGCGAATCGACCCGATTTGTTCGAACCAAATTCACTTCCATGGGGTAAAAATTCACCAATACCTTGCGATTGATCTGACAGTCAAATCCATATCCACCCGAAAGAACCGATCGGTCATAATCGGCCCGCTGTTGAGAGTTGAAATTGAATGAAATTCGGGTTTTTTCACTCAAATAATTTTTTTGATTCAAAAAATGAAAAGGAAAGCTGAAGCGAGGAATGAGCAACGACGTTGTTGCACCGAATTGCGACGTATTGAAAAGTCCGTCTTTCACTTCACCACCGATTTGATTATTGATTTGTTGAGATTCCAAACCACCATTCAGGGAGAGTTGAAAAGTCTCAGCACCTTTAAAAACGTTTCTATTCTCGTAGGTTGGCCTCACCAAAACGCCGAGAGTTGTTCCAGCATTGGTAGAACCTGATGCATCAAAGGATAGTTTTCTTTTTTCGGCCTCTTGCATGAGAATCCGAATATTAATGATGTTGGTTCCTTCAATGGGTTCGTATCGGATATTTAAATATGAAAATGCAGAAAGTGACGATAAGCGAACTTGGGTTTGTCGCACAAGTTGATCATTGAACAAATCACCTTTACGAAACAAAATATTATCCACCAGAACATCCCTACGAATGTAAAAATCTGAACTCGCTAAAGTTTGAAACCCATCGGCGTATAAATATTCTTGCTCAACTTGAGGACTTGCACGATCCAGGCTAAATTCTGTATTCAGGTAAATATCGCCAATTTGGAAGGATTGATAAATTTTGGGGTCGGGCGATTCCTTTAACCTCATCACCACACGAGCAGAATATGGATTTGCCAAGGTATCGATTTCAAAGTAAATAAAGTCCTTTTTAAAATAAAAATACCCATGATTTCGTAAGTAAACAGCAATGCGATCCCTTTCTTCATCCAAAACACTTCGAGAAACAGGAAAACCTGGTTTCAAGGGCGAGTTATTTTTGATGGAACTGAGAATATCCGAAATTTCTCCGTTGACCTCGGGCCAATCAACCTTTCCAATGACACAAGGCTGGTAAAGTTTAACGACAAATTTTAAATTGGCTCTTTTTCTTCGCAATTCTTTCACTTCAAAGCCAACGGTAGCATGATAATATCCCTTATCCAAAAGGTATTTCCCAATTTGAGTTTGGGTAGAGCGAATCGCGTCAGAATCCAATAGTGCCGGCTTTTCGGCAAAATTCGTTAAAATATTATTCTTTAAACGGTTGATTTTACCCTGAGATGCCCAATAATAGGCTTTCAAATTAAGTCGATATAGTTGAAGAAATTTTTTATTGGGCTTCGGCCTTAAAAAATAAGAAATTTCATCTTGCATGACGGCATCTACTCCAACCACCTTATTTTTGATCACCAATTGTTCTTCATCGGTTAAATCTTGCGTAACACTGCACGATGATAAACCGAGGATAACAAAGGGAAGAAGAAATAAAATAACCTTTTTCAATGCCAATTTCCAAAGCACAAATTAAAGAAATTTCTGCCTTAAACCGAAGAAAAACAAGAGAAGAATTGGGTCTTTTTATTGCCGAAGGCGAAAAAGTAATCGAAGAACTCATTCATTCCAACGTAAAGGTCCTTTCCATTTGGGCCACCGAAGCCGGATTTGAAAAAAGACCCGACTGGAGCCCAAAAATGGAATTGGTTTCGGGGAATGATATGGAACGAATGACGCACCTAAATTCGCCATCTCCATTTTTGGCATTGGCACGAATTCCTCAAACTCAAAAACCATTTCTTCCTAAAATTTTATTTCTCGACCGAATCCAAGATCCCGGCAATATGGGCGCCCTGATCCGCATCGCCGATTGGTTCGGATGGTCGTTAGTCGCCCAACCGGGGAGTGTTGATTTTTGGAACCCTAAAGTAGTGATGTCAAGTATGGGATCCATTTTTCGGGTGCAACCTCAGGAGCTAACTCACGAAAAGCTTGCCAACCAAATTCCTTCGGATACGACTTGGATAGGCACAGACATGAGGGGTTTGCCGTTGGATCAATTTCCAGCACCCGAAAGATTGGTTTTGGTGATGGGCAGTGAAGCTCAAGGTATGTCGATGGAGGTAGAAAAGGCATGCAGAACGATCGTTACCATACCCGGCGGCGGTTCAACCGAGTCGTTGAACGTATCCGTAGCCGCGGGAATCCTTTGCTACGGACTTACTTCCCAAACACCACGTTCTCGCTAAAAATCCATTTTCCCTTCTTCATACGAAACGCATCCAAACTGCCATCAGGAATGTAATTGAAATACATCCCTTTGAATCGCTCCTCCACAGGAACCAAATGATCCAATAAGATTTTCTTTTCCTTTTCCTCGTACCGAAGAATCATAGAAGCCATCACGCTGTAAGCATATACTTTTCGGTATTTAAATACCTTTTGAGCCGAATCAGTGGTAAAAATGGGAGAACCAAAAACCGGTTGTTGGGGATTGGTTAAATCCAAAACTTCCAACACCTTCTGATTCATGAATGGCTCGGTTTTATTGAAACCAATCAGTAAATATTTCTTCTTTCCGCTGGGAACAAGTTGATAATACGTAGCTCCAAACCATTTTTGAGGTGTTAGTACCGTATCTTCAGGAAGTGATAAAAACTCCGTTCTGTCGGTAAATGGAATGATTCGATTGTTCTCTCTGAATTGAATACATCCGAAATGCCGATAACCTCCTTCGTACCCCAAATACATCCAAGTGATAATTCGAAAGGTATTTTCTGGATCATAGATGCAGCTCACATTCTTTATCGTATCCAAATTAAATTGAAATCCTTGTTCTTGTTTCAGGGTTCTGCTTAACAACTTTACAAAATTTCCATTGGCTTCCATCCGATGAAAAACATCGGAATCGTTTACCCAAACCGCCATGAGTTTGAGCAGGGAATCGTGGGTGGCGGTGAAAACTGGAAGTGGTTGTACCACCATAGGTGTTTTCTTCTGAGCGAATAAGCTAACACTCAGAAATAACATTCCTAGAAAAATATTCAATCGAATCATGATGCAAAGAAAAGAGCCACCCCGAAATGGAGGTGGCTCTTGAACAAAAATTTAGATGATTTTAAATCAATTGTTGTTTTGAACGGCTGGTTGTGGAGCAGGAGCTTCAACTTCTCCCGACAAGGTAAGGATGGTTGCATCGGGTCCAACATTGGAAGTAACAGTTACCGACTTGCTGAAAGGGCCTACGCTTGCCGCGTTGTAAGTCGCTTTGATGTATCCTGATTTTCCTGGAGCAATAGGCTCTTTGGTCCAATCGGGTGTAGTGCAACCGCAAGAAGCTTGAGCATTGGTGATGATTAAAGGCTGCTTACCATTGTTTTTGAAATTAAACGTTACCGTTACGGGATTTCCTTGAGGAATCTTACCGAAGTTGTGAGCTGTTTTTTCCCACTGAAAGCTTGGAGTTTCCGTCATCGGAGTTGCAGGTGCCGCAACAGCAGCTGGCTTTTTAGTGGCCACTGGTTTTTTAGGTTGAGCTTTGGTTTGACCCATCGCAAGTCCGGCGAACATCATGCCGAATGCCATTGTGAAGATTGCTTTTTTCATATTTTTTTTGGTTTTGTTTTCTGTTTACAAATATGAAGCCAAAAATAAGAATTGCAAACATTTTCCACATCAAATCTTGTTAAGGACGTGTTAATGATTTTCCTTACTTTTGGGGCATGTATCGAATAAACATCCGAATGTTGGTTATCATGGCCATGATTTCGACCGTAGGCATTGCGGTATTGCAAGGATTTTGGTTCAAAAATGCGTTTGAAAACAATGAAAAATCCTTCGATTTGGCTGTTAATTCGGCTCTAAAATCGGTTGCTGAAGGGGTTCTTCGATACAATAATAACAACATGGTATTGTCGGATCCCGTCAACCAATTGAGCTCCGATTATTACGTGGTTATGGTGAACGACCGCATCGATGCCAACGTCCTTCAATTTTACCTGCAACGAGAATTTCGAAAAAATCACATTCAACAAAATTTCGAATACGCCATTTACGATTGCTCCAACGAACGCATCGTTTACGGCGCTGTGGTGAATGGGAATCAGGTGAAAAATCCAAAAATCAATTCTAACCTACCCAAATGGGAAAACGACAACTACTACTTTTCCATTTATTTCCCCCACAAAGCCAAACGAATTCTTTCGGAAATGAGTTTATGGCTGTACTCCACGGTGGTCATTTTATTGGTCATCGTCTTTTTCTCCTATAGTTTATTGGTCATTTTGAAGCAAAAACGTTTATCGGAAGTACAACGAGATTTCATCAATAACATGACCCATGAAATCAAAACGCCGGTTTCAACCATCTCACTTTCTGCGGAAGCCATCAAAAAACCGGGAGCGACCGACAATCCTCAAAAGATTTTCATGTACGCCACCATTATACAGGAAGAAGCCAATCGACTAAAAAACCAAATTGAACGCGTTTTACAAGTGGCTCGATCGGAAAGTAAAATTCGCCTTAACAAAGAAGAATTCAACCTAAAGAGCACCCTTGAGGATTTGGTTTTAGCTGCACAAGTAGCCCACAAAGAGAGAAATGCTGAAATTTCATTGCACTGGGATTCCGATCAATCCAACATCTTTGGAGACAAGCTACACCTCACCAATATCTTCAATAATTTGGTCGAAAATGCCGTAAAATACAGCCCAAACGAAGTCAAAGTAGAAATTTCAACCCATGCCAAACGAAAAGGAATTGAAATTTGGGTAAAAGACCACGGCATGGGCATCGAAAAACAACATCAGAAAAAAATCTTCCTCAAGTTTTTCCGGGTTAGTACCGGCAATATTCACGATGTAAAAGGGTTCGGTTTAGGGCTGCATTACGTAGGCCTGATGGTTCGCGCCCACCAAGGAAAAATTCGGGTCGACAGTACCCCGGGGAAAGGAAGTACGTTTCAAGTATATTTGCCTTGGAAATGAGCACAGAGAACAAACCAAAATTACTCCTTGTTGAAGACGACATCAACTTGGGGTTTGTTGTGAAAGACAACTTAGAAGACCGAAATTTCGACGTTACCCACGTGGACGATGGCGAAAAGGCCTTGAAAATTTTTAAAGAAAAGCAATTCGACTTGTGTTTGTTGGATGTGATGCTGCCGAAAAAAGACGGTTTTACCTTGGCCGCCGACATTCGCGCCATCGATCAGGAAGTACCCATCATTTTCCTCACCGCCAAAAACATGAAAGAAGATAAACTTCATGGATTTCGGTTGGGGGCCGACGATTACATCACCAAACCTTTCAGCATGGAGGAATTGGTGTTGCGCATCGAAGTATTTTTAAAACGCAGTGGAAAAGACCGCACCACCACCATCGGGGAACAAATTTTTCAAATCAATAGCTACCAATTCGATTATCCAAATTTGGAATTGATCGGCCCCGGAGAAACCAAACGTTTAACGCAACGGGAGGCCGATGTTCTTCGCATGCTGTGTTTGGAACAAGAAAAAGTAGTAAAGAAGGAAGATATCCTCCGAAAAATTTGGGGCTCCAACGATTATTTCGCCGGCCGAAGCCTGGATGTATTCATTTCCAAATTGAGAAAATACCTCAGTGAAGACGAATCGGTAGAAATTAGCAACTACCACGGAGTAGGATTTAAACTCGTGATAAAAAAGTAATGTTCGATTTTTTGAATTTAAAAGCCAAGGCTGAAGCCTTGCAAAAAAATGCCAAACAAGCCGTTGAAGAGCTCGAAAAAGTAACCGTAAGCGAACGCAGCGCCGATGAAAGCGTATCGGTTACCCTCACCGGAAACGGGAAAATGGTAGAGGTGAAAATCGACCCCAGTTTTTGTTTTCCCGAAAAAGCAGATGCTCTGGCAAAAAACCTTACTGATACCTTGATTCGAGCACAAACAAGAGCTGCCGTGCTGAAAAAGCAAGCCCTCGATGAAGCTACTGGCGGCATGCTGGGACAAATGGGCGGCGGGCTCGACGGGTTGCTGTAAGCTCTAGGCTTAATTTCATTTTACCAACGACTTCCACCTTCAATTCAACGCTTTTTTGTGTATTTTTGAATCATGAAAAAACTTTGGATTGCCCTTTTGTGCGCCATCTCAACGGGTGCCTTTTCTCAAGAAAAATGGAACGTGGCCCAACCTCCAGCCACGTATTCGCCCATTTCGTTTACCACCAACGAAGGAACATGGATGAACCTCGATGTTTCTCCTGACGGAAAAACCATCGTTTTCGATTTGCTTGGTGATATTTATTCCATGCCCGCAACCGGTGGCAAAGCAACACCGCTCCGCACTGGAATTCCCTTTGAGGTTCAACCCCGATTCTCCCCCGATGGAAAATGGATTTCGTTCACTTCCGACGCCGGTGGCGGCGACAACATCTGGATGATGAAATCCGATGGAACCGGCGCCAAACAAATCACCAAAGAATCCTTCCGATTGCTGAACAACGCCGTGTGGACTCCCGACGGGGAATACCTCATTGCCCGCAAACATTTCACCTCCGGCCGCTCTTTGGGGGCGGGCGAATTGTGGATGTACCATAAAACCGGAGGGTCGGGCATTCAGCTCACCAAACGCAAAAACGACCAGCAGGACTTGAATGAACCTTCCGTTTCCGCCGATGGTCGTTACGTGTACTTCTGCGAAGACATGTATCCCGGCGGTTATTTCCAATACAACAAAGACCCGAACAACCAGATTTTCGTAGTAAAACGCTACGACCGGGAAAAAGGAGAAACCAAAACCATCCTTTCCGGACCCGGTTCGGCTTGCCGCCCCACCATCGCCAAGGATGGAAAAACACTGGCCTTCGTGAAACGAGTACGCACCCAATCCGTGCTATGCCTCTACGATTTATCGACCAATAAAACTCAATCGTTGTACGACCAGCTCGACAAAGACCAAATGGAGGCTTGGACCATTTTCGGAACCTACCCCAATATGGCCTTTTCCCCCGATCAAACCCATTTGTTTTTTTGGGTTGGCGGAAAAATTAAAAAAATCAACCTGAGCAATAAAGTAGTAACCAACATTCCATTTGAGGTGGATGCCAAAATTCCCGTTCGCGAAGCCCTTCACTTTAAAAACCAAGCCTTCAAGTCCGAAGTTCAGGTCAATGTGGTGAAAAATGTTCAACGCTCACCCGACGGAAAATTCATCTATTTTCAAGCCCTCAGCAGCATTTGGAAAAAAGAACTTCCCAAAGGGATTCCAACTTTGGTATATGAGGACAAAAATGCCTTACTATTTGAGCCTCAATTATCAGCCGATGGGAAAAAGATGGTCTTTGTTACTTGGAACGATGAAAGCATGGGAAGCATTCAATGGATTGATTTATCCAGCAAAAAAGTAACTACCCTGGTAAAAGATGGGATTTTTAGAGAACCCCAATTTTCGCCCGATGGAACCAAAATTTGCTACCGCAAAGACGGAGCCGATGGCGATTTGGGAATTCTTTATTCCAACGATCCCGGCCTTTATGTGCTTCCGCTTCAAGCCGGCGCAAAACCGCAACTCATCACCGAAGAAGGATTTGACTTGCTATGGAAAAACAACCAAGAGATTTACTTTCAAACCTATGGAGGAGATGGAAAACTCTTCAAATCCATCAACATTCAATCCAAAGAAGAAAAATCACTTTTCACGTCAACCTACACCAATTCCTTTGTTCCAAGTCCAGATGGAAAATGGATCGCTTTTAAAGAATTGTATAAAGTGTACGTTGCTCCCATGCCACAATCGGGGAAAATTTTCAATCTCAACAGCGATGTATCCCAAGTGCCCTTGTCGTTGGTTGCCCCCAATGGCGGAGTGAATTTACACTGGACCGCCGATTCGAAAACGCTTTCTTGGACACTGGGCTCCAACTATTTTTCGGCCGACATGGAGAAACGTTTCCCCTATTTGGGTAAGGTAGATTCGGTTATTCCGGTAGATACGTTAGGAATAGAAATCGGATTGAAGGAAAAAGCGTATGTTCCAACCGGTAGAACTTATCTGACGAATGCCCGAATTATCACCATGAAAGGAAATGAAGTGATTGAAAATGGAACCATCGTAATTGAAGGAAATAAGATTATTCAAGTAGGTAAATCTTCCGATATCATCATTCCCGATGTGGTGATTGGCATCGATCTAAAAGGGAAAACGGTGATTCCTGGCTTGGTGGATGTTCATGCTCACGTTGGGCATTTTGGCGATAATTTTTATGCTCAAAAACACTGGCCTTACTATGCTAATTTATCTTATGGTGTTACAACTACCCACGACCCATCGACCAGTTCGGAACGTGTTTTCGGACTTTCAGAATTGGTGCAAACGGGAAGAATGGTGGGCCCTCGTGTTTTCTCTACGGGTACCATTTTATACGGTGCCGATGGCGATTTCAAAGCGGTGATCAACAACTATCAAGATGCCTACTTCGCTGTGAACCGCACCAAAGCTTTTGGCGCTTTCAGTGTGAAAAGTTACAACCAACCCCGTCGCGAACAGCGCCAACAAGTGATTGAAGCCGCCAACCGACTTGGAATTCAGGTGGTTCCAGAAGGCGGCTCCTTCTTCTACCACAACCTTTCGCAAATCATGGATGGACACACGGGCATTGAACACAATGTTCCCATTCAAACTTTGTACAACGACGTGGTGACGCTTTGGTCAAAAACGAAAACCCACTACACCCCTACCCTCATTGTTGCTTACGGAGCCATGAACGGTGAAAATTATTGGTACCAACATACCAATGTTTGGGAGGAAAAGCGTTTATTGAATTTCACGCCGCGTTCGGTGATTGATCCGCGTTCTCGCCATCGCACCATGATTCCGGAAGAAGAATACGAGAACGGACACATTGCCATTGCGAAACACTGTAAAAAACTTGCTGATGCTGGCGTAAAAGTCAATTTAGGAGCTCACGGTCAAATCCAAGGCATTGGAGCGCATTGGGAAATGTGGATGTTGGCGCAAGGAGGCATGAGTTCCTTGGAAGCCCTGCGTTGCGCCACCCAAAACGGGGCCGATTACCTTGGCATGGGCGATCAAATTGGATCCATTGAAACCGGTAAACTGGCCGATTTGGTGGTGATTGATGGCGATGTATTGAAAGATATTCGTCAATCGAAAAACATCACCCATACCATGATCAACGGAGTTCTTTACGATGCAAATTCCATGGATCAAATGAATGGAAGTGGTAAAAAACGCACACCTTTTTACTGGGAATTGCCCGGCTGCCAGGATAGCGGCACCTTGCATCACGGAAGTCAAAGCAAATGTTCCTGCCGTCATTAATTCGATTATCTTTGCAGCATGTTTACGGTCCCTAATCTCATTACTTTACTGAATTTGGTTTGCGGTGTTTTTGGCATCGCTTTGATGATTCAAGAACGTACGGTAGAAGCTTCCATGCTCATCGTTTTGGCGGGAGTGATGGATGTTTTGGACGGATGGGTGGCTCGTAAGCTGGGTCAAACCTCTTCGATTGGAAAAGACCTCGATTCGTTGGCCGATTTGGTGAGTTTCGGTGTCCTTCCAGGACTATTGTTGATGAACTACATCCAAGAAATTCTTTTGGCCAAGTTGTACAACGAAGCAACGGTTTCTTTTTCACGGGCAGAAGCTCTTCAAGACCCGTTAATGCTGTGGAAATACGTAGGGCTTCTGTTGCCCATTGCGGCCGCCCTACGATTGGCGAAATTCAACAACGACCCCCGTCAAGGAAAACATTTTTACGGTATCCCCACTCCGATGGCGGCCTTGTTTGTGGCCGGAATTGCGAGCATGATTTTCGTTTTCTCCGTTGATCCCAACGATGACAAAAACCTAAAACAAGTCTCATCCATCGAAACATTGAAGAAAAACGATCGCATATTCATGTCGGTCGGAAAAACCGAGATGAGTTCGGATCTATTTTGGAAAGCCGAAATCAAAGAATTGGCCGATTCGGGAATTCTGTTGGTGCAGGGGCCTAAAAAATACCGACTTCCCGTTGTTGAAATGAATCAGAAAATCTCTGGAGGAGAGGTGTTTGTTAAAGCCACCGGATTTTTCAATGGGTATTTCTTTACGTTAACAGGTTTGATTTTATCGGCCTTATTAATTTCGATTTTAATGCTGGCGGAAGTTTCCATTCTTGCCGTAAAACAACTGCCCGAAAGGATTTGGAAAATTTCCTTTTTTGCCGGTTGGGGCATTGTTCTCTTTGGCGGTGCTTTCCTACATTGGAGCATGGTTCCATCTTTTTCTCACCCCGAAGGAACGGGATGGCTCATTCGTTTAAGTTTAAATACACCAATCACGGCTTTGCTATCTGCCTTGCCGTTTGCGTTGGTTTTTCATCTCCTATTTTCAATGATTTATTTCTCGCTAAAACCTCAACAACATGAAATATAAAGCTGAAATCGCTGTAATGCCTCACGATGCTTTGTTGGATCCTCAAGGAAAAGCCGTTCATTCTGGATTGACCAATTTGGGATTCCATACCTTGAACGATGTTCGCATCGGCAAACACATTACCCTTACTTTGGAAGCGAACGATGAAGCCGCTGCCTTAGCCCAAGCCAAAGAAGCTTGCGA
>JACCEC011325652.1_pt1 | contig 34024 bp, 28 predicted proteins | sample 7450121 | NCBI WGS metagenome assembly JACCEC01 (sample SAMN15323455, study PRJNA562643) | freshwater metagenome | isolation source: river surface water | place: USA:Blue River Watershed | collected 2017-08-18 | reverse complement strand
CCATTTTTACACTCTTTCAAGATGATGCCTCTATAATCATTCTATCATAGATCACCAAGTATGAATTATATATCATTATATATAATTGATAAAGTATTTTATTTTATGAAATAAATGTTTTATGAAAAATGTATGTTTTTATGTACTTTTTGTTTTTATCTTCTTTTTGTTTTTATCTTCTTTTTAAGCAATCAACTTGATGATTTGGATTTAAGCATCCTCCTCCTCGTCGTCCTCCTCAACCTCTTCGACTTCCTCCTCCTCAACCAGCTCCTCATCCGAATCCTCCACAACTTCCTCGGTAGCCTCCGCCTCCGTAGCATCACCCGTCTCGGCTTCCTCACCCTCATCCGAGAACTTGAACTCCGTAGGCATCGTCATCTTCTTCACCTCAGGAACCTTCATGAAGCGAACAGTGAACTTGATACCCGCAACATCCGCCAGCAGGTAAATGCGAGGCTGGATCACCAGACGCACCGCGCAATTCTTGGGGACATGCTCCATCAGCTCCTCAAAGGAGTTCACATCCACCTTGTTCTTGCCCTTCAGCAGAGTGATCACAGGCTTATTCTCATCCTCCTTGTCAGTTTGGAAAGAGACGCGGAAAGAATCAGGATAAGCATCACCCGTCTTCTTATCCTTATTCTTCTTCACAATCGCGTACTTGTTGTAGCTACGAGCCACCGACTTGCGATCATCATTGGACAGCTGCTCCTTAAAGAAGAGCATCGAGTTCTCAATGAGGAAGTCAATCACCTTCTCATCAAGAGCACGCATGAAATCAAAGAACTGAGCGACACTCTCCTCAGACTCGCCATTCGACGCGCGCTGAGTACAGGTCAGAGTATACTTGCTTACAATTCCCTTCTTGTCATCCTCGTAGCGACCCACACCAAACGAGTGGATGGTGGGAGTCTCAATCATGAAACCAGCGGTGCCATGATTGAGGTACGAGGCAAGCTTGCCACTCTTGTCCTTGCGAGGCTTCGTGATCGAAACCGCATTGATGTCGAGCTTGGCAGCAGGGATGATAGGGAACTGAGTAGAAGACATTTTTGGAAATAACCTTTTTATGAATCGACCGTTATTAAATAACTTAATCGAAACTCCTCTAAGTTCACACTACGAAGACCCCAAAAAATCGTTTTTTCTGGCACATTTATCTTTTTATTTCTCATATATCTTCTCGTATTTCATATACATTTATCAATCCTTTTGATCGCTCTAAATGTCATTTGATATATCTTATTTTCATCTTTTTATAGATCTTTTATATTCGATTTTGTTAAGATATTCTTATATTGTTATTGTTTATAAATGGGTATTATTGTTTATAAATGGATTTTATGTTTATATAAATATATAAATATGTACAAATGTTTCATATAGTACAAAGGTGAAGTAGTGTGTTTTTAAGCATCCTCCTCCTCAGCCTCAGCCTCAGCCTCATCGTTTGAATCACTGAATGTGAACTCGGTGGGAAGGGGCGAACCCTTCTTTCCATCGGAAACCTTCATGAAACGCGCGGTAAACTTAATACCCGCACAATCGGCCAGCAAATAAATGCGGGGCTCAATCACCAAACGCACCGAAGAGTTCTTCGGCACATATTGCGCCAACTCCTCAAAGGAGTTGACATCCACCTTCGACTTTCCCACAAGGAGACTGACGAGCGGCTTATTCTTATCGTCGCGATCCGTTTGGAAGCCAATCTTGAATGAGTCAGGATAAACCTCACCCGTCTTCAAGTTCTTATTCTTCTTCACGATCGCGTACTTCGCATAGCTACGAGCCACCGATCTGCGATCATCATTCGTGAGCTTCTCCTTATAGAAGTGCTCCGAATTCTTGATCAAAAAGTCGACCATATGCTCATCAAGAGCACGCAGGAAATCAAAGAGCTTGCTCACATTCGCAGAAGCCTCGGGCGTGGAACCACGCTCGGTATACGTCATCGAATACTTGCTTACAATGCCCTTCTTCTCATCCACGTAGTTGCCCACACCAAATGTATGGCCAGTTTCCGTCTCAATCAAGAAACGTCCACGGACACCATCATAGTTGATGTAGCACACCAGGTTGCCATTGCGATCCTTGCGAATATCGGTGATTTGAATCTTCGAAACATCCAGATCTTGGCAGCGAATAATCGCAGAAGCGGCGGAAGCGGAAGCAGCAGCAGCGGACATGATCGTAAATGAAAATGAACTTTTGTTATTATAATCAAAAATATAGATCACATGTATCCAAAGATTTAAATAAATCATTTTTTATATATGTAATCATAGTATATCGTATAACGTAAATAGTAGATCATATAACGTAAAGAAAAACGGATTTGAAAAAATGATTTTGAAAATGTTAAATATAAAAGCTTTTTATCGTAGTATAATATAAGAGAACAATTTCGATAAACGTTTATATTTAAGAGAAGTGAAGATGGATTCTCTATTTGTACATACAGATAGCATCCTTTTGGATAAAGTGAAACATATCTCATTTTGTTGCGCAACCACAAGTAAAGTGAAAGCCGATCAATGTAAAAATAAACGGAAAGCCGGCAGCATCTTTTGTGGTGTTCATTCAACATGCGCGCGCGATCGAATCTACCCTCCGCTTCTCGATTTATTCGCAGTTTCTACTGGAAAAGCACAAGAGGAAACAAGAGCAAAAGCGGAAGAATTATATATTCAAAATGACGATCATTTATACGAGCTCGTGAAGAGTCATGAAGCGTCAAAGTTGAACGTCGCCATTTTGCGCAATTATCTGAAAGATCATGCGATCTTGAAGAGTGTAGTAAATACAAAGGGATCAAAGAATACAATGATCCAAGAGCTCGCCCACTATTACGCATCGATGATGCATTATAAGAGTTCTGATGTAAATCGGAAGATCATATGCGTTCAATCGGTCGTGCGAAGATGGAGTGTAATGCGCCGTAATGTTTGTAATAATAAGACAGATGTATTTAGCATGGATCCCATTTACGAGATACCCATCAAATACTTCTATATTTTCCATGATCGGAAGAGCGGAAATAAGTATGGATATGATATCCGCACATTTACCCAAATATTGTATGATCCTATGGCAAATCCGAAGTTTGTGGCAAAGTGCCCGTATACACTCCGTCCATTTGAGTCGGAAGAGATTGCGCGAATTGAATTGTATATTGAGAAATTACGGAAATCGGGTATTTCTCTTGAAATTGAGAAGCCGAAGTTATCCAAAGAGAAGGAAGTAGAAATGAAGTGCGTAGATATCTTTCTCCGCATCGATTTACTCGACAATTATACACAATCAAAATGGTTTATGGATCTCGATAAAGATTCACTACTCGCCTTTTATGATGCCGCGCGCGATATTTGGAATTATCGCATTCAAATGCCGATGGCAAACAAATTGAAGATCCTCTCCAATGGGCGCGCATTTGAAATGCCACGCCACTTTTTGGCGAAATTGCCCACAAAACTTGCTCTCCAATATTGGATCCTCAATGAAATCGACCGATTTATCACCGAAGGCGTCAATCGCGAAGAGAAGAAGTTGGGGGCAATGCTCATGCTCACCGCACTTGTGGAAGTTTCACATGCGGCGGCAAGTGCGATGCCACATTTAGTCCAATAGTAGGAACCTAAGGTTCCTACTCTACCTCCTCTGAAAGGAACCTAAGGTTCCTTTCGAACCTCCGCGTTAGGGGGATTCTCCCCTAACAACCCCCCTAAATACATTTTATAAACATAAACAATTATAAACATAAACAATTATATATAAAAATATTATTTTATATATAAAATCGCACTCTCCCCGGACAATGTGTTCTGAAATAGATGAGAGATCATTTTTATCAAGAATTGAAAACATCTATTCTCTCTTCTTTTTTCAGAACGCAATGTTCGGGGAAACGCCAATATAGAGGAATTTGATATATTTGATTTGGATATAGAGGAATTTAGTTCTAAAAAAGGTAATTTATAAAGCATATATATAATAAAAGATGGTATACTTTTCGCATGAGCTTTCATCTCCGGAGATCATATTTGAATATGTAGATGAAATGTGGAATCACTTTCTATATTATCGATTCTATCATCTACACATACCTTCTATCAAATATGCGCTCATCTATCATGATGATTATGGGTTATTTCTTGTAAAAGAGTATGATGAACTTTACCAAAATTTTGAAGTAGAGATCAAATATTATGTAGAATTAGATGAAGAAGAAGAGAAAGAAGAGATGGAAGAAGAAGATTCGACAGAAGAGGATCCGTTATCACTATCTTATCCGCTATTGCGGATTATTCCACGTTCACATATTAAAGACGCATATTATGATATTATGGCTATGATTCAAATGGCAAAAGAGAAGAATATCGATGTGAATCAAGCATGTCGCGAAACAGCTTTCCTTGGTCATGCTATTATATTTCACTTTTATAAAGATCTATATATCGCAAATATGCTCACAAAGTTTGATGGATATTATACGGGAATTCCGAGCGAAACACACGCATCTTCGGCTTACTTTTTGATCCATATTAAAAACCGCATTTATATACTCCATTACTCATATGATTATTATACAAAAAAGTATTCACTACATCTCCAATTCCCAAAGTAGATCACTCTTTTCTATTTTCTTTTTTCTTTTTATACCCGAACATTGCGTTCTGGAAAAAGAAGAGAGAATAGATGTTTTCAACCTTATTGGTTCCTCTCATTCGTCCCGAATGTGAAAGAGGAACAGAAGGTTGCAGCGCAAGTCGTCAACTCTTGATAATATCATTTCTCATCTATTTCAGAGCACATTGTATGAGGAGATGACGATTTATATAAATTATTTTTATATAAATTATTTAAGAAATGCTTTTTCTTTTTCTTTTTCTCTATCTTCGAAGAACGCTTTTTCTTTTTCTCGAAAAAGAAAAAGGGTTCTATGATGAATATTGGACTCCCGCTAATCCATCATATATATTCAATATATTGTAGGTTAAAGCATACACCGTAATAATCGGATCCACTAATTCCGCACTTATATTCAAATACATTTGTTTACTCGCAAATGCGCTCATATTACACGCACCCGATGGTTGCCATGCTTCCGGTCTCAACGCAAACGGATACACATATATATAATTATTCGGCGTCGACGTATGATACTTCATCGGCAACACTTGACGATAAAAGATATTATCCTTCAATTCAACAATTGTACTTCCTTCCAAAAGGAATTGCCCACTTACCAGCGGATCCGATCCATTCACCTCTCCATTCTTAAACGATTGTGTACTGAAATTAAACCACTCATTTCCTCCATACGGATAAATAGAGAGTACCGAACTATTCTGTATTACCCAAATGATCTCCTTTACCGGATTGTAAAAGTCAAGATCAATCGTATGTTGTAAATTGGGCGCAGCACCATTACCATCCACCAACTTTCCATTCGATGAGAGCGATTGCGCATCCACTTGAACATATTCAATCAAATATTGATGTGGTTGAGACGCAAACATCAACTTCTCCTCCTCATCCAAATAGATATAATCCACCTCCAAATGAGCAGTCGTCATATGAACCGTCGCCAAATCATTCGGATTCATCGGGTTCCCGTCCGATGAAATAATCAACTCATCCACTTGCCGAAGAAGAAGATTAATGCGCACTTGCGCCGATTGAAGAGCGACTAACGGGAGCGATAAACCAATATTCTTACAAAACCAAAATTGAAGCGGAATATAAAGATTCAACGCCTCATCATTATTCAAATTAATCGGTGTATCACACTTCCCGATCAACGAATTAAACGCCTGTTTCTTACTCGCATCTATCGTCAATTCACTCCAAATCTCCATCCATAGACCATATTGACGATCAATCACCACATCACCGATTTCGATCTCCACATATTTGATCATCGCATGACCCACCGCATTCACCCAATAGTAAGAGATGGTATTTCCCGTTTCATCCTCATAAGCATACTCTTTCAAAGAAGGGAGCTTCGCGTGAAGATAGATCTGATTCATCATCTCACCAATGCGATCGATTTGACAATAGATCTTCTTGCCAAAATCGACATTTCCCGTAAAGTATTGACTTATATTCTCAATGGCAAAATTTGAATATTTGCGATATACCGACTTGAAATAACATATATTCGGCTGACCAATCACATTTCCAGCTTCATCATACTCACGACTACTCAAATATTGATCCTGAGCACCTATACCGGCCAAAATTAAATAACCCGACGGCATCTTAATTTGATCTTATCTATTTATTTCAAATATTCTTTATATCTATCTTTTACACTCTTCCACTTTTCATTTCAAGATTTCGAATTTTGATATAAAGAATAAATGATAAGTATATAAATATAGCTATTTTTCTTTTGAAAGATGTTGAAAGATGCGAAGCAATTAGATGTGTGTGCGTTGAAGATTACTGGAACACAACCCGTTTCCGAATTTGCGAAAGAAGGAACAACCTATAAGAGCGGATCTCTTCAAGTCCGTGGCGGAGTATATATTGAGAAAGGATTGAAAATCGGAAATCAAGAGCAAGTGTGTAATGGGATGCTCTTTTATGATGGTGAGAACTTCTTCGGTCATAGTGAAAAGTTGGGAACATGCTTGCTTTCCAATCACTCTATCTCTTCCGAACTCACTTTACCATCATCCATTTTTGAAAATATGCCCGAAAATAAGAAGAAGTACACCATTGTTGCCGCACAAAATAATCTCACCAAAGAGTCAACTCAATCGGAAGAAGGAGATGGCGGGGATGAAGAAAACGTTTTAGTGAAACATATTATTGTGGATATATTGATGAAAGATATATCCAACTTTTATATCATCATTCCACAAATATATCAAAATACAAACTTTCATCTCCAATTACATGTATCCTTTCAATTTGATGAACAATCCTATATTCATAGCGCATATGTCCACATTTTAAATCAAACAAATAAAGAACTCTCTTTATGTATTGATAATGATTCAAGATATGTTTATTATGAAGATGGATTTCAACGAAAAATCGACCCCAAGAGTGTCGGATTATACACCTTCAAACGGATCACACCACAATTCTTCCTTCTATCCTCCTCTTTCTTCCGAAAAGATGTATGATATAATATATTCTATTGAACAATAAGTGTGGGTACGGTGTGAACATCTTTATTTGTAATGCGAGCGCCACTAAATAGTATATTAAATACATTCAGTACCGAATTCCATCGCAACTTCGTAATCAAGAGCCACTCCACAAAGTAAACCGCACTCAAAAATCCACCAAACCCATCTTTTGTCGTCGCAACGATCTTGGAAGTGTATACAAACATAATTGTGATGAAGAGATATATGAAAGCGGAGATGCGATCCCAATGTACAATATCACGGATCCAATAGAGAAGAAGTAATGACCCGATCATGATGAAGATGATATACTTTTGTATATACTTCTCGATTCCGGGGGTTTTCGCAAATTGCTCTTCCATTTCACGGCGTTTAAGGGCGGTTTCGGGATTCTCTTTTGATAATTGTTGAAGCGAAAGGATGAATGTGTATAAGTAGAAGCAAACGAAGATGCTAAATATGAGATAAAGTGAGATCATCACATTTGTCATATTATACTTCTTTACCATGCCAATTTGCGAAACAAAACGGGCAATGAAGTAAAATAGAGAGATCACCACAATAGGTCCTAACACAAGCGGTTGGAATGTATTCGAACTGGGTGTATTATAATTATATTGACGGAATACGATCACATACACAATCATCACCATATAAAGGGATGTTAGGAAGCCACCGATGCTTTCATATAAGGAATTGAACGACTCGATGGATGATGAGAGCGGATCGAGTGTAAATCTACGAATGGCTTTTATGTAAACAAAGAGTGGACATATAAGGATGATAAGAATATAAGGAAGCAAGAACTCTTTCGAGAATATGCTCTTATTCTCAACGGCAACGTTCTGATAATGAATACCAAAAATGATGAAGAGTATGGCAATACCAAGGACGAATGCGCGATAACGGAGTGTGGTTCCCTTTGTAAAGAGGGAAAGAGTGAAGTAAACCATAAAGAAGATAAAGATGAAGTACATGAACTGATTCTCTAAGGCGGTAAGTCGATTATCCTTCGACGTCTCCTTCTCCATATACTTATAAATATAGACGAGAGTGCCAAAGTAGATGAGCAAATATAGGAAGTTGGAATAAAAAGTAGACGCAATACTTTGCTGAGATTTTTCCAACTGATCCATATCAAGCATATTTTAGATTTATGTTTAGGTTTAAGATTATCTTGAAATGTATAGGAGTAAATGTTTAAATAAAATACGATTATATGAAATAACCAATTCTTCTATTTTTGATTCATATTTTTATTTTACAATTTATTCCATATATGAAAGAAGGTAGCAAAAGTATAGGAAGTAAAATACATTTAAGAAACGTGAAAAGATATAGGAAATATATATCTTTTGTATCTTTTTACTTTTTTATATAGAAAAATTACTTTTCATTTTTAAAATAGATCCTCTTTTATTACCACTTTTACCCTGTGAACTTAGAGGAGTTTCAACATTAATAGTTAGAATACCGCGTTTAAATTCTCTCAAATTAATACTTTACAAAAGTAGATAATCTAAAATGGCTCCCACTACTGCTGCTACTACTGCCCCTGCCAAGAAGGTCGTTGCTAAGACCGCTGCTGCCCCTGCTACTGCCCCCGTAGCTGCTGCCCCCGCTGCTGATGCCACTACCGAGAAGAAGGTGGTGAAGAAGGTTGTGAAGAAGGCTGATGCCCCTGCTACTGAGGCTGCTGCTCCTGCCACTCCTTCGGTGCCTGTGGTTGCTGCCCCTGCTCCCACTCCTTCGGTTGCTGTGGCTACTGAGACTGCTTCCCCTGTGGCTGCTTCGGCGGATGCTGAGACTTCGAACACTGAGGCTCTCTTTGCTAAGCTGATTGCCCAATTCAACGAGCTGCAAGGCGAGATGAAGACCCTCCAAACCAACCTGCGCGTCCTGCAAAAGGAGGTTGCTCGTGAGCAAAAGGAGGCAAAGAAGGCGATCGAGAAGAACCAAAAGAAGAGCAAGCGCACTTCGGATCCTTCGAAGCCCCGTACTCCCAGCGGCATTGCCAAGGCTGCGCCCATCTCGGATGAGCTGTGCGACTTCCTGGCTGTGCCCCATGGTACCCAAATGAGCCGCATTGATGTGATCAAGAAGATCAACGCTTACATCACTGCTCACGGTCTGAAGAACCCTGCTAACAAGAAGACTGTGATTCCCGATGCCAAGCTGCGCAAGCTGATTTCGAGCGCTGAGGGTGAGGTTGTGGAGTTCTTCGGTCTCCAAAGCCGCCTGAAGAACCACTTCCCCAAGGCGGATGCTTCGGCTGCTGCTCCTTCGGCTACCGCGTAAGAGAACCTACGGTTCCAGCTCAATGAGCCCTCTTCGGGCTACGAAGTAGCTGGCCCTTTGGGCTCTTACGAACTTCCCGCTTTTAAAGACCAATTATTTGTTTGTCTTTGAAGATAACTTCCCCGCTTATAGAAATATTATAAAAAGAAAAAAGATTAGGAAAAGGAGGAAGTTAAACATATAGAATCAAAAAGAAAATAAAGAATAAATATGAAAAAGAAGATCTTTTTCATTTTTTGCGGAAAGAATCAAAAAAATATATACTCATACATTAGAAAATCATCAAAAGCAACATGAGCACCAATAACGGAAAGGTTTCTGAGGAATTAAGTAAAGCTGTGAAAGAGTATGTTCGTGTTCAAGCCGAAGCTCTCCAAAAGCTCTCCGCTCCTGTTCTTAGCGAAGCGGAGTTTAAAAATATCGTTTCTGGCGTAATGACTACCCCTGTTGCGAATAACGGTGCTATGAATCGTAATAATGGAGCTGCTGCCGCTGCTGCTCCTGTGGCTACCAATGCGAATCGGAATCGTAATAACAATGCCGTACCACCTGCTGGTGCTGCTCCTGTGGTGCCTGTGAATAATGGATCTGGTGTCGCTGCCGCGAATAACGGTGCTCCTGTGGCCGCCGCGAACAATGGATCTGGTACCTCTACCAATGCCACTGAACAACAAGGTGGTAAGCGTAAGATGAAGAAGATGAAGTCGAAGAAGGCAAAGAAGCCTGCTTCGAAGAAGTCAAAGTCGAAGAAACATTAAATGAAACATCAAATATATATGTTTGTTTTATGAAAAGATCATTTCATAAAAGTAAAAATAATTCAATCATGTGGCCTTTTACTTGGCAACCTTCGAGAAGTAATTCTCCAACGTCGCTTGATTGAAAACGTTCTTCGGACTCTTCAAATTGGGATTTGCGATTTTCTTCAAAATCGAAACATGCTTCTCACTCTTATCATACATCGCCTTCTCATTCTTATAATCACGCGACAACTCCTCCAACTCCACAAATGGCTTTCCCTTCATCTTCGGCGCCTTCTTCTGAATAAACTCCACCAACTCCTTATACATCATCGGCGTTTGTAGCACATCCATCTTATACTTCTCAAAATCATCATCCTTACACGCATCCTTAAAGAGCGCACGCGATGTGATATAATCGAAATCATCCGGTACACGGAACTTCTCCATCATATGTGTCATCCCATTCTCAATACATCCATACTTCTTCATCAACTTATGCGCATGAATAGGGCCGATACCCATAATCTTCGACGTATAATCACATCCACAAAGAATACACATATCCAAGAATTGATCATAATTCATCTCCAACTCACTCAAAACACCTTCCAAACATACCTCCACGACACTACCTCCCTTCTCCATACTCAGGTTTTTGAGGAGCACCTTACCACCCGTCGCCAAAACATCCATATCCTCCGATAAAACGGCATCCACAATATTTCGCTTACAAAGCACCGCACATAGCGATTCCGCCTCACTTTGCGCAATGATACATGGCACACCAAAAAGGCGCATCAACTCCTTTACATTCTCAATATCTTCGCGCCGGATTTGAATGATCTTCTTCTCAATTGCCTCACAATGCTTGTCCAAATCCTCCACACTTCCACGATTGATCAAATCGAGCTCTTGGGAAGAGAAGAGCTCATTCACATTCTCCACATCACGCTTCGCATTCTTCTTCACACTCTCCTGAATCGTCTCCTCCAAATCAATCTTCGCAATCGATGGGTTATGATCCTTTGCCTCACGAACATCCTTCAACACCTTTGATACCAATATCATCTCATCCCGGCGCTCCTTGCGATCCTTTAACACATCACTCTTCTCCTTTGGCGGTTTTCCATCCAAAATATATACAGGTAATATGCCATTCTTCAAAAGTAGGATCGTCAGACGCACAAGGCCATCCGTAATATTTCCGTAAATGTACATGAATTTATACAAAAATATGGATGTGTCGATCGCAACACGATATCCCATAAAGGCGGAAAGCGGACGCACATTTAACGCACTCTGACACTTCACCTTCAAAATCTTATTTAGATCCTTAATGCCCATCTATTTACAGCTATATTTTACAAAGGTAATAATCGATACTCCTCTTTCTCATATATCCTCTATAATCAATCGAAACAAATCGATTTTTTATTTATTCTATCTTTTCGAAAGATTATCTATATTTCATATTTCATAATATATAATTCCGTTATGCGTCAATCATCCATGTTTCATAATAGATAATTCCGTTAAGAAATCGATTTGGATACCATTTTTAAAGAGCGTGATTTGCGTTCGCCGGTGGCTTCCAATGCGGAGATAAATCGCGATTTTGGATTCCGCAACTCATTGAATATGAAATCTTCCAAAATGTGTACACCGTCTTTCTGAACAGATCCATATTTCGTATATTTGCGGATAAAAGATTCGAAAAAGTCAATATGAAGAAGAAGAAGCGGTTTTAATATATAATAACTAAATACATTCGTATATTGCTCAAACACACGTTTACACACACCATTATCCTTCACAAAAAGATGCAAATCCGCGGGTTTCATATGCGCGCGCTTCAATATATACTTCGCCAACGCCAACTCATACTTCAACTCCGCATCATAAAGAGTTGATATGGATTTCCCGTTGAGTGGATCATTGCTTAACCAATAGAATTGAAGAAGCGTGGTGAGCGCCTCTGTATACGCCTCATTTAGCAAAATCGGATAGTTTGAACATACATCACTCTTCAATTTCACAGAATTCATCACAAGCGCATAATCGAGATGAAACGAGTGGATCAACTCATGAATCAACACTTTGTAAACCTCCTCTGTGCGAAATAAGATGATATCACCATTTTTATGATCATGATGAGCCGGACTCTCCAAGAAAGTAAGGCCACTATTCACCTCTTTGGGAGATAATGCGGATGTATGTACAGGGGCAACTTTCTTGAATGGCGTGGGATAGTAGTAAATGGTTTGAGCGCAATCGGTCTTTCGAAAGAGATGACGAAGAGCGCGGATGATATGGATCATTTTATGGGCGGTTTTGGAAGGAGGAACGCGGGTTTTCGATGCGATGTATAATTGAATATGCGGTTTGAAATGGAAAGAGTGGAGAAAACGCATTTCTCGATTGATATAATCTTGAATCATAGGGTCTAAAAAAGCAGAAAGATTGGATGAAAGCGGCGTGAAATCACACACGGAATGAATTATTTTGATATTTGTGGTTGCTTTTGATTGATCGAACGCATGTAATCGCTTGTAATAGGAAAGAAGCATTCTCTTCTCTCTTCTATTCATGATCGATATTTTATTTTTTTTATCTCTTTATGATAGATCGGTTTCAAAAATGAGTAGAAGAAATGGAAATGGAAATAATAATAATGAGCCTAATGAGCCAAATATGGGAGCTTCGAATATGAGGAGTGGTAGAGAGAATAAAGGCTCTTCACTCGTTCCAAAAAAGACAATTTTAAATAATCCAATTAATTCGATAAGATGTACAGTCCCGGAAGGGCATATTTTACCCGAATTATATCTCCGTGTTGAAAATAAACAGAATGAATTGTTTGTTGAACGAACAAATAAACGAATCTCATTTATGGGATATGAACTTGTCATTAAGATCAAGAGTAAATCGAATGGCACATATCTTGAAATTCTTAAAATCAACGAAGGAAATCGAAATAGAGAAGGTGATGAAACACCACTGAAAGTTTTATATCAAGTGTCTTCTCTTCCAATGTGTACGAAAGATAATGTGTATCGAAAAGAAAGGGGAAATATGGTTCCGATTCCACTCATATATGCTCTCTTCGAACATGTGAAAACACTCTTTTATTTTGATTTTAAAAAGATGAATACTGTGAATCTTCATAATATGCTTCTTTATTTACTCCGATTTCGTGAAGTTCGCATCCTCAATCAGTTAACACCTTCCGATTTTATCCAAGCATATCCGCAAATGATCAAGTCATACTTCGTAAAACATGCGGATCAAGTTAAAGCGTACTATCGTGAGTTTTTACGTGGAAAACCGGAGTATAGAAAAAATGTGGAAGATATGATTCAACGGCTTTTTGCTGGAAATCTAAGTGGAAATAAAAATCAGTTTATGAATATATTTGAAGCACAAGTTCAAGATCAAATTCCCATTGTCAATATATTATCATCCGCTACTTTTTTAACTGACTTACGGAATTTTCTCTTAGATAATCGCCAAACATCATCGGATATGTTTAAAGGATGGAAATATGACGAGTTTATAGATCATCTATTTGATGGAGAGAAAGGGTTATCGAAAGCGAATAAAATATCATATCACACAAATCCACTTTATCCTCTTACACTCATGAAAAAATTCTTCAATGATCATCTTTTAAAAATGTATTATCATGATACAAGTTATCGACTCAATGGAAATGAAAATCCATTTAAAACTATTCCTGCTTCTTTACGGTTCCCATCTTCCATGGTTAAAACAAATTTAAAATCACTCTCTGTAAATACGGATATGGAACCCATCGATAATAACTTTTTACATAAATTTTTGTATTTATATACTATTTTTGATAAGAGATCGATAAATACCGAAGGAGATACATTTGATAAACGTATAAAAATGCTATTTATTCAAGTATTGGCATATAACATTGCCATTTATGAAGATCGATATCAAAGACCAACAAAATTCAATATGAATATAATTCGTCAAAATCCATATATTACACTCTTTTATATAAATCATACACCCATTTATGAATTTATCCGGAATCATTTGAGCATTTTTAAATCAAGCCGTTTTTCAACAGAGAAAGATAAAATCCTTATCAATGGAAAAGTGCTGATGGATAAACCCGGGAGTGGGCGGAATTATCAGGAAATGTTTGATCGCATCTTCCAGTTTATTCAAATGATCTTGGATCCCGCAAATATACAGCTCATCGATGAGCTTAAAGAAGAACTCGCAACACGCGAAATGATGCCCATGGAGGCAGCCGCGGCGGCAGCAAATAATGGATCGTCTACGGCTCAGCTTATAGGAAATAATGGATCGGCTACGGCTCCTCTTGCTTCTCGTGAGAATAATGGATCGACTACGGCTCCTCTTGTTCCTCGTGAGAATAATGCGTCCGGTTCAGCTACGGCTCCAAATAATGCGCCGGAGATTGCTTCAAACGAAAGTGTGGCCTCAATGAAAAGTAGAGCATCCTCCATATCTTCAGAAGGTTGGAATTTGAATTCAACAAATAATGAAAATAATCGTTCTTTACCATCTCCTCCACCGAGAAGTCGATCAACTTCAGCAAATGCGAGTCCTCCACCTCCCCCATCAGAGGAAGAAGAAGAGGAGTATCAGGCTCTAACAATGTCTCAAAAAATAGAGAGAAACTTGAAACCATATAATGAGATGAATATCAACGCATATTTAACTTCAAATTATGAAAATATTGAAAGATATCAAACGGATTTTGGGATCGTTAAACATATGATAGATTCGGATGATTCAAATGATTCAAACAATTCCAACTATCATCAAGTATTTAGAATGATTGTTCGAAATATTGAAAAGTTTTTAAATCATCAAAAGAATATGAATGATATTCACCGAATGAAGAAGCGATTGATATTATTATTGGAATATATTGAAATGTATAAAATGTTATTAGAGAGAAATCTCATTGAAGATTATATCACAAAGTATAAAAATCAAAGTAGTCGTGATAATTTAATCGCACAATGTAATGATCTCATTTATAATGAAATGAGTGCGTTTATTGCGAATATGAAGATTGGAGTACCGATGGATCCGAATATTCAAACGATGATAAATCATATCAACGACGTAAGAAGAGAGATTTATGAGATTATTGTGGTAAAGAAGAAGTTGCACACATATGGACATATCAACTCATTTATTCCGAATTATAGTGAGAAAGAGCGACGAGAGATGGATGCGTTTATTAATGAATTACAAAAGATCCTTAAAAATATACGTAGTGGAGAGATTTCATTCCATCGAAATCAACAAATTCGAAAATGGATCCAAAATATGAATAATAAGGAGAAAGCTAAGTTTGTGGAATCATATCGAGCGTTTTTAGAATCACATAATGGAGTGATGCAAAGTTTAAATGCGTTTAAAATCAATTCGAAATCAAATGTGCGTAAATTTGGAAATGCGGAAACACTATTTAGGAAGTTTATCGAATATTATAAAGTTCGAAATATAAAGTTCGAAAGATAAAGTTCGAAAGATAAAGTTCGAAATATAAAGTTCGAAAGATAAAGTTTCGAAAAAAAGATCGTTGCGCGTATTATTTTTTTCTTCTTTTATAGTATAAGGAGAAGAAAAAGAAGAGAAGGAGAAGATGACTGTTAAATGGACAACTAATAATATCAATTCTATCAATTCTAATATTTCGCTGTTGCTCCGTGAATTGTTAAATTCTACAAAAGGAAATTTTAATACGAAAAAAGCGGAGTTAATAACACAGCTAAACTCAAAAAGTGTAAAATCCCAGTTAGAACAAAGGTTATTGGATATATTAAAATCAACAGAAGAAACATCACTTTTTAGTACGTTTGATAAAATGAATGAATTGTTAAAAATAAATTACACAGACCCGGAAAAATCTAAATCCAACGCAAGTGGTATAAGAAGGATATTTCAACAAATTAAGAGCGAAACCTTACCTCCTCCACCTCCCGCCCCCGCGGCAGCGCCATCAGCTAATCCAGAACCCTCTAGCGCATCTTCCCATGTGGCGGGAGCAAACGCTTCTGGACAAACCACTCCTGCGGAAGCTCTTTCACTTTCCCCCAATCCCCAGCTAGCGAATGATGGTGCTGGCGCATCTCTCCCTCCCCCGCCAGCTAATAACAAGCAAACATTAAATGTCTTCAAAACACATATCGAAGAACGAGTAAAAAATCTTATTTTACACAAAAATACGATGATCGAACAATTACAAGATGAAATGAATTTATTACGTGAAGAGATTGAAAAAAATAAAGTTAAAATTAAGGGATTAGAAGAATTGAAAGATAATAAACAAATAGATATTGATAATCTAACTGAAAGAATCGATAATCTAACCACACAACTACAACAAATAAATAGGGATTCAAAAAATAAAAATGCGGCTACTGCGGCTGCTGCTGCTGCTCTACAAACAAATAAAAACAAAATCAACGCGCAAGCGAAAAAATTACAAGAAGATTTAGAAAGATTGCTGAAAGAAAAAACACAAGTCGAAACTCAATTAGCAGCTATAGAAGCTCAATTAAATGCTCAGATAGTAAAAAATAATGATTTACAAGTACAACTTACCACATCAACAGCAGAAGTTGAAAAATTAAAAGTAGAAAATGAAAGATTAAAAGAACAACTCATTGAATCACATAAAGCTACCAAAAAAATGAGTAATAATAAAAATGAATATAGTAGATTTGTAAAAAATATGATGGAAAAAATAACCAATTCATTAAATAATATAATTGCGAAAAATGTGAATCCGGCTGTGGGAGCAGGTACAGGATCAATGCCTGGTGGCGCCAAACGCAAATCGGCAATCAAGAAGAAGATTACTGCCTCATCTACGAAGAAGAAGACAAAGACGAAATCAACTGTGTCCTCTACAAAGACGAAGAAGATCACCGCCTCATCTACGAAGAAAAAGACAAAGACGAAGAAAAAGACCACCACATCTACGAAGACAAAGAAGAAGTCAACTGCGTCATCTACGAAAACAAAGAAGAAGTCCGCATCTGTGAAGAAGTAATGATCATCGAAAAATCGGTTTCTCCCCAACTTTATCTCTTTATAATATAGTGTATATATTATAAATCAAATGAGTTCTTCAACAAATAACAAACCAAAAATATATGGTAAAACGAGAAATCAAATAAACATCTCTCCCCAAAATATCGAAAAATTACAAAACTTCTCAAATGAGAATATCACAAATGAAACGAAAAGAAAAGAGTTCATGGCGGTGATGGACAAACTATTTTCGGGAAATCTTCAAAAGAGGGACATGTTGCGCATTTTCGAAGGGCGCGAAATTGTCAAAAATGAAGCTTTTAAGAATAAAGTAAGTGAGATCAACAGAGCAATACGCAGTGAATTAAGAAAGTCTAACTCGAACTTCACAAGTGCGCTAAATAGTGTTTTCACAAATTATCCCAACAATGATCAAATATCGAAATCCGTTCTTCTCTTGTATGCTGTACTATCGACCATGAATGAGATTATACGAAAGAAGATGGAGAATCATGAGAAGGCGACGGAAGGTGTGAATAAGGAGAAGATCGAACGCGAGTTGCTCTATTTAGCAAAAAAAGCGATTCAATTGCGCGAAAAGATCTTTGATGTCTTTTCAAGCAAACCTCCTCCTCAAGGAGGAACTCTCTCGCGCTGAAAGTGCGTAAATCGATTCGATTGATTAGAAAATATGTATCTTATATATAGATGATTTATATATAAAGAATGAGTACTATTCCAGTGTCTGCTTTTGCTCCGGCAAAAGCAAAACCTTCTTCAAATAAAAGATCAAATATCTTAAAAAATAAAAGTGTGTACTTTCCGGAAGAATTAGTCAACTATGTGAATGAGATACAATCTCTTCATGATAATAGAACCAAGAATGAGAGCACAAAAATCACGGAATTAAAAAAGTTATTTGGAGATGAACGTTTTACGCATCTTTTGAAATTGCTAAATGCGCGACGAAAGATTATGCTCACTGAGTTTAACGTTTTGAATGCGAAGAATAACAATCTTATGCCGAATAATAAGATGAAAAAGATAGGAGCAACAATTGATGCGCTCACTGCGTTGGTCAATCAAATGAAGAGTATGAAGAGGAAGAACGTTTCACTCCTCTCGACTATTCACGGAAATGCGCAATTGGAATCATTCGAATTTATGAATCAGAAAGAAGAGAGTGGAAATGGAAATGAGAATGAAAATGGGAATGAGAGTGGAAGTGGAATAATTGTTCAACATTCTTCAATCTTTAATCCTAAAACACAACCAGCAACAATATTGCCTGCTTCTCAAAAAGTATCAAAACAACCGACTGTTGAAGATGTGTTAAACGATCTATATGAATATGGTATTATGAATAAGAGATTTACACGTACTCCAAATACCAATGTGGACGATTATATATTTATAAAGATAAGTAATAATCATTTATCGCTATTACATGATCCAGTCTATAATATAGCATCATATACGAATAATTTTGAAGAATTTGGTTTTGTAAATAGTAGTGGTAGTGATTGTTATCGAAATAGTGCTTTACATTTGCTTTTAACAATATTAAAAAGAGGTAATATTTATATTAAACAAGATTTAGACAGAAATGGAAATGAAAAATATAAACAAATTTCAGATTTAATTAATCAAATAGATAATGACTATTTACAAACATTTTTATTAAATATTATAAATGAAAGACATAATCAATCAAATGTACATAGAGCAACTCCTCCATATTATGTATTAAGCAAGATACAAATTAATAATAATAAACAAATATTCAAACCTAGATCAAGTAATAGTTCGTCAACTCAACAAGATACAAATGAATATTTAAATGAATTATTAGATAATTTTATAAGTTTATATGTGAAAAGTATGTTAAATGTAAAAACGTTCAATATGAAAAGTATGTCAGATGATAGCCGAGGAAAAGAAGGTGATCCCATAATGAATCGAGGATTTACTCCTTTCATCACAATACATTTACCCGAAATTATACCAGGGTTTATGAATGAAAATGGTATTAATGGTACAGGTAATCCTTTTAAATATAGTGATCATAGTATGATTGATATTGAAGATATTATCGAACGTTATTTAAAGATAAATGTTGTTGCTATTCCAGAAAATAATCAATTTATTATATTGGAATTGATCGGATACACGTCAGAACGGAAAAAACCTTTCTTTCTGAAATCACTCAATAAATTTATTTATTTTAAAGATAATGTGTATACAGTCAATGATGTAATTTATCATAATGGTACGGATGTTAAAAGTGGTCATTACGTATGCCACTCTTTCAGACATACAACATCAACAGACAAAAATTGGTTTGTATATGATGATACTTGGGTATTACCACAAGGTATCCCTGAGAAAAATATATATATGACACCTGTAAAACAAAATAAAACCAATTCGCGATATTTTTTTGAGCCAAGAAGCAATTGGTCTCCAACAACAATTCTTCTAAGACGTGTACTACTTCCAAGTCAACTAAATAAAACACCGGATCGAATATACAATCCGCAATTATATTATAATCTTTTTACTATGTATATTATGAATATAAATAAGTATTTTCAAATAACTGATGCTAAAATAGTTAAAAAAACAAATCAAACAATTTATCCAAATCAATTAGATATGTTATTTGGAAATAGTGTGATAAAATCTCCACATTCAACGCCATCACAACGTATAATTGAAATAAAAAAGAGTATACTCTATAAATACTTATACATATGTGCGAAATATAAGAATATAAATTTGAATACAAATATGAATAATGCTATTCGTCAAATTATAAAAAAAAGAGATGCTCAACTACTTATTCAATTCCTTTTTAGAACATCTCCGGCCGGTTATAACATAGCTATTTTGAACACAAAATATGGAAATAGAAATAGCGCAAACAAAAACAATTTTTTCAAAAACGGAAACTTAAAACCGGAGTACCAAACTGATAGCTTCATCATTTTTCTCTAATCGCATTCCGCTTTTACTCAATTTTGTTGAAATAACATCTTATAATGGCTTGCGTGAACTTTCACACACTCTTCACTCTTCTCTTCACATATCTTCTCTTTTTCCAATTCGCAAAATAGAAGATAACAATCTCCGCGTGTGCCATCTTCGCGCATAAATCCGTAATTATGTATAACTCCCACATACGGCATTTTTGTAAACGCGGCCATATCCGCAATTTCGCATTGAATTTCCCGTTCATCCGGCAAAGTGAGATCAAAACGCCGCCCCACCGTTTCAGGATAATGGATCAAAAGGTCATACTCATTGATCCGCGTATACTTATATTCAGGATCTTTCGCCTCTTCCGGTTTCTGATATATATTGAAAATAACATCTCCTCGTGGACTCTTTGGATCATCCGCCATCTTGTGTCCAGCGCCTTCCAGAACCACCATCTTCCCATACACCGGGATTTGGGCACGGCGTTTAACCTCGACGCCATTTTTCATGATCTTGTACTTCACCTCCTTTGTCGCCCCTTCATACATATTTGCCAAAGATACATACAGATCACACACTACCGGTTCGGGTGCGGGCACAGAGTTAGGAATGGTTTGTTCTTCTTTTGGTTTCTTCTTCCTCTTCTCTCTCTGAGTGGATTTTGGGGTTTTTCCGGAGAGTTTCGATTTGAGGGTTTGGACATGACCCAAAAGCTCCTCAATATTCGGCATTCCAAATGAACGGGCGCGATCCAGCTCTTCATCCACATCAATGCCACATTCACTCATATACTCCTGGATCTTCGATAAGTCGATCGGGATGCCTCCGCCCCCTCCACCACCGCCGCCGCCGCCGAAAGTATGTACGGTAAAGCGTACCCCGCCTCCACCCAAACCACCCATATGTACACTTTGTTCAAAAAGCTGGCCGCCATCTTGAAACATCGATTGGAAGATATCAAATGGATTGAAGAAAGAAGGGGCGCCACCAGAATCCATATCAACGGAGCCGAAAGCGTCATATGAGCGCCGCTTAATGGGATCACTCAATGTGGCATAGGCGGTTGCGATCGATTTGAAACGCTCTTCGGCTTCCACGTTTCCGGGATTCTTATCGGGATGATACTTCAAAGCGAGCTTCTTATATGATCTCCGGATCTCATCCTCGGTAGCATTGCGTGAAATCTCTAAAATGTCATAATAAGATTCACTCATCTCTTCTTTTTAATATGTTTGATATTTTGATATTTGATATTTGATATTTTGATATTATTATTTGATTCTATATGATTTATTTCTATATAGATTCGAAATATCGAATAAATCTTACTCTTATTCGATATTTTTTTATGCGTATTTGTGCGAAGAGAATAGAAAGAGATAATAGATAATAGATAATGAGTATGTTTAATCCTTATCTTTGAGATCGCGATATCGCATCTTCGTAGAAGCGTAATACTCGATATTTGGATTCAATGTCGGGATATCTTTAATTTGATCAATACTAATCATCATATTTTCACGAATCGTATTTTTATACTCATTCACAACACCTGTAATTTTGTTCAAATATTTATCACGACTACGGAATAGATTGCTATTTGCCGTGTAATAGAAACGTTTCTCATCTACATTATACTCTTTCCCAATTGTGTCATGTTTGAAATGCCCTTTAATGACATGATAATATTTTTGAATGTACTCATAATACTTTTGTGTCTCATCATCTTGTCGATATAAAAGTTGTTCAAATGATTGGCTCAATTTATCGAGGATCAAATATCCGGCTTTATCCGAACTCATCTTATTCAACTCCTTGTCGGTATAAATGATCGCTTCATTCTCATTAAAGAAGATATTGTGATTCTTCTTATTTTGCATAATAACACTCAAAAAATTGGGATAAAGGAAAAAGTCTTTCTTCAAATAAAAATCATCTTTGATATGGCTTATATCATAATTCTCATGAATGAAATCTTTTATTTGTAAGTTATACGTGTTATGATGGGTGTTATTGTTATTATTTTGAATGTTATTTATATTTTGGGTGTTGTTTGTGTTAATAAATGTTTTTGCCTCTTCATTCTTCTGTTTCTCTTTTTCAATAATTAAATGGATCATTTTATTATTCTTCTCAAGAATATCATTATTCTCTTTCAGTTTTTCACATATCTCTTTATTTCGTAAATGTCGCATCAAACTAAATTTTCGCGTAAATACTGATTTACAATTATAACACATATATGTTCCATCTTCTTGTTTTGATTGATCCACAATATATTCACTTTGTTTGAAATTTTGTGGAATCTTATTCTCTTTTTCTAAATAATGAGTAATAATATAAATATAATCCGCTTTTGATAAATTTTCCGTATCAAACATAAATATATATTTACGCTGTTTACTCAGTAAACACGCATCTTCGTAATTGTATAATGTAGCACATTTACATTTGTGAATCCGTTTGAAATGTTTTGACATATCACTTTGTGATTCAGACATATAGTCCGCACAATAGTGGCAAATATACATTTTAGGCTTACTTCTTTTTTGGCTTTGGGCTTTGGACTTACTTTTCTCTCTTCCTAAACTTTCTAATATTCATATACAAAAAAAATGTGCATTTTTTTCCTATGACTTCTCATATGAATATTCCTGCCGATGATATTCTCCTATATATTTTTATAAATAAATTTATACCATATAATGATATAAATTTATATGTATGAATCACACAAAAATATATATAAAATATCTTATACCTCCTCTTACACATGAATAGGAGAATCATGGAATTCAACTTTGCAAGTCCCGAAATATTTTCGATCCCGATCAAGTGGATCGGTGCCGTTTATTTTTGCCAACTTGCAAAGTTGAATTCCATGATTCTCCTATTCATGTGTAAGAGGAGGAATATGATATAATAGTATAAAAGTTTTGTAAATATATAATTATTTATATATCATATTCTGGTAGTATAAATAAAATAAATAATTATATATAAATTATGTCATCTGGAATTTTCATAAGAGAAATCATAGGAGAATTCCGCACATCAATTATCCTATTTAATTAAAAATAATTTATTATATTTTATAAAATGTTTATTTTCTCTCTCGATGTCTCTGCAAACCTATCACACGTGATGTTTTCTTTTGGAGCCTCACACATGTCATATATGATTGAATAAATTATTAAATTCTTATAAATATAAGCATCATTTATATTTATTTAATTCGGATAAAATCTCTCTATATCAAAATATTATTTACACTTTTCCAAAATATTATTTATCTCTTTTCTGCGAATACATGTTTTATTTTTGAAATGTCTTTTTATACTATTTACATGAGTATAATCGGCTTCACAATGATTACAAACATATACATTTTTAAGAAGATTAAAATGAATAATGGGATAATTACATTTTACTAAATATGAATTTATATTTATATCAAGTATATTTGATTTTTTCTTTTTGATCAGTTGTTTTATAAAAGTCTCATCTTTTGGAATTGAATTAAATAATTCAAATGAAATAACCGAAGATTTACATATATCGCTCAATATTTTATGCTGATCTTCTGATAAAGACTCTTCATATGCTTTATTTTCATCGAATGTTTCAGAATCGATCGAATTTACAATAACACATTGATCCTCCTTCACATTCGGGACGAATGAGGCTCCCCCTTTCACATGTGAAAGGTTCGTCGCGGAGAAGTCTCTCTGAATTGTTGAAGATTCAAAAAGGGAACTATTTTGTGTACTTACTGGTTCCGATACAATTGATCTTTCTATATTTTTATAATCATCATTTATAATATTTATACGGTTTGTATAATTCTTAATAATATATGTATAATCATCAATTGTAAAACATTCTGTATTTGTATTCATTATATATTTTTTACGAGATAATGTGTTCGCATCTGAATAGTTATAGCTTGAATTTTGTTTACACTTTTTATCTCTCTTAAAATGCTTGATCATATCACTTAGAGATTTCGTCGTATACTCGATACAATGATGACAAATATATGTATATTCTTCAGGTGATAATATAGTATGATCTAATTTTGAATGATCATCATTCTCTTCTTTCATTTGATTTGAGTCAGAAGGATCTATAATCCTGATTTCACTGATCTCTTTTTTGAATTCTATATCAACAGAAGAGAAATGAATTAGTGATTTATCATGTGTTTCTGTTTGTAGTTCTTCCGATCTCTTATTTTTTATTTTTTGAAGAAGTAAATTTCGATAATTTATATTTAAGATTCTCATATTTTGTATACGATTTTCAGAATTACATATAAAATTATCAGGTTTACAAAATTCTTTCATAAAATTATAATATTTGGTGTTGATCCGGTCATCATAATATATATTTATTCTACGAAAGTTCTCACTAATCAAATCATTATCTAAATTCATTCCGTGAATAATATCTGTATAAATAACATTTTTAATATCTTCAATCGCTTCATATAAATTACCCGAAAAGTACTCTTTCCCTTTCAAACAATTATGATCAATTGAATATTTATTTTTGAATATATTTATAACTTTAGTTTCATTTTCATATAAATTGTCTATTTTCCAATAGATAATAACTTCTGAATCATTTGGATATTGATTAAAACGTTTATAAGGTGTTTGATATTCAGACACTCCAAATTTATATATATTCATATTCGGATCAACCAAATGATCTTTATCATCTTTGATTATACGACTTATATTATTTATTTTGAGTATGTAAAAAAATCCGACCTTTTTGAGTTTTATAGACATTTTTTAATTAATTATAGCGTATGTTTTCTATATCAAATCTTTACATTTTGCGACAAGAAGGATCGCTTGTTGTTGAACGGTTTTCTCTAAATGTGGGAAATGGAAGAAGTATGAATTCGCACTCAACAGATCAAATACGGATTGTGTCTCATCTTTCGTATACACATACTTCGCCGTTGTATCCAAATCGAGTTTCAAATGATGAAGCGCCTTGTGAATCGCCCCATACTCCTTTGCGTCTTTTTGATAAAAGAGATATCCAATCACCCGTCGATCATGAATCATCTTATCCGGTTTCGGGTAATATTGTAATCGCCCCACAATATATTGAAAAAATTGTAGTATTGCCCACTTATATCCCACAAAGAAGTTCGATGTCAAATACTTACTCTTTCCCGCGTTTTTATATCGCGTATCATAATACTTCCGCGCGTCATCATATATATACTTAAACGCATGATGCGCACCAAAGATGATGTGTTGCTCCGATGCGCGGAAATCGGCTTCAAGTCCATCCAGCGGTTTCATCACAATCGTGTCAAACCCGTCGACATACACAATCACACTATCATCCGTGATCTCCGGATGATTGCGCAAATACGTGTAGATCTGGATAATGCGATTATACTTCCCTTGATTCATCGCATATTCGCGGATGATGTGTAAGGTGGCGCCGCCTCCCCCATACTTCGCGAAGGATCGCTCCAATAATTGCGTCCGTTGCGCTTCATAGGACGCATTGTCGCAAAGAGATAAAAAGTAGATCATTCTTCTACTCATATATATTTCTTTTATAAGAGTACCAAACTCAAACTCAATAATTTTCCTTTAAGATCAAAATGCCATCAATGCTATACTCTTCAAATAGATCCGCTCGTAAGCCATGAATGTATGACCCGCGCCGCCAAAGCTGTCCATTCATAAAGTACTCCTCATACGTCCCATGCCGCCGCCCCAGATCATCATATGTACAATATAACCAGAGAACACCATTCTCATACCATTCGCGCCGCTCACCACGCATCTTATCATCCATATAGCTGAACTCCGAGATCTTCACACCGTCTTCATTATACTCTTCATATATGCCATGTAATTTATTATCTTGATAATGCGCCTTTATCTTGATCGCACCATTCTCGTGATACGTTGTGATGAGACCATTCTTTACATACGGGATGGAAATGCGACATGATGGACATGGAATTTCACATGTATCGATCTCTTCATTCAAAAAGGTGAGTACATAATGGTCAAAACAGGATTTACATATGCGATGATGATTCACACACTCTTCTCCACACTGCGTTTCTTCCAAACATACTCCACATATGTTCATCTCTTTCATATTCTATATTCTCTATTCTCTAATCATCATATAGAATAGAATTAAAAAAAATAAACTTATAACTTATCACTTATGAATTGTAAATAAGAAGTGATATATTTCGCACGGGTGTTTCGAAATTCATACACATTCCATAATTGAAAACAAAGGGTCGTTTTGAAATAATGAGAAATTGCGCATCTTCCACACTCATGGTGATCTTCTTCGCATGTTTTTGATAATAGATCACAAAGAGGAGCCCCAACGCCGCACTCCGCTGCATCCCCGCGAAACAGTGAATAAAAATACACTTCCCCTCCATATACGCTTCATACATGATCGGAAGCAACTCCTTCGCGTAATATTCAAATTGGAGGAATTCTGTGGGATTTTGATCATCATTTACCGGAAGACGATAATATGTTAAATCGGGATAAAAATAATTCTGAATATCTTTTGAACAATTGATCACCACATCTACCTTATAACTTACGAGAAGTGCGCGATTGTGGGCATCTTGCTTACTCCCCACATACAAACGATCCATAATTAATGACATACTGAAAGAAACCGCTTTGTGCTATAAATATAGATGAATAATTATATCCAAATATAGAAATTCCTCTATATCACTTTCTTCTTTCGTCCGCGTTTTTTAGGTTCGGTGATAACTTCTTCCGTTTCTGATATAGAAGTGGACGTGGCGGGCGTGGTGGGTATGGGTGTGGGTGGCTTGGCAAAGAGTATTTTTTTTGAGATGAATATGATCAAATATTCGGTAAAGAAGACGGCTTTATTTCCGAGTGATGTGTCATAATCGAGTTTTCCGGCAAATTCCATCAGTTCATGTTGAATCTTTGGATCTTCTTCGAAATACTCGATAAATGTATCTACAAGATATTTTTGAATCATTTCGGTTTGAACATTATTCACAAACATTTCGAGTAAGATTTCGCGTATGGTAGACATTTGTTGAAAAAAGTTGTTCTCTTTCATTGATAAAATGAGTGTTTTGATTTGAATTGCGCGTTTGATATACGTGGGTATATAATATGTTTTATGCATATATGGATTATGAAACGATGAGAGATAAATCCCCATGATTCCAAACATATTTTTGAGATGAAAGTGTATCTTACTCGGTTTATAAGTAAAGTTCGAAATATGTGAATATAAGATCGCATGATCAACAATCTTCTCCTCTTCACCACTTTCCCTTTCCCCACTTACACTCCGGAAAACACGAGTGAGTGCGCGTTTTGCGTCATCATACGATGGTGTAGATGTGTGTAAAATGAGGAATCGACTAAGAATCGCTTCACTCAATTTTGTTAAATCGCGTACTTCTAAGATAAATCGCACGTGATTCATTGACTTTTCAATCAATCGCAAGAAGAACTTCTGTATTTCGGGAGAGCAACAGTCGAAATCGCGGATATAGATCAACTTCGGGGCATCGATCAAAATATTCGGTGTTTCCACAATCATTCGCACAAACTCGATATTCTTATTCCGGCTTTTATTATTATTTTCATCGGAAATATCCGAGTTTTTGAAATGTTTGGTGGAGAATTCGATGTGATATGCCGAGGATTTATATTGAAATGTATTCTCATATATGTTATTTTGAAGATGATAAATGGAGCGCGTATTGAAGAGGGTGGCAATAAAGGCATAAATTTGCGTCGTCTTTCCGGAAGATCGCGCACCTGTGATCGCGATATTTTGGAGATTGTGTATATTTTGAAGATTATGGGCATTCTCTTCGACATGTGTACATGACGACTTGCACTGCTCCTTTTCGGAACGAAAAACGGACTCGAAGAGTCCCAGTTGAGATGTACATATCGAGTCTAAATAGTTTTTTATATGAGTTGAGCGAAAATCGAGTTCATCGAAGAATGGCTTCTCGTCAAAAAAAGATAGGTACATTTTAGATGATATGTAATATCATCTAAAATCTTATCTTTATATCATTTTATATGATTATAATCATATAAAATCTTATCTTTATATCATTTTAGATTATATTACATATCATCTAAAATTTTATCTTTATATCGTTTTATAATTATTTATTGGATTGTTCTTCTGAATAATGTAAAAAGGTTAGTCCAAAATAACCGGGTGTTGGTTTACTTGTACTCATGCGAGAAACTTCATTATGTAGAATATGTCCATCTTGAATACCTTTATAAAAGATAGAGAATGATCGTTCCATACTTGTATTTGGTGGTGATATAACATTCATCGGAGATACTTGAAATGTGAGTATCTTCCCTTCCACAATCTCGGGTATATTCATCTTATTTTCGACAACACGTTTAATACGCACATCAAGTGATAGATATTGCGGATACTCTTGCAACACTTCAAATGTATCATAAAATTTGACCAATTCACAAATATAGACATATCGAACTCTACATATACTTTTATCATAATCGTTTTCGAAACTTTTTATCGGTATGATATCACGTTGTCTCAATAAATACGTATTTGTATTTTCTTGATAAGATACATGATAACTATTCATCATACGAATTGTTTCCCTTAGATCTTCTTTTGGTTTAACCGCTTCTGGGTCATCATCACGAACATACGAGGTGACTATAAATTGATCATTCTTCGCTATATGCTCATTTATAATTTCAAGATATATATCATAAACATTTTTTCTTCTACTCATTTTTATTTATATTTTATTCTTATTTATATTTTATTCTTATATATTTTTCATATGTAATAAACGTAAATAAATAGCATATGTCTGAAATCATTAGATACTTGTTCGAAACAAATGAGCCAATGAGGACTTCATCGATCACGTATACTCATAATTTTTCTACTTATCTCCCACTTTAATATCGATGATATTTGTGATTTGGGCAATCAGCTTCTCAATATACTTATCATCCGTGAAAGAGTTGATATGTTCTTGATTCATAAGGAAGCGGTCGATATTATCCCCATAATGTTCCAGATCATTTACCGAAATATAACTACTTTCAAATATTTTGAGAAGAACATGTTTGATATATCCCGCATTGAGATCATCAATCCATAAACCATTCCGCTTTGTTTGATAATTCTTACCTCCCAAATAGCGGATGATCTGTTGATCTTTCGGAATGCCTTTCGTGAAGATTTGACGGAAGAGTTTGATATCACCCGTAATATCACACTTTTCCAGACACTCCCGGACAAAGTCAACATCAATATTCTTCAATTGAAAAATATCCACAATTTCGAAATTCTCCATCCGTACTTTTGACTTCTTCTCCAAATCATCATAACTCACCGCACGTGCTCGACGCTTTACCGATGGAGTTTGGGGTGTGACGGGTGAAGGAGTTTCGGCAACGGGAACAACTTGTGGTACGGGCTCAGGTTCTTCGGGAGTTGGCGGGGCAAAGAAGAATTTATTGAAGATGGTAGCAGCGCTCTTTTTGACGTCTTCCTTTCCGCTATTCTCATCCTCTTCATTCTCACTGCGACCTTTTCTTTCACGACGAGGGCGGAAAGAGGGCATCACAATATGAACTTTTAGCAAGTCGACGAGCTCATTTTGATACTCATGTAATTCATCACTCGTCTTTTGGACAAGCTCGATGAGCTCATGAATGCGCTTCACACGCTTTTCCGTCTCCATCTTCTTCATCTCATATTTGCTCAGCGTCTCTGCTTTCTCTTCAAGATCCATTTTATATAGAATATTTATATATTCTATCTATTTTCTCTTTATATTCAATTGTAAAATAATAAGAACATACTATTCCACATGAACCTTTTCGCGTGTTCGTAAGTAGATGGAACATATAAGAATGTAAGGCAAGAATAGTCTGAAAACTTTATGAAAGTGTTCTTCTTCTTTTCGCCGTTTTAAATAAGAGTTCTTCTCTTCAAGTTGAATCACTTCATTCTTCTCTAAATGAATGACAAGTGATTTCAATTGACCCAATTGTTCATTTAAATTTTGCTCGATTACAGATAAGTGCATATTTGCATAATGAACGGCTTTCGGATCATACTTCGATATATTTTCAGATATGCGATTTTTTTCGTGCTCAATCGATGCGATGATATCACATATATGTTTATGTTTTGATATAATCTCATCAAATTCGGCGTGCTTAAAGGCGTTGAGTGCTTCTTCCATGATGTGGATATACTATATACAATGAAAACGGGTTTATAAATATATTTTATCTATCTATATGTTCTCTATATCCGAACCCTTTTTCGAACCCTTTTTCTTTTTTCCAAAAAGAAAAAGCGTTCTTCGAAGATAGAGAAAAAGAAAAAGAAAAAGAAAAAGAGTTCTTCACAGATAGAGAAAAAGAAACACATAGAAAAAAGGTCTTAAAGGAAAAATGAGCAAAAGAAGATAAGATAAATTTCATTCGTTTGCGTTTAAAAGACGATTTTTTTGTGATTGGAAAAATAGAAGTGAAAATGCGTAGAAAGAATGGATCCAACGGCCGGTTTCCATCTGAGAATTCGCTTAATGAAATGAATCGCAAAGCCCATACACGATTCGAAAAGAAGAGCGATGACGACTTGCGCTGCAACTCTGTGGATCCGAAGAATCCCAACAGAGTTGACGACTCCCTGCTACCTTCTGTTCCTCTTCGAGGAACCAAGAAGGTAGAACCAATGCCTTCATTTGCTCCGAATATGAAGGAGGAATACTCGCGATCAATGAGCAGAGCCAAGATGGATGTATGTAAATATTGCCATTTACAGGGACATGTGATTGATAAATGCCCAACGATTATTTGTAAACATTGCCGGAAGGTAGGACATCCGATTTGGATATGTCCAAATAATCCGAATGCGGAAAAGCGTAATCCATTATCATATGTTTCGAATGAGGCGTCTCTTTCACATTCTGAACGAATGAAAGGAGGTTCACTTGAAAAGACGGCATTCGTTCCGCACGAAATGCCGGCGAAAGCACCTACATATGAAAAAAATGAATTTGTTCAATCTTCGGTGATTTGCGATCCACCTCAACTCTGTTGGGATCCTTCGGATCCACAGAGTAGCAGCGCAAGTCGTCAGACATTAGAAGGAATTCCAATACGTAAAGTACCGTCATTTGTTTCTGACTCAGGCACGAAATCAATGTACGGTGTAGAAGAAGAAGAACAAGAGATCAAAAAAGAGATTATTGATATTCGATATTATCAAAATATTATAGATTTCAAATGGGGTGATCTTTGCTGATTATATTTATTTTACATCGATTCAATTATATATAAAAAAATTTATATATAATACTTTCAAAATCAATATTTTATGGGGTTCCTACTAGTCTTTGAGATCCCGTATCTATGGGGGTTGTTTAACGTGTTTAGGGGTTTACCCCTAACGCGGAGGTAGAGTAGGAACCTTAGGGCTCATTCTACGAATGAGCTGGAACTTCGTTCTCCTACTAGTCTTTGAGATCGCGATATCGCATCTTTGCCGACGCGAAATCCTCGATGCTTGGATTGATGAATGGTATATCTTTGATCTGATAACCCCCCATATTCATATTTTCGCGAATATCGCTACTGAATTTGTTGATTGTCGACACGATTTTCGATAAATATTTGTCGCGACTGCGGAACATATTACTACTTGCCGTGTAAATAAAGCGCTGCTCTTGAACATTATAATCTTTGAAGATGGTGTCATGTTTATAATGGCCTTTAATGACATGATAGTACTTCGTCACGTAATTATAATACTTCCGCGTATCATCGGTTTGTCGATATAAGAGTTGATCAAACGATTGGCTCAACTTATCGAGAACCAAATACCCGGCTTTATCGGAACTCATTCGATTTAATTCATTATCGGAGTAGATGATCGCCTCATTATTGGCGAAGAATATATTGCGATTCTTCTCATTCTCCATGATCATGCGAAGGAAGTTCGGATAGGTGAAGAAGTCTTTATTTTGATAAAAAGAATCTTTGATATGGGTGAGATCATAATTGTCATGAACGAAATCGCGAAGAGAGAGGTTGTAATTATTATTTTGAGTGTTATTATTGTTGATATTATTGATATTTTGAGTGCCGATATTATGGATATTTTGTGTACCCACATTTTGAACTAAATGTTGCTGGAATTTTTGGTTTTCTCGATCTTCACGCTCTTTTTTGATTTTGGCAAACTCCTTGCTCTTTTGAATCAATCCATTTAATGTTTGTTTATATTCACATGATTTTGTATTTTTCATATGTTTGACTAAGTTAAATTTTTGAGTGTACTCACTATCACATTTATCACATATAAATTTATTCTTCTCTTTGTTATAATACAATTTATTAAATTCATCCATCTCTTTCTCTTCCATATGATCGGCTTTCTCTTCCTCCTCATCTTCACTATATTTATCATCATTACATTCATTATCGGATGACTCTAAATCATGTATTGATTCATTAAAGTCAAAAAGAGACGGTTGACATGATATATTTAACGGTAAAACATTTGCTGAATCGGAAGAGTCCCAGTTGAGATGACCACTTCCTGCTACCTTTAACATGTTATGATAATCTTTGGTCAACCAAGGATATTGTAATATATTATCTCTTTGTAGTTGATTATACATCATATATTCATTATCTTCTTTTGATTTATCTTCTTTTGATTTATCTTCAGAAAAACCTGACTTTAAGAATTCCATAGAAGGTGGTATCTTTTTATTTGTAAATTCTGATAGAAGATCATTTATCGAATAATTACTTAATAATGAGGACTTGCGCTGCTTCTCGATTGAATCTTCGAGTCCGGGTGGAGAAGAATCAATGCTACTTTTATCAAAGGCAGATTTTAATAAATACTTAATATCCATATTTTGAACAGATTCCTCTCGAATCTTCTGTTTATCTTCGAACAAAGAAGAAGTGATATTTGTACTTTGACTCGTATTTTGACTCACATTTAGAGATTTGCGAGGCAACGCCTTTTTAACAATCTGTTTAGGATCTTCCGACTTTGGTTTAGTCTCATTATTCTTATTTGAAGATTGAAGAGACGAGCTACCACTTTTTTGAATCTCTTTGTAAAAGTTCTTATTAATGATATTCTTTTTATTATTTGAATGAGTACAAATAAACGAGTAATCCGTTTTTGTTAAATTCACAGGACTAAATGAAAATAAAAAGAGTTTATTCATTGTTAATATTCGAGATTCTTCATATGAAATCGTTGTGAAGCAGTTACATTTATTCTTGCGCATAAAATGCTTTCTCATATCACTTCGACTATTGGAAGTGTAATCAAAACAGTAATGACATATATATAACTCAAATAATTCCATTTTAAATGATTCTTTTTAAATCATCTATATTCATTTTAGATATAATATTCTCTATATTCAAATTTATTTTCAAAAATTAAAATTGAAAATAAAGTATTTTTATTCAAATTTCGTTTAGCTTTCACTTTTATTCAAATTTTACAAATGGATTTTTAATTAAATTTACCTTTTTTATGTCATTTTTTCTAGGAATCCTCCTAGAAAAATGTATCTTTAAAAAGATGGTAAGGTTAAAAACCGGAGATTTTTATTTTGAAAAAAACATCATTACTATTTATGGTGAAAAATAAATTCCTTAATCAAAAGACGAATTTTTAATTATCACTTTTACAATTTATTCCAAATCTTCCGGATTCTTTGAT
>JACCEC011662319.1_pt1 | contig 34035 bp, 18 predicted proteins | sample 7450121 | NCBI WGS metagenome assembly JACCEC01 (sample SAMN15323455, study PRJNA562643) | freshwater metagenome | isolation source: river surface water | place: USA:Blue River Watershed | collected 2017-08-18 | reverse complement strand
TCACCGTTCCACCAATCGCACTCGAGCCATACAAAGAAGACCCGCCTCCTCGCACCACTTCAATTCGATCGATGAGGTTGACGGGAATTTGCTCCAAACCGTACAACCCCACGAGCGGACTAAAAATGGGACGGCCATTGTAGAGAATTTGGGAGTATCCTCCCAATAATCCATTCATCCGGAGTTGAGTATAGTTGCAAGTTTGACAGTTGGTTTCCACCCTCAGGCCTGGCTGAAACTTCAAACCTTCAGAAACGTTGCAGGCCTGTAGTTCTCCCATTGCTTTGCTATCCAAAACGTTCACCATCACGGGTGAATCGGTTTTCTTTTTGAAAGTTTTGGTACCGGTTACAACAAATTCCGGACGAAAAATAGTTTTGATGCTGTCTTGAGATGAAGTGGTTCCTTGGGAAAAGGCCCAACCAACGGAACATTGCAAAATTCCGAAAATTCCTATTGTCCTCCACCATTTCATGTTCAAAATTAAGTTCATTTTTCAATTTAAAAAATTTTTTTTAGACAACTCTAAAAATCATTTCAACCGTTTCAGTTCGTTGAAGAAAACTCATTCTGCTTCCATTTTGTCTATTATCGATGGAAATAAATGGCTGAAATCTTGGAGTACCCCATGTTTTGAATAACTTCAAGAAAAGGCAATCGAAAATTTTCCAAACTTCCGTATTTTTACCGAGTATGAACGCTTCAAAAGTAATCCTCACTGTAACAGCCCACCCCGACGATGAGGTGTTGGGATTTGGTGGAACATCGTTTGCCCTTTCGAAAAAGGGATACACCATTTACAACCTCATTTTATCTGGACAAGTCGATGCGCGTCAGCACCGTCCGGATGTTGAAGATTTACATCGGCATACGGCGAATGCTCAAGAAATCATTGGAGCTGAAAAACCCATCTTAGGGCCGTTTCCCAATATCAAATTTAATACAGTTCCTCACCTGGATTTGGTTCAATTCATCGAAAAATACATCGAAGAAATCCAGCCCGATTACGTGTTTACTCACCATCCGTACGACCTCAACAACGACCATTACCACACCTCCAAAGCATGCCAAGCGGCCATTCGATTGTTCCAAAGAAAACCAGTAAAGCCAATTTCAGGCTTTTATTTCATGGAGATTTTATCTTCTACCGATTGGGCGTTTCCGGTGGATGGGCAAAATTTTACCCCCACCGCATTTTGGGAAATTGGAGAAGAAGGCGTTCAAAAGAAAATTGAAGCGCTTCGCTGTTACGAAGGCGTGATGCGCGACTTCCCGCATCCTCGCAGTGAAGAAATCCTGAAAGGATTGGCTGCCTATCGGGGCGGGCAAGCAGGATTGAGGTATGCCGAAGGATTCCAAGTGGTGTTTCAACAAAATATTTTCTGATGTATTCCTTGATCAAAAGAGCCATTGATATTTTGGCCTCCCTGTTGGTATTGATTGTCCTATCACCCATTTTAATTTTGGTTGCGGTCATCATCTACCTACAAGATTTTGGCAATCCTATTTTTAAACAGCAACGAATGGGGAAAAATGGGGAGCCCTTCAACTTTTACAAGTTCAGAAGCATGCCACTCAACACCCCAAATGTGGAGTCGAAAGACCGCGATAAACTAACGATTACGCCCTTTGGCAAAATTTTACGCCGTTCCAATTTGGATGAAATTCCGCAGTTGTTCAACATTTTGAATGGCGACATGAGTTTAATTGGTCCGAGGCCTTCCATACTCTCCCAAACCGAACTCACCGAGATGCGCAAAGCCAACGGTTCCATTCGGCTTCGTCCGGGCTTAACCGGTTGGGCGCAAGTGAATGCTTATGATTTCATGCCGAACGAAGTAAAAGCCGAGTTTGATGGGTATTACGCCAAAAACATCAGTTTCGGATTGGATGTGAAAATTGTTTTGAAAACGTTGGGTTATTTAACCAAAAAACCACCTACTTATTGATATGAAAATTGCCTTTTGCACCTGCGTACAAATTGGTTTGAGCTGCATGGAATCCATCTACGCTTCCGGGGGTTCTTTGGATTTGATTTTGAGCATTCCCGACGAAAAAGCAAGGAAGAAGTCGGGTAGAATTTATGTAGATGCATTTGCGCAACAGCATGGAATACCTGTTTTTAAGTCCAACCACATCAACGATGAAGCGGTTAAACAAGAATTGAAAGAACGTGGAATTGACTGGTTGATCATCATTGGATGGTCGCAAATTGCTTCGAAAGAAGTCATTTCCATTCCCACCTTTGGAACCATTGGTGCCCACCCTACCCTTTTGCCCGAAGGTCGCGGAAGAGCAGCTATTCCATGGGCCATTCTAAAAGGACTACCCCAAACCGGGGTTTCTTTTTTTAAAATGGATGAAGGAGTAGATACGGGTGAAATATTAGGTCAGGAAATTGTTCCTATCGCTCCAAATGAAACCGCCACTCTTTTATACGACAAGGTGAATACCGCTCACGAAACCCTGATTCAGAAGATTTTCCCCTTGTTGAAACAAGGAGAAATTCGGGGAACGGTACAAGATGAATCCAAGGCCACGTATTGGGAAGGTCGCCGTCCGGAAGACGGTAAACTATTCCCCAGCATGACCGTGGCGGAGGTAGATCGATTGGTTCGTGCTACCACGCGACCTTACCCTGGCGCTTTTTGGATGAATGGCCAAAGAAAAGCCATCATTTGGAGTGGGACGATGGGACATCACGGCCCGAACGCACTCCTTTTTGCCGATGGGCACTTTACTCCTACCGAGATGGAGTGGGTGGAGGGGTAAGAGGTGCCTTCGAGAGCCTCAGGCACCGGGATTCGAAGGGCGGGGCGAAGGACTCGAGGACCGATTTGGTGCCTGAGGGCCTCGAAGGCACCGTTTGGTACAACTCTCCCTTCGGTCGAAAATTGTCCCTGAGTGATCCCTAAGGAATTTCGAAGGAAGAAGGGCGGTCCCTAAGCGAAGTCGAAGGGTATCCCCGTGAGACATCAATTCAATTTTTTTGAAAATCTATTTAACAACGATACCGGTATAACTCGCTTCGCTCGTGATCATTAATGGGGAAAGCGGTACACCCATTGAAAACCAAAGCCACTTCGTAGCTTTATTTTTTATTTGATAACTTTCAAGCAAGATTGGCTCAGCAATCAAATAAAAAAACCCAGCAAGCTGGGTTTACAATGGGCAGCGGAGGGGGCGGGATTCGAACCCGCGGTACCGGTTTCCCAGTACGACAGTTTAGCAAACTGTTGGTTTCAGCCTCTCACCCACCCCTCCTTTGGGAAGGCAAATTTAAGGATTGTTTTCCTTTATCCACAAATTTTTTCGACCTTTATTGAACCAAAATGAAAAAATTTCTGATTTTATTTTTTCTCCTCCCCCAATTCATTCATTCTCAAAACCTAAATTGGGAGATCAACGTTTCAAAAGGCATTGGAACATTTATCCCGCATACCTACAAAATTCGACATCTGGTCTCCGGATATGAAACACCCTATGCCCTCAACCTAACCAATCAGAAATCAAACACCCAATTTTTCCTTCATTATTTTCCATCACAGAATCCATTTATTGGTTCGCAATGGGCATTCACCCCCACCCATTTCTACCCCATCATTCAAAAATCAAATTTTAGGCTACAATGGTTAGGTGGAGCCGGAATTGCCCGAATTGAAAATCCATTCCATCAAGTTAGCAATCCGAAAAACATCGCCATCGGCACAAAATGGAATGTTTCTATTCTAACTGGATTCCAAACAAAACTTCAATTTAAAGACTGGAGTATAGGCACCGACTTATTTGCCCAACACGCGAGCAACGGTTCCTTTAAGAAACCCAACCTTGGGCTAAACTATTTCAACGTCTATTTTTCGATAGGAAAGACTCTGGCAACTCCTTCCATTACTCCTTTGGAAAAAATTTCTGCACCTCGACCATCTTCCTTTTATTCTTCTTTTTGTGCCTTTGCAAATCAAGCAAATTTACCTGGTGCCCCATCATCCTTCGTGATTTCAGCACAACAAGGATACCTAATAATGATTTCACCAAAAAAGTTTTTCAACGTTGGATTGGATCTTTTTGCAGATGGCTCCAACCAAAAAACATGGTCCCAGATCCAAAGTAAAGATTTGACGGTATTTCAAACCGGACAAATTGGAATCAATGTTGGATATGGATTCTGGGGGAATCAGAAACTAGCAGCCTTTGTTCAACAGGGCGTTTATGTAAGTTCAAACAATCAATTGGAAGGCCGTCTTTATCAACGAATTGGAGTTCGGCATGAAATTACTTCGAAGTTACATTTCATCGCGTCGTTAAAAACGCACTTCGCTCAAGCCGATCATCTTGAATTTGGCTTGCTCTATCTCTGGAAATCATGATCAAATTTTGTATTGCCTTATTCTTCAGCCTATTCTTGGTTTCCTGTAACAAATGGGCAGATGATCCATGCAAACATCGAGGAGGCGAAAAAGGAAAGATAGAAATCCCTCTACAAGGCTTCCAACACCTGGTAATCAATCAACATTTGCCATGTACCATTCATTATTCTGACACTCCAAAAGTTATACTTTATGGCCCAGCTGGCAGTTTGCCATTTATTTTTGCTGAGGTTGAAAATGATACATTAACCTTAAAAAACCTTAATCGATGCAGCTGGTTAAGAAATTACGATCAATCCATTTCCGTTGAAATATACACTCCTCATCTTCTTTCTATTCTTCAAAATGGTTCGGCTGATCTCACCTTATCCGATTCCTTTCAAACACCAAAATTGATTTTTTACTCCGAACATTATTCTGGAAATGTAGTGTTTAATCATCTAATTACCGATACCCTTATGGCTTGGGTCAATTCTTCGGGAAGTGCGTATTTAAACCTTCACGGCAAAAGCAATTATACTTATTTGTTTATTCGAGGCAGTAGCCAAATTGAAGCTTTATCTTGGGAAACGAAAACTTGCCACCTGGTGAGTTACTCGAACGGAAATATCCAAGTTCAGGCTCCAACTGAAATGCTATTGGGGGAAATTCGCTACAACGGAAACATTGAAGTTAGCCGAAGGCCTCCCCAAGAAAAAATAGTCATCACCGGAAAAGGAAAATACATTTACCCCTAAATAAAAAGGTCGCTCCCGAGGAAGCGACCTTTTTATTTACCTGATTACTTTGATTATTCCAAAATATCGGCGTGCTTGGAAGGCATAATGGATTCATAATCATCCTTATTGGCAACCAACACTCGGTTGAATTGACGCATACCTGTTCCGGCTGGAATCAAATGACCAACAATAACGTTTTCCTTCAATCCTTCTAGAGAATCTACTTTACCAGAAATCGCTGCTTCATTCAAAACTTTGGTAGTTTCCTGGAACGATGCGGCAGAGATAAAGCTTTCTGTACTCAAAGAAGCACGGGTAATACCTTGCAATACCGGGCGTGAAGTCGCTGGAATGGCATCACGGTATTGAACCGTAGTCATATCGCGACGCTTCAACTTAGAGTTTTCATCACGAATTTGACGAAGGGTAACTCGTTGACCACGACGCAATACATCGCTATCACCAGCATCAACGATAATTTTCTTGTCGAAAATCCAATCGTTTGATTTGTTGAACTCCATCTTATCGGCAATTTCTTGCTCCAAAAATTCGGTATCACCTGGATCCTCAATTTCAACCTTCTTCATCATTTGTCGAACAATAACTTCAAAGTGCTTATCATTGATTTTTACCCCTTGCAAACGATATACCTCTTGGATATTGTTAACCAAGTAATTTTGAACTGCACTTGGACCTTTGATGGCAAGAATGGCACCTGGAGTTACAGCACCATCGGAAAGCGGATGACCCGCTTTGATGAAGTCGTTATCCTGAACCAAAATGTGCTTGGACATGGGTACCATGTATTTTTTCTGGGTACCATCACGAGACTCGATATGAATCTCACGATTACCACGCTTAATACCACCGAATGTTACCACACCATCGATTTCAGAAACAACGGCTGGGTTAGATGGATTACGTGCTTCGAACAACTCCGTTACACGAGGAAGACCTCCGGTGATATCCTGGGTACGGTTTCCAGAACGTGGAATTTTTGCAAGAATTTGGCCAGGAACAATTTTATCGCCATCAGAAACTGCTAAGTGAGATCCAACCGGCATGTTGTAATTGCGCAATAACTGATCTTTCTTCACAATGCGAAGAACAGGGTTACGTTTCTTATCACGCGTTTCAATGATGACTTTCTCGCGGAATCCGGTTTGCTCATCGGATTCTTCTTTGAACGTAATGTTTTCAACGATGTTTTCAAATTCAACTTTTCCTTCAAATTCTGAAAGGATTACCGCGTTATAAGGATCCCAAGAGCAAATCTTTTGTCCTTTGCTCACGGTTTCTCCATCTTTTACGAAAAGCGTAGATCCGTAAGGAATCACGTTGTTGGCAAGAACCGTTTTGGTTTCTGGGTGCAACAAGCGCAATTCACCAGAGCGGGTTAATACCACCTCGTTAGCAGCATCGTTGGTTTTGTTGGTCACCGTACGAATTTCGTCGAACTCAACAATACCGTCGAATTTCGCTAAAATCTGAGACTCTCCAACAAATCCACCCGCAACCCCGCCGACGTGGAAGGTACGAAGGGTCAACTGAGTTCCTGGTTCACCGATGGATTGAGCCGCGATAACACCAACGGCTTCACCCATTTGAGCTAACTTTCCTGTTGCTAGGTTTTTACCATAACACAAGGCACAAACTCCTTTTTCCGATTCACACGTCAATACAGAACGAATCTCGATGGTATCCAACGAAGAATTTTCAATTCGTTTTGCAACGAAATCCGAAATCAATTCATTGTTTGAAGCCAACTTTTCGCCTGTAACTGGATCAATAACATCGTTCAAACTCACTCGACCAACAATACGATCGGAGATAGGTTCTACGATTTCCTCATTATCTTTTAATGCAGATACATCGATTCCACGTAAAGTTCCACAATCGTGCTCATTGATAACGACGTCTTGAGCTACATCGTGCAAACGACGAGTCAAATAACCCGCATCAGCCGTTTTCAAAGCCGTATCCGCCAAACCTTTACGAGCACCGTGGGTAGAGATGAAATACTCCAATACGGAAAGACCTTCTTTAAAGTTCGAAAGAATTGGGTTTTCAATGATCGCTCCTTGAGAGGATGCACCAGATTTTTGAGGCTTCGCCATCAAACCACGCATACCACCCAACTGACGAATCTGCTCTTTCGAACCACGAGCACCGGAATCCAACATCATATAAATAGAGTTGAAACCTTGCTTATGGCTAGAAATTTCTTTCATCAACGTATCGGTCAAACGAGAGTTGATACGAGTCCAAATATCGATAACCTGGTTGTATCGTTCGTTATTGGTAATGAATCCCATGTCGTAATTGGATTTCACCTCAGCAACTTCTTCCATGGCTTGGTTAACCAAAGAAACCTTAGCTTCAGGAACAATAACATCTGCTAGGTTGAAGGAAAGACCACCTTGGAAGGCCATCTTAAATCCTAACGACTTGATATCATCCAAAAATTTAACGGTGGTTGGAAGATCAGTGTAGTTGATGATGCGAGTAATCAAATCACGAAGTGATTTTTTCGTCAACAACTCATTGATATATCCTACATTTTCAGGAACACAAGCATTGAATAATACGCGACCAACCGTCGTTTCAATCACTTTTTTCACCAAAGCATCACCTTCACGCACATTTACACGTACTTTGATGATGGCGTGAAGATCTACACGACCTTCATGATATGCAATTGATACCTCCTCAGGTCCGTAGAACGTTAACCCTTCACCACGAACTGGATTTTCTGGGATGGATTTACGAGGTTTAGTGATGTAATACAATCCCAATACCATGTCCTGAGATGGTACCGTAATTGGCGAACCATTTGCAGGATTTAAAATGTTGTGGGACGCCAACATCAACAATTGAGCTTCCAAAATTGCAGCGTTGCCCAATGGCAAGTGTACCGCCATCTGGTCACCGTCAAAGTCGGCGTTGAATGCCGAACACACCAACGGATGCAATTGAATGGCTTTGCCTTCAATCAATTTTGTCTGGAACGATTGGATACCTAAACGGTGAAGGGTTGGAGCACGGTTCAAAAGAACTGGATGTCCTTTCATCACGTTTTCCAAAATTTCCCAAACCACGGCTTCTTTGCGCTCAACAACTTTTTTGGCCGATTTTACTGTTTTTACGATGCCACGCTCAATCAATTTACGAATGATAAACGGCTTGTACAATTCAGCAGCCATATCTTTTGGAAGACCACATTCATGCAATTTCAATTCAGGTCCAACAACAATAACGGAACGACCGGAATAATCCACACGCTTACCAAGCAAGTTTTGACGGAAGCGACCTTGTTTACCTTTCAACATATCGGAAAGGGATTTCAAAGCACGATTACCTTCAGCTTTTACGGCATTAACTTTTCGAGAGTTATCGAAAAGAGAATCGACTGCTTCTTGAAGCATCCTCTTTTCATTTCTTAAAATTACATCGGGTGCCTTGATTTCGATCAATCGCTTCAAACGATTGTTACGAATGATCACACGACGATACAAGTCATTCAAATCCGAAGTTGCGAAACGACCACCATCCAAGGGCACAAGCGGACGCAATTCTGGTGGAATAACCGGAACCATTTTCACGATCATCCACTCAGGGTTGTTCGCTCCCGTTGTTTTAGCATGACGAAATGCTTCAACCACTTTCAGACGCTTTAATGCCTCAGACTTACGCTGCTGTGACGTTTCCGTATCAGCCTGAGCACGCAAATCGATAGACATAGTATCCAATTCTAAGTTGGATAACAAATCTAAAAGAGCATCTGCTCCCATTTTAGCGACAAACTTATTGGGATCAGAATCATCCAACATTTGATTATCGCGTGGAAGTGCATCTAAAATTTCGAGGTATTCTTCTTCGGTCAACAGATCCAAACGACGAATGGCTCCCTGGTCTTTTCCTTTGGCATCTTCTCCACGGGTAAACACCTCATTAACCATTCCTGGATTTATTACGACATATCGCTCGTAATAAATAACCGTGTCCAATTTCTTGGTGGAAAGGCCTAAAAGGTATCCAATTTTGTTAGGAAGAGAACGGAAATACCAAATGTGCGCAACGGGAACCACCAATTTGATGTGTCCCATACGCTCACGGCGAACCTTCTTTTCTGTTACCTCAACACCGCAACGATCACAAACGATTCCTTTATAGCGGATACGCTTGTACTTTCCGCAATGGCATTCGAAATCCTTCACTGGACCGAAAATGCGCTCGCAGAAAAGACCTCCCATTTCGGGTTTGTAGGTACGGTAATTGATGGTTTCAGGCTTCAACACTTCACCATACGACATGTCGTTGATGCTTTCAGGAGATGAAAGTCCAATTCGGATGGTATTGAATCCAGTTTTTACTTTAATGTCTTTACGGTAGGACATATTCTATTTTCTCTTCTTAATGATTAATCCAAAACAACATCTAAACACAATCCACGAAGTTCGTGCAACAATACGTTGAACGATTCTGGAATTCCTGGTTCAGGAAGGTTGTCACCTTTTACGATGGCTTCGTAAGTCTTCGCACGACCAATGATATCATCGGATTTAACGGTAAGAATTTCGCGAAGGATGTTGGCTGCACCGAATGCTTCAAGTGCCCAAACTTCCATTTCACCGAAACGCTGACCCCCGAACTGCGCCTTACCACCCAACGGTTGTTGAGTGATGAGCGAGTATGGTCCAATGGAACGAGCGTGCATCTTATCATCAACCATGTGACCCAACTTCAGCATATAAATTACACCAACGGTGGTTTTCTGGTCGAATTGACTTCCGGTTAAGCCATCGTACAATTGAGTCATCCCCAACGACGGTAAAGCAGCTTTCTGCGTATATCCATCAACTTCAGCAAGGGTAGCACCATCAAAAATTGGAGTTGCAAATTTCACACCCAATACTTTTCCAGCCCATCCCAATACAGTTTCATAGATCTGACCCAAGTTCATACGAGAAGGTACCCCAAGTGGATTCAATACGATATCTACGGGGGTGCCATCTTCCATGAAAGGCATATCTTCAGCACGAACGATACGAGCAACAATACCCTTGTTTCCGTGACGACCTGCCATCTTATCCCCTACTTTCAACTTACGTTTAACAGCAAGATAAACCTTAGCCAATTGAAGAATTCCATTGGGAAGTTCATCGCCTACGGTGATAGCAAATTTCTTACGTTTGTGATCTCCCAAACGCTCGTTGTACGCCAAACTATGGTTATGGAATAACGTTGCAATGGATTGGTTCAATTCTTTATCGGTCGTCCATCCATCTGGATTGATGTTCGCAAAATCCAAATCACTCAAAATTTTCTTAGTGAATTTGGAGCCTTTAGCCACAACCTCTTCTTTGAAGAAATTGATGACCCCTTGAGAAGTTTTACCTTCCAACAAGAACATCAATTTTTCGATCAAAAGATCACGAAGGTTAGAAACTTCATTTTCGAATGCTGCATCAATCTTTTCAACTTGAATTTTCTCTTCAGAACGGGTAGATTTATCTTTCTTAGTCTTAGAGAACAATTTCTTATCGATAACAACACCTTCAGTGGATGGTGGTACACGCAGTGAAGCATCTTTAACATCACCAGCTTTATCACCGAAGATGGCTCGCAAAAGTTTTTCTTCAGGGGAAGGATCTGATTCTCCTTTGGGTGTGATTTTGCCGATAAGAATATCGCCTTCTTTCACATGCGCACCAACGCGAATCAATCCATTTTCATCCAAATCCTTGGTAGCTTCCTCAGAAACGTTCGGAATATCGGGTGTCAATTCTTCTTCACCACGCTTGGTGTCACGAACTTGAAGTTCGAATTCCTCAACGTGGATGGATGTAAACCAATCTTCGCGAACTACTTTTTCATTAATTACAATCGCATCCTCGAAGTTGTATCCTTGCCATGGCATGAAAGCAACCTGAAGGTTACGTCCCAAGGCCAATTCGCCTCCATCGGTAGCGTATCCTTCACATAAAACCTGACCTTTAGTTACCTTTTGTCCTTTAACCACCGTGGGCTTCAAGTTCACACAGGTAGATTGGTTAGTTTTACGGAATTTGGTTAATTGGTAAGTTTTGGAATCACCTTCAAAACTGATGGCTTTGAACATATCATTCCGATTGTATTTTACCGTGATTTGATTTGAATCAACAAACTCGATAACACCATCTTCTTCAGCAGTAATGATGGTTCGGGAATCGCGGGCAATTTTACCTTCCAAACCAGTTCCAACAATGGGAGCTTGTGGACGCAACAAAGGCACTGCCTGACGTTGCATGTTCGATCCCATCAAGGCACGGTTCGCATCATCGTGTTCCAAGAAAGGAATCAATGAAGCGGCAATACCTACAATTTGATTGGGCGCAACATCCATGAATTGAACGCGATCTGCATCCACGTTCGGGAAGTCACCCATTTCACGGCTCTTTACCGCGTCCAATTGGAAGGTACCATCATTTTTGATGGCATTTTTCGCCTGGGCAATGATTTTGAAATCTTCATCCTCAGCAGAAAGGAATTTGATATCTCCCTTCAAATCTACTTTTCCTTTGATCACAGGGCGATAAGGAGTTTCAATGAAGCCCATGCTATTTACTTTCGCGTGAACGCAAAGCGAAGAAATCAAACCGATGTTAGGACCTTCCGGCGTTTCAATGGTACACAAACGGCCATAGTGAGTGTAGTGAACGTCACGAACCTCGAATCCGGCGCGCTCACGAGAAAGACCACCAGGTCCAAGCGCTGATAGACGGCGCTTGTGTGTAATTTCAGCCAATGGATTGGTTTGATCCATGAACTGGCTTAATTGGTTGGTTCCAAAGAAAGAGTTAATCACCGAACTCAACGTACGAGCATTGATCAAATCGGTCGGAGAAAACACTTCGTTATCGCGAATATTCATACGCTCACGAATGGTACGGGCCATACGTGCCAAACCTACGCCAAACTGAGCGTACAATTGTTCACCAACGGTACGAACGCGACGATTCGACAAGTGGTCAATATCATCCACATCGGCTTTTGAATTCACCAATTGGATCAAATATTTAACGATTTCAATGATATCTTCCTTGGTCAAAACCTTGGTATCCAAATCGGTTGTAAGATTAAGCTTACGATTGATTCGGTAACGGCCTACTTCTCCTAAATCATAACGTTTATCGGAGAAGAACAATTTTTCAAGGATTTGACGAGCAGATTCTTCATCAGGTGCATCCGAAGAACGAAGAACACGGTAAATGTGCTCCAAAGCTTCTTTTTCACTGTTTGAAGTATCCTTTTGAAGAGTATTGTAAATGATGGTAAAGTCGGCAGAAAGCGACTCTTCCTTGTGGAAAATTACGGTCTTAACTCCAGAATCGATGATCAAATCGATGTGATCGTCTTCCAATAATTGATCACGTTCGATGACAACTTCATTGCGATTGATGGAAACAACCTCTCCGGTATCTTCGTCAACAAAGTCTTCTACCCAAGTTTTCAAAACACGAGCAGCAAGGCGACGACCTACGTTTTTCTTTAATCCGGATTTACTAACTTTTACTTCATCAGCAAGTCCGAAAATGTTTAAAATATCTTTATCGGCATCGTAACCAATTGCACGAAGCAAGGTAGTTACGGGGAACTTCTTTTTTCGATCGATGTACGCATACATCACGTTATTCACGTCGGTGGCAAATTCAATCCATGATCCTTTGAAAGGAATAATTCGGGCAGAATAGAGTTTGGTACCGTTGTTGTGAATGGACTGTCCGAAGAAAACTCCTGGAGAACGGTGCAATTGAGAAACAATAACACGTTCGGCTCCATTGATGATGAAGGTTCCTTTGGGAGTCATGTAAGGAATCGTTCCCAAGTACACATCTTGTACAATGGTTTCGAAATCCTCGTGTTCTTCGTCATTACAGAACAAACGAAGTTTGGCTTTTAGCGGCACTGAGTAGGTTAAACCTCTTTCGATACACTCTTCAATGGTGTAGCGAGGTGGATCTACGAAGTAGTCCAAAAACTCCAGTACAAAGTTATTGCGCGTGTCGGAAATAGGGAAATTCTCTGCAAACACTTTGAACAACCCTTCACCCTGACGGTTATCAGGAGCTGTTTCTAACTGGAAGAAATCCTGGAAAGACTTTAATTGGATTTCCAAGAAATCGGGATAATCAACATTAAGGTTAACTTTCCCGAAATTAATGCGTTCGGTAATATTGGATTTAGCCAAAGCCAGTAAAATTTATTGGTTTCAAAAATCAAAACAAATAGCCGAGCACCCAACCTTCCGGAGGGGTGCTCAGCTTAAAACGGGAAACCGTAAGAATTACTTAATCTCAACGGTAGCTCCTGCTTCTTCCAACTTCGCTTTCAAGGCATCTGCTTCATCTTTAGCAACACCTTCTTTAACGGGTTTTGGAGCAGCATCTACCAAGTCTTTAGCTTCTTTCAAGCCAAGACCAGTAAGGTCTTTAACAACCTTTACTACGTTCAATTTAGAAGCACCAGCGTCTTTCAAGATCACATCAAAAGATGTTTTCTCTTCAGCAGCAGCAGCGCTACCACCAGCAGCAGGAGCAGCAACTGCAACAGCAGCAGCAGCAGGCTCAATGCCGTAGTCATCTTTCAAAATTTGTGCTAGTTCGTTAACTTCTTTTACAGTTAAGTTAACCAATTGTTCTGCGAAAGCTTTTAAATCTGCCATGATTTTGTTTGTTTTTTTGTTTTACTTGTTTGAATTAACCACGCTCTTCAAGCGCTTTTACGATGCCAGCCAATTTGTTGCCACCAGATTGCAATGCACCAAGTACATTTTTGGCTGGAGACTGGAGAAGGCCAACGATTTCTCCGATAAGTTCATTTTTAGATTTCAATGAAGCCAACGCATCCAATGACTCATCACCCAAATAAATGGCTTGGTCAATGTAAGCTGCCTTGATAAGAGGCTTGTCTTTCTTCGTACGGAAATCTTTAATCAACTTGGCGGGAACGTTCCCAACATCGGCAACCATGATTGAAGTTTCACCATGAAGAGCATCATAGAGACCTTGGTAACGCTCGGAATCAATTTGCTCAAGTGCTTTACGCAACATGGTGTTCTTCACAACCGTATAATCAACGCCACGTTGGAAGCATAGGCGACGTAATTGGTTGATGGAATCGACGTTTAAACCACCCGCATCGGTAATGTAGAAATAGGAGGCATTCTCCAGACGATCTACCAAGCTTTGAATCGCTTGTACTTTATCTTGTCTTGTCATACCTTAAACGAGAGATTTAGTTTCAACATGGATTCCAGGAGACATTGTAGAAGAAATAGCTACACTCTTGATGTAGGTTCCTTTTGCTGCAGAAGGCTTCAACTTAAGAATGGTTGAAATAATTTCCTGAGCATTTTCTACCAACTTGTCTGGAGTGAAAGATACTTTTCCAATGCGGGTGTGAACGATACCGTTCTTATCCACTTTGAAATCAATTTTACCACCTTTTACATCCGTAACCGCTTTTGCGATATCGTCGGTAACAGTTCCTGTTTTTGGGTTTGGCATCAAACCACGAGGACCTAAGAATCGGCCTAGGCGACCAACTTTAGCCATCATAGAAGGTTGAGTTACGATAACATCAACATCACACCATCCGCCTTCAATTTTTTGGATCATATCATCACCACCCACGTGATCAGCACCAGCAGCTTTTGCTTCTGCTTCCTTATCAGGAGTACAAATCACCATTACTCGGGCAATTTTACCTGTTCCGTGAGGAAGAGTAACCGAACCACGAACCATTTGATTGGCTTTACGAGGATCAACACCCAAACGAACGTTGATATCGACAGAAGCATCAAACTTGGTGAAAGTGATGTCTTTAATCATCGCAGCTGCATCGCTCAAGGCGTAGTTTTTGGTCAAATCAAATTTGGCCAATGCTGCTTTACGATTTTTCGTTAATTTGCCCATTATGCGTCTCCTCCTTCTTTATCCCATGGTGCAGTACCAGAGATGGTAATTCCGAGTGAACGAGCAGTTCCAGCCACCATTCGCATAGCGCTGTCTAATTTGAAAGCATTCAAATCAGGCATCTTGATTTCGGCGATTTCTTTCACCTGATCCCAAGTTACTGATCCAACTTTCTTCCTGTTAGGTTCTGCAGATCCTTTAGCGATCTTGGCAGCGTCGATCAATTGCACCGCTACCGGAGGAGTCTTCACCACGAAGTCAAATGACTTGTCCTTGTAAACCGTGATAACTACAGGTAAAACCTTACCGGCTTTCTCCTGAGTTCTCGCGTTAAATTGCTTACAGAACTCCATGATGTTCAACCCCTTAGAACCTAAGGCAGGACCAATCGGCGGCGATGGATTCGCGGCGCCTCCCTTTATCTGCAATTTGATAAAGGTCTCAATTTCCTTAGCCATTGTTAATTATTTAGTTTAAGAGATTCTTTCAACTTGATTGTAGTTCAAATCCAATGGAGTTTTACGTCCGAAGATTTTCACCATTACACGCAATTTTTTCTTGTCTTCATTTACCTCATCGATCACACCGGTAAAATCGTTGAATGGACCATCGGTCACTTTCACAGATTCTCCCACCATGAATGGAACGGTAGCAAAGGTTCCAGCATCCGTCATTTCATCCACAATACCGAGCATGCGTTTCGCTTCCGACTCACGGAGCGGAGTAGGATTTTCTTTACCAAGAAAATCGATTACGTTCGGAACATTTCGGATAATGCTGATTAAATCTGGATCTAGTTTTCCTTCTAGAAGCATATAGCCTGGCATCATGTTGCTTTCAACTACAACTTTTTTGCCATTGCGAATTTGTAAACGTTTTTCAACAGGGATAACCACCTGTGGAACTTTTTCGGCAGCTCCTACACCAGCGACTTCCTGAAGAATATAATCTTTGATTTTCTTCTCTTTACCGCTGATGGTACGCAGAACATACCATTTGAAATCCATCTTTTTTTCTGTACTCATCTTAATTGGCTCCCGTAGGATTAGAACAACTGATACAAATTATCAAGTAATACAGAGAATACTTTATCCATAAGGAAGATGATCACTGAAAAAATCAGCGTACCAACCAATACGAGGACAAGACTTTGGGTAAGTTCTTCCCACTTTGGCCAGGAAACATTTTCCAATAGCTCGGTGTAAGAATCCTTGATGTATGTTAGAACGGATTTCATGACATTATTTTCTTTTTGCACGGGCGGTAAGATTCGAACTCACGACCCTCGGTTTTGGAGACCGATGCTCTACCAGCTGAGCTACACCCGTAAACCTGGTTTTTTTATAGACAAAGAGAACCGGAGTATTTATTCCGGTTCTCTACGTCAATTTATGCTAGATATTAATCTAAGATTTCAGTTACCTGACCAGCACCTACGGTACGGCCACCTTCACGAATCGCGAATTTCAAACCGATTTCCATAGCGATGGTATTGATCAACTCAACTGTGATGGTCAAGTTATCACCAGGCATCACCATTTCAGTACCCGCTGGCAAAGAAATTTCACCAGTTACGTCGGTTGTACGGAAATAGAACTGAGGACGGTATTTGTTAAAGAATGGAGTGTGACGACCACCTTCTTCTTTTGACAAAACGTAAACTTCGGCTTTGAATTTTCTGTGAGGAGTTACAGAACCTGGTTTAACGATTACCATTCCACGACGGATATCTGTTTTTTCAATACCGCGCAACAACAATCCTACGTTATCACCTGCTTCACCGCGATCCAAGATCTTACGGAACATTTCTACTCCGGTTACTGTTGATTTCAAGTTTTCAGCACCCATACCAAGAATTTCTACAGGGTCACCAGAGTTGATAACACCACGCTCGATACGACCGGTAGCAACTGTTCCACGACCAGTGATCGAGAACACGTCTTCAACAGGCATCAAGAAATCCTTATCTACAGCACGAGGAGGAGTTGGAATGAAGCTATCAACAGCATCCATCAACTCTTCAATTTTAGCAACCCACTGAGGCTCAGCATTTAGACCGCCCAAAGCAGATCCACGAATTACAGGGATATTGTCACCATCGTACTTGTACTTTGACAACAACTCACGAACTTCCATCTCAACAAGATCCAACAATTCCATATCGTCAACCATATCCACTTTATTCATGAATACAACCAACTGAGGAACGTTTACCTGGCGAGCCAAAAGGATGTGCTCACGAGTTTGTGGCATTGGACCGTCGGTAGCAGCAACTACAATAATAGCGCCGTCCATTTGAGCAGCACCAGTAACCATGTTCTTCACATAGTCAGCGTGACCTGGACAGTCAACGTGAGCGTAGTGACGATTAGCTGTTTCGTACTCTACGTGAGCAGTGTTGATGGTGATACCACGTTCTTTTTCTTCAGGAGCAGAGTCGATTGAAGAGAAATCACGCATTTGAGCCATACCTTTTTCAGCAAGGACTTTGGTAATGGCAGCGGTAAGCGTTGTTTTACCGTGGTCAACGTGACCAATTGTACCAATGTTTACGTGTTCTTTGGTACGTTCAAATTTTTCTTTAGCCATTTTAGGTTCAGTTTAGTTTGTTTTCTTTTTTTTTGAGCCGATGACGAGAATTGAACTCGTGACCTCTTCCTTACCAAGGAAGTGCTCTACCCCTGAGCTACATCGGCGATGAAAATTGGAGCGGAAGACGAGGTTCGAACTCGCGACCTATAGCTTGGAAGGCTATCGCTCTACCAACTGAGCTACTTCCGCTTTTATTTCACCGCGTGGTGTGGTGGGGAAAGAAGGATTCGAACCTCCGAAGTCGAAGACAGCAGATTTACAGTCTGCCCCATTTGGCCACTCTGGTATTTCCCCGGTTTAGAACATTTGAGCCTCCAGTCGGATTCGAACCAACGACCCCGAGATTACAAATCACGTGCTCTGGCCAACTGAGCTATGGAGGCAATTCCATTTGTTCACTCAAAGAACAATCCATTTCGTTAGGAAACTTCCCTCTGAAATGGATTGCAAAATTATAACGCGTTTTCCAAAAAAAAAAGCACTTCTGAAAATTTATCTTCTCATTTCTTTTTCTTTTGCTTTTTGAAGTTGTTTTTTCAAACTCTCAACAGCTAAATCTACGCTCTCTTCAAAGGAATTGCATTGTTCTTTAGCAAATAAGGTGTGTCCTGGAACGTTTAATTTAATTTCAGAAATTTTATTTTCCTTTTCCTCCGACTTTTCTAATCGAAGGTAAACATCGGCACTTACAACTTTTTGATTTACGTTCTCTAACTTAGAAATTTTCTTTTCTACAAATTCCAACAAGGCACCGCTTGCTGAAAAATGAATGGATTGTGTGTTGATTTCCATAATTTATGCTTTAGGATGTTTCTTTTTGTAAATATCTCTTAAACGTTCGATAGACTGATGCGTGTAAACCTGGGTTGCTGCTAAGCTAGAATGACCTAACAACTCTTTTACCGCAGCAAGTTCAGCACCCTCATCCAATAAATGGGTAGCAAAAGCATGTCGAAATTGATGCGGTCCTTTTTTTGACGCCGTTGTAACCATAGATAAAGATTCTCGAACAAATTGATATACATGGGAGACCGTCATTGATTTTCCCTGGGGATGTAGAAAAAAATCATCTCCATCAAATAACGGAAATTCCCGATTGCGTGTAGCAAGATAATTTAAAATTTCTTTCTTCAAAAAAATTGTCATCGGAATGATTCGTTCCTTTCCTCTTTTCCCGAACACCTTTATTTGACTTCCCGACAAATCAAGGTCATTTTGTTTCAAACTCACCAATTCAGCACGTCGCATACCTGTGGAATACAACATGCTAATGAGCATTCTTTTTAAAACCATAGGATAATCCACAACATCTTGAAACTCTTCAAATAACTTTTCCATAGTTACCTGATCAACCCCTTCGGTCAACCGCTTTGAAATCTTTGGCTTTTTAATTTTTTGAAGAGGATCTGCAGAAATAAGTTGTTTCTTCAACAAAAACTTACTAAAAGATTGAAGCGAAGAAATTTTGCGATGGATGGTTTTGGGTTGATTTCCTTTTTCCGACAAATTTGCCATGAACGAACGGAACATAGTAGATTGAACCTCGGCAAAGGAACTTACTTCGAAAGTCTGCTGAATATAAAAATAAAACTCGCGCAAATCATGATGATAAGCGCGAGTTGTATGTAAACTATATCGTTTCTCGAATTGAAGATATTCGATGAACGATTGAATGATTTTGTCTTCAGCTTCCACAGCGGAAAGCTAATCAATAACTGGATTAAATACCAGCTTGTTGCTGCATTTTTTGACGGTAAGCAGCGCGAATGATACCTTGACGAGAAGTGATTGATTTCTTCTCATATGCTTGACGTGAACGCAATTCTTTCATTACGCCAACTTTTTCAAACTTCTTTTTGAAACGCTTTAAAGCGCGATCGATGCTTTCACCTTCTTTTACTTCAATCAGAATCATAACATTATTTTGGATTGCAAAAATAAGAACTTTTTTTTAACTCGCAACCTTTCCCATAAAAAAAGTGGGAGCATGAGCCCCCACTTTTAAAAATCAGGATGAACCGATTACTTGATGGTTAGTTTTTGAATAAACTCACCCTGTGCAGAAGATACTTTCAACAAGTACAATCCGTTAGCAACCTGGTTCAATCCAAGCGTAATCAATTGATTAGGATTCTCAAATGACCATGACTGAACTACTTTTCCATCCAAACCTGTCAGAACAACTTGAACAGTACCTTTCACTTCTTGAGCGAAGGCGATGTTACAAACATCTTTGGTTGGGTTTGGATAAACATTCAATCCAGTAATTGAAGAAGCGGATGAAGCAACTTGATTCAACACCCGCACTTCAGGAGATGTCGAGAATAAACCATGTTGGTCATTCATACGAACTCGGAACTGATCACCTTCATTGGCCATAACCAAGGTAGAATAGGTATTCAATGACTGTCGGCTAGCATTGCCCGATACTTCTCCAACAACAACCCATTGGTTGGCGATGAGTTTTTCAACAAAGAAGCGAGAAGTGCTAAACTCTTCAGCAACTTTCCAAGACAATGTGGCAGAATTACCTTTTTGGATTGCTTCTACTTGATACCATTCTAATGAAACAGGGAAGATTGACTCATCCGTAAATTCCATAGCACGAGGAGCAACCGCCAAACGAGCTTGTGGTCCACCTTGAAGCGTAGAAGTTGTTCCAATTCGACCAACAAATGCATCATTTGTAGTTCCAGAAGCCGACATAGAAATATTCATGATGGTAGCAGAACCTTTGTAGGTACCTGTAAAATAAGGAGTACCTTCATTAGACGCTGCCACACCATTGGTGATCTCATAGTCAGTACCTGAAGTTTTGGAGATGAATCGTGGGTTTGCATTGGAATCCAAACTAGAAACAAATCCATCACCTAAAGAACTTCCAGAAATGATATGTCCGAAGAAGTTCGCATTATTCTGTGCAAAACCTGAAACCAATAAATTAGATCCTTGTTTAACCATACTTGTTGTGAAGTCTTCACCTGCACCACCTGAAACTTTCAAAGATTCATAAACCCCTGAATTGCTCCAACGAGCAAAGAACAAATCACGTCCACCTGTACTTGGCAACAAATTTCTTGCGATGGATCCACGAGATCCAATTCCCAAATCAAATGTACCCAAAACGCAAACATTACCGCTTCCGTCAATGGCCACATGATTTCCAATTTCAGAACCAGAACCCGTTAATGAACGAGCCCAAGAAAGCGCTCCAGCCGAGGTCAATTTCGCAACAAACATATCGTAGATACCTGCAGAGGAGAGACCAAATGGACCGAGAATATCCTTGTTATTGCACAAACCACCGGTTACATAAATGTTTCCAGAAGCATCCATCGTTATTCCACGCAATACATCAGCCTGAGCTCCAGGACTACTGTATACCCAATTTGAAGCTCCAGTTGTACCATCAAATTGAGCAACATAAATATCCAAATCTCCACCAGAAGTAGTGTTGGTAGCATCGATTACCATGGTACCATTGAATGTTCCACCAAGTGTTACACTGTTGGATGATGGAGAGTAACGTAAACCAGCAACAGTCTCACTTCCTGTGCCACCAAAACGGCGAGCCCAAGTAACAACACCAGAAGGGTTAATTTTTGCAACGAAACCATCCGATGATCCAAGGCCAGTTAAGTTAACCGATCCAATCTTGATGGTGGTTGAAAATTGACCGGCAACAAAAATATTACCAGAGTTATCAAATGCAATACCATTGATGCGCTCGGTTCCCAATCCAGTAAGTGCACGAGTCCATACTGGGTTTCCTAAGGTGTCGTACTTTGTAAGATAACCTTCTTCAGTATTTCCACCCTTTAAAGTGTCATTACCAACAATCAACGTACCGCGGAAAGTACCAGCAGCATAAACAACATGGTTTTGGTCATACGCAATGGTTGTTCCATTTTCATTTCCAGTTGCGCTGGAAAGTCCGTTCACCCAAGATGCATTTTGACTTACACCAATATTGTAAACAGTTAATGTTGAAGTATCGTTAGCACGATTAATCTCACTTCCGAATGTGGTGTAAGCACGCAAAGCCAATGCACCCAAAGTAGTAGAAGTCCAAGGAGATGTCATAGTAACATTGACTGTACCACCAACAGGAACGTTCGACAATGGGAATGATTGAGTTGCTTTCACTGTTCCATTTTCAGATAATGTTACGTTAGCCGCGCCATTGTACGTCACAGGTCCAAAGTTCTTCAAGGTAAGATTTACCGTAGATGGCAAATTATAATTGCCATTGGCACCACCAGAAAGTGTTAAAGATGTAACGCCTAAATCACGAGCAGTAGAATCATACATACACAAAGAAAATGCACCTGTTGCAGTTCCATTATAATCAGTTACGCGTACACGAATGGTATCACCAGGAGTTAAACCTGTGAGAACAAGGCGGCTGTGACCTGTTCCACCAACAGCATCATCATCATTACAACCTACCGAAGTTAGCGTACCGGCACATGTACCTGTGTAGGCATTAACTACAGCATCTGTAAGGAAAGAACCAGCTACTTGACTTGTGCGAACAACAAAACGACCAGATCCAGGAACTACCGTTTTATACCAAACGTCAACATTACCAGAAGTAGCTGTTCCGCAAGAAATAGTACCACCTGTTGTGGATGGAGTTGCACCCGTATTTTTAGTTAAAACATTATTTGTACACGTAGTATTCAAGGTTACAGGAATGAAATTTGCACCAGCGCAATCATCATTCGAAGGTTTGGTTGAAACAGAGATAGGTCCTACCCAAGTTGAATTGCCAAATCCAGACAAACATTCAGAACGAGCATAAATGGTGTAGGTTGTTCCAGCCTGCAATCCGTTGATGGAATAACTTGTTGCATTTAATGCTGAATTCACCGTGGGAGTGGTTGAAGCCGTTGGAGCTGAAATACTGGTACCGTAGTAGAAATTCATACGACGGAAACGAGCAGGTGATAAATTCACCCAGTTATTTGCAATATTGGTAGAACCAGCAACGGAAGCAAAACTTCCAGGAGAAGGACATGGCAACAAACGATACAATGAAATGGAGTCAATAACCAAATCTTCGCTGTTCAAATCGTTACCACCAAAAAGATGATAGGTCAAATAATAAGTTCCAGTAGGTTTATTCCAAGTAAAGGTATCAATACGGTAGGTACAAGCGGTTCCTGTTACAGAGAATGAAGGACGAATGGTATCAAACGTTGTGCTTCCGCTTTGCGATGTTGAGAATCCAACACGCATTTGAGGCGCATTAGTCCAAGGAGCACTTACCGAAATAAAGTTACCTAAAGCATAGTCAAATCCGTTCACCAAGGTTACACAACGGGTATAGAAGATATCATTGGGAGTGGTAGAACCTGAAGTTGGACTAAACCACATACTTTTGCCTCCTTGACAAGCTGCGAATGTTTGATTTCCAAACACATTTCGAACAGTTACAATCACATCATTATTCAAATCATAAACTTTCCAACCAATGGGAAGTCCAGCCGATGTTTCGAAATCTTCCGTCATGGAACTTGAACTCAAATCAATCGGCAAAGTGTTGTGAGCAACGTGTCCAGTAAAGATGTTATCAATTGGGTTTTCATCTCCAGAGCGAGTTACGTTAAAATTAAAGGTATACTGTCCACCGGTAGACATGTTAGCCACAGGCATGGTGATATCTTTCGTTGTAAACGGCTGAATAGTATCCAAATTGGTTGCGGTGTAAACACCAGCACCTGTTCTTGCACCTGAGAACGTGTAAGAAACGGAGAAACCGCCGATAATTGGATTAACACCACTGTTTTTCAAACGAACCGTAACAGGAGTTGTTGTTCCTAGTGAACATCCTGTTTCGGGTGAAATCACGGATTGGAAGGTAATATCGTTGTTGTTTACGCGACGGATGGTGATATCATCAATATTCATGGGATACAATGTACCACCAGTACTTCCTTGATTGTAGTTGAAAGTCAAGAAATAGCTTCCTGTTGTAGTCGCTGTGAAGTAACCTGTGTAGGTTTGACAAGCTGATGTAAAATTAGCAACGGAATCCTGATTGAATACGAATGAATTGGGGTTTTGTGAATTGGAGAAACCGAACAACACTTTAGGTTGTACTGGCCACAAATTCACCGAAGAAGCTTTATACCCAAATGTCAATTCGTAGGTCTTTCCAGCTTCCATGCTGAAGCAATTGGAGAACACCCACTCATTTTGAGTTGTTTTGTCACTTGTTAATACCAAGGCATTGGTTCCATTACAGCTAAATTGGCCTGTTCCGCCCGTGTTGTTTTGCCACATATTGTAGTAACTACCTGAGGCCAAAATGGTCGCATCATTATTGTTATCAAAAGTGTACCAACCGTTGGGCAAACGACCGCCCAAACCTTCGAAAGTTTGGTTATAGGTAGAAGTTAACGCTGTAGAAGCATTATTTGATGTTGAACCATAACCAATATTGTTCGAGGTTTTGGGATCGGCAACCAAGTTAGTACGAACTTCAATAAATTTCGTTCCAACACCATTTAAATTAATCGAAATGGTATGGTTGGAAGAAGCTCCAGCAGCCAAAGTTCCTGTAAAGGAAGTGGTGTTTACCCAAGAGCCATTATTCACACGATATTGAACGGGGATTGTACCTGTAAAGGAGCTTCCGGAGAAGTTAGAAAGAGTTACACTCATCGCTTCAGAAGCACCTAAATTACATCCTGTACTTGGGATACTTACTGCAGTAACACCTAAGTCATTATTTGCTCCACTAACTAAACGCATGGAATCTACCAAGAAATAATACGCATTCGCATTGAAAGATTCAGCTGAGGTTGGAGCAGTTGGTCCATCGTTCGCAAAAATACCAAGTACAATTTCTTGACCAGCATACGCTGATAAGGGCACAGAATAATTACGGAATGTGGTAGTCAAATAGTGACCACGGGTAATATTAAATAGATTTGACCACGAAGCACCGCAGTTGGTTGAAACCATCACGGCAACCGTATCATCGGTATGCATAGAATCAGCAAGAACCAAAGAAGTCAAATCAGAAATGGCAGCAGAAAATTCAAAAACATCGCCGGTTGCTGGCGTAAAGCTAGGGCCAACCAACCAATCTTTTCTTTTGGTATCAGCAAATCCTACCGAAATCGGCGTTCCCATGGCAATGGCAGCAGAGTTATTTCCGGTACCATTGAAGTTTGGAGCGGTTAACCAGTTAGCTGTATATCCTGTTGGATTATTACCAGTTCCCTCTCTCCATTTACGATTGGAAACCGCTTGTGTGTTAAGATTAGCTCCGTTGTAGTTTGTAAAATCTTGATTGAAAGGGCCACCATTGGCATAAAGTACATCCCTTGAATAAGTAGCCGAATCATTACAGGCTTTCAAATCTACACCAGGCGCGGCATTTACGCTAAATCCAAAACGATACGTGGTGTCATCAATCAAATCGTAAGCATTGGACATTGTTACGGTTAAGTTGGAATTCGGTGCTAACGAACCAGTACTGATGGTCACAGGAGTGAAAATTTGAGAATTGGTTCCTGCAGCTGAACCACGCACTTCTACCGGATTTGTGGCGAAGTTCCAAGTTGCTGTACCCGTATTGCGGATAACCGCAGAAATCGTTTTTCCATATCCCGCCCAGCATCCTGTGGCCGTAGGAGTCATGGCAATGAGGGATAAATCAGCAGCTACGTTGGAAGGAGCTGTATATGCAACTTGAATGGTAGGAATATATGTTCTGACATTAGGCATGGTAGTTGGAAGTGCAGCACCACTAATTCCTAGACTATAATTAGCCGTGGTTGTACCTAAGTAGCCAGCTGTACCAACACTGCCACCAGGTGACAATCCCCATTGAACTGCAGCGGTCATGAAGTTGGTTGCGGAACCACCATTCATGGATAATTCAACCATTACCTCAACATTCCCACCTGTGTAACTGAAGTTCGTGGAAAACGGGAAAGGTATGTAGCCAGTGGAGGTATTGAGCGTTTGGGATAAATTTTGATACACCAAAGTCGCTCCCGTAGTACTCCAACTAGAAGAAGCAGTTCCTTGGGTGGTGTTACGCATGTAAATGCGAAATGTAAAACTCTTTCCAGCAGCAGTAGCACCTGTAGTATTTTTCCAGAATGAAAGTGAACTTATGGTTCCACAAGTAACAATATTGTTGGTGGCCAAGTCACTTGCCTGATAAACAAAGCTAGTCCTTGTATATACTGCTCCAGGTGTAGCGGCATTTAGGTAGACGGGGCCAATGGTACCAACCAAGGATAAAGGCCCTCCCAGGGTAACCGTTGTTTGAGCTTGTGTGCTTGTAGCACCCAAGATGGCAAGAAACAGCCCCAACCAGGACCATAACCGCCGTTTAATTTCGTGTTTTTTCATAAAAATTGGTTTAGTTTACGTTTCAGAACTGGCAAACTTAACAAAAATTAAATGAGTTCAACCCCTTAGCATTTACAATTGCATTTCCAGGATAATTTTTTCATTTGAACAAAACATCCTACCCTTCAAAAAAAAGCAAAAAAATTAATAAAACATTGATTTTCTTAATTTTATGAATTACTAACAAAAAACGTACAATTTACTCAACACATTGAATTTCAGAGTTTTGAAACCTACTCCAATTGGGGTAGAAGGTTGGAGTAAAATTTCTTACCTTTGCCATCAAAAAAACACCCATGGCCCAACCATTAGCGACCTTAGCGCAAGCTCAACAACTCGGCTTACTTCCTGATGAATTTGAATCCATCAAAAAAATCCTTGGCAGAACACCGAACTTTACTGAAATGTCCATTTATTCGGTCATGTGGAGTGAGCATTGTTCCTATAAAAACTCCATCGCTTATCTCAAAACACTTCCTCGAGAAAGCGAAAAAATGCTCGCTAAAGCAGGAGAAGAAAATGCGGGACTAATCGACATTGGTAATAACCTCGGATGCGCATTTAAAATAGAATCACACAACCACCCTTCAGCCATCGAGCCTTACCAAGGAGCAGCTACTGGGGTTGGCGGAATCAACCGCGATATTTTTACCATGGGAGCACGTCCCATCGCACAACTTAACTCCCTTCGATTTGGAAAATTGGAAGAAGAACGTACCAAGTGGATCATCCGAGGCGTAGTAAAAGGAATTGGTGATTATGGAAATGCCTTTGGTGTACCAACGGTAGGCGGTGAAGTTTTTTTTGACGATTGCTATAACGTTAACCCTTTGGTCAACGCCATGAGTGTAGGAATCGTGGAAAAAGGAAAAACGGTTTCTGCCATTTCTTACGGGGAAGGAAACCCCGTTTTCATCGTCGGTTCAAGAACCGGTAAGGATGGAATCCACGGCGCAACATTCGCTTCGGGAGATATTACCGAAGATTCAGCCAATGACCTCCCATCTGTACAAGTTGGAGACCCCTTCCAAGAAAAACTGCTTCTCGAAGCCACCCTCGAAGCCATTGAAACAGGTGTCATCGTGGGAATGCAAGATATGGGAGCTGCAGGTATTACTTGCTCAACCTCCGAAATGTCGGCCAAAGGAAACAGCGGTATGATCATTCATTTGGACAAAGTTCCTACCCGTCAAGCCAATATGAAAGACTGGGAAATTCTTCTTTCTGAATCCCAAGAACGCATGCTCATTGTTGCGAAAAAAGGAGAAGAAGCTCCGCTATTAAAAGTATTTGAAAAATGGGATTTACAGTGCGAACAAATCGGCACGGTTACCGACGAACCTTTATTGAAATATTACATGCACGGTGAATTGGTGGCTGAAATTCCCGCCGAATCCTTGGTTCTTGGTGGTGGAGCTCCCATTTATCAAAGGGAAACCAAAGAACCTGCCTACCTTGAGCAAATCCGAAATTTCAATCCAGCAAGCATTCAAGTTCCAACCGATTTCAAGCCAATTATGGAACATTTGATAAGTCACCCCAACCTTTGTTCAAAAAAATGGGTGTATGAGCAATACGATTCCATGGTTGGAACAGTGAACATGAGTACCAATTTCCCTACGGATGCCGCCATTGTGAATGTGAAAGGAACCGACTCTGCCTTGGCCCTTACGGTCGATTGCAACAGCCGATACATCTTTGCCGACCCCATCAAAGGAACTGAAATTGCAGTAGCGGAAGCTGCCCGAAATATCGTTTGTTCGGGTGGTATACCTCAGGCCATCACCAATTGTTTAAACTTTGGGAACCCGTACAATCCGGAAGTTTATTGGCAATTCGCTGGTGCGATACAAGGGATGGGAAATGCCTGCCGTAAATTTGACACTCCAGTTACGGGTGGAAACGTTAGCTTTTACAATCAATCATCGTTTGAAGGGCCGGTCTTCCCAACTCCGACCATTGGAATGTTAGGCCTTCTTGAAAACAAAGAACACGCTCAAACCCTAAGCTTTCAGCAAGCGGGAGACAGCATTTATTTGTTAGGTAATTCCTCCAACGATTTGGGTTCATCTCAATACCTCTACTCTTACCATGGAGTAAAATTTTCCACTTGCCCCGAGTTTAATCTCGACGAAGAATTTTCTTTCCAACAAAATATTTCCCAACTATTGCGAAAAAATAGCATCGAAAGTTGCCATGATGTTTCCGATGGAGGATTATTCATTGCTTTGATTGAATCTTGCTTGGAAAATGAACTTGGATTTTCCATTACGACCGACAAGGATTTACGAAAAGATGCGTTCTTGTTTGGAGAGAAACAAAGTCGAGCCATCATTTCTGTTTCACCCGAAGAAACAGAAATGGTTGAATCTACCCTTAGAAAGTTGGAACAGCCTTTTGAAAAACTTGGGATGGTTACTGAAAAGAACATTTTTATTGATGAAATTCCGTTTGGGGATATTCAAGAATTTAAAAAGTCATTTCAAGAAAGTTTAGGAAATCTGATGGCATAATGTCATTTTCAACTGTTTTTATTAAACAAAGCAACCTTTCTGAAGGTTTATAGGTCGAAAGAAAAATGAATACCATGAGAAAAGCTAAAATTATTCTGTTCACGCTTTTGGGTTTCATTTTATGGAACGACACTTTTGCAACCCACCTCATGGGTGGGAACATTGGGTATGATTTCATTGGAACACTGCCCAATGGACAAAAGCGTTACCGCATCTATTTATTCATTTACAGAGATTGCGACAACGGCCAAGCTCCTTTTGACAATCCACTTCCATTGGCTGTTTTTGACGCTGCCACCAATCGTTGTGTTCAAAGTCTTCAAGTAAACTTCTTAAATTCGAATATCCGAAACGTTACACCTAACATTTCATCGAATTGTCCTCCCAATACGTTACCCCAATATTGCATCGAACAAGGATATTATGAAACGACAGTGGATTTGCCCGTTAGCACCCGTGGATATCATATTGTTTATGAGCGCTGTTGTAGAAATAATGCCATTTTAAACGTTGCCCAAAGTCAGGGTCAAACCTATACAGCATTCATTCCAAACACCAATTTCAACAACTCTTCTCCACGATTTTCCGATGTTCCTGTACCGTTCATGTGTGCAAATGATACCGTAACATTGAATAATTCTGCAACAGATCGGGATGGAGATTCTTTGGCTTATTCCTTTGTACATCCCTATGCAGGAGGTTCCACGGCAAATCCTCAACCGCAATATCTTGTTGGTGATGTTTTGAATCCGCCACAACCCATTAATTACAATCCCAACTTTAGCACCAATTTGCCATTTGGCCCAACCGGCTACAACTACATCGACCCAATTTCTGGAATTACCTATTACAATTCAACTACAACTGGAAATTACATCGTTGCAGTTAATATCAATGAATTTCGAAATGGGGTATTGATCAGCTCAACTCGAAGAGATATCCAATTTTTGGTTGGTAATTGCCCAAGCAATACCCCTCCTCGCCTTTCGGTTACACCTCCAGGTCCAGGGCAAACCAATGGTTCCGGACAAACAAACCTTACGGTGGTTGAGGGTAGTTTAATTTCATTTCCTATCACCATTCGGGATATCGATTCGGTGTATTTATCGGCAACAGGAACTCTTGCGAATCCTGCAGCAAACGGCATTGCTCAACCCTATCCAACCCTTACGGTCTCTCGGGGAATTGGAACGGTAAATGGCTCGTTTAATTGGCAAACCAGTTGCGCGCATCGAAGAAATGCGCCCTACGAGTTTACTATTGCCGCCCAAGACCAAGGATGTCCAAAAAAAACAAGCTATTTCAATTATCGTGTTACCGTATTAAAATCAACCACGGCTACTGGAATTATTGGTCCCAACCGTTTGTGTGAAGGAACCATCGACACCTTTAAAACCAATGGAGGCGACACATCCAGTTACCAATGGCTGATTTCAGCTGGAACGATTTTGGGTGGACAAGGAACCAATCGACTCATTGTACAAATGCCAACCGGTGGTGGAAATGTTCAAATTCGAGCCATTGAAACTTCCACTGTAGGCTGCAAAGGAGATACGTTGTTCTCCAATTTCCGGGTCAATGCCAAACCATCATCAGCCTCTCAAGCTAATCCTAATCCAGCCTGTCCGGGAGAGTTCGTCATTTTACAAGCGCTTCAAGTAGCTCCGCAAAACAAATATTCTTGGACACCCACCACGAACCTACAAAATCCGCTTTCGCCAACCGCTGCTTTCATGGCATTCAATAACACCTCTAGCCAACAGCAGCGTCTCTTTCAATTAACTGTTATCGACACCACAACAGGTTGCTCAGATTCAGCCATTATTCGATTTTCCGTACGACCAAAGGTTGATGTTTTTGCCGGTAATGACACTACCGTTTGTCCAGGTATCCCCTTTTCCACAGGTCAGAATTTCAATACAGCAGTAGCCTATACGTGGAGTGAAATTGGTGGTACGTTTACCTCAAACCTCCCCAATCCAACCTTCAATTTTTCCAACACCACCAATTCAAACATCAATAAAGTTCTTGTTGTTGCTGCTTTCCGAAATCTAGACAACTGCAGAACCACCGACACCATTCAAATTACAATACGTCCAAAAGCCATTGCTAATGCAGGTCCAGACATTCGTATTTGCAATGATGTATCTGGAATCATTGGGAGTAGCTCCCTTCCTAACCACAGCTATTTATGGACTCCAGCATTAGGGTTAAACGATTCTTCTAGGGCACAACCGAGTGTTCACTTACAAAATTCAAGTCAGGTGCCCGTTACCTATCCCTACCTCCTTACCACCAATCGCAACGGTTGTTTTTCCCAAGATTCGGTTCTTGTAACGGTTTTAAATAAACCAGCAAAACCTATTGTTCAAGGAAATTTCTTTCCCTGCAAAAATAGTACGGGATTAACTTACAACGTTGTCCCTAACCTTGGATCTACCTATACTTGGAACATTGTAGGTGGAACGATTACGCAACGATTTAATACATCCATAACGTGTAATTGGGGCTTTTCAGATACCGGTTTTATCATCATACAAGAAAGAGATTCCATTGGTTGTTTGGGAGATCCTGATTCCACGTTAATTTTTATTAATCGAGCAAAAATTGACTCACTTTATGGCAATCCATCGGTTTGTCCATTCATTGCGGGGGTTCAATATTGGGTTGACATTGATTCCGGAAGTACGTATCAATGGAGTGTTTTAGGAGGAAGCATAGCAGGTGGACAAGGTACTGACACCCTTCGTGTAAATTGGGGAGGTCCAGGAAATGGCTGGGTAAAAGTTATTCCAACCAATCGATATGGATGTGTGGGTGATAGTGTTGTGAAAAACGTTCTTAAAAATGCTTTACTCATTACCGTTCCTCCAGTTGGAGATACCGATGTATGTGCAGGGCAAGACTCTACCCGATATTCGGTTATTCCAACCACGGGATCTACGTATACTTGGCAAGTAACGAATGGATTGATCATTAGCGGACAAGGTACTCCGAGTATTTTGGTTCGATGGCCCAATTCCATTGGAACAGGCGTGGTAACCGTTTTGGAACGAAGTTCATTTCCGTGTGAGGGAACGCCGGTTACAACACGGGTAAACATTCATCCTTTACCCCAACGGATTCCAATCCTAGGCCCTGACACTTTGTGTTTAAAGGTCCCCGGCAGTTTCCAACTTAATGGATATCCCACCTCACAATTCATCTGGTGGGGAACTCAAATTGATTCCAATACCATTTTACCCAGAGGTAGTCAAGCCATCAGTGCTACGTGGAAAAACTCCGGAATTCAGACTCTTAAAGTACTTGAAGTAACCGAATTCGGTTGCACCTTGGATACCCTACGCAAAAATGTTTTCATTCATCCCGAACCATCCATCATTGCTCAAAATGACACCACCATCTGTTCGGGAACATCTTTGGTCATTGGACAACCTTCAGAACCCCAGCGTTCCTACCAATGGGCACCAGGAATCGGATTAAACGATTCTACCGTATCCCAACCCACCTTTTTTTGGCTAAACCGAAACACCATCGACGACACCCTCGTTTATTTTAGAAAAGTCATGAATACCGTTACTGGCTGTCTTTCTTACGATACTTTCTCGATTCGAGTTCACCCTTTACCCTTGGTGTTTGCAGGAATTGACACCAATTTCTGTACTGATTTTTCTCACGGTTTAGGGGAACTTCCACGAAACGGATACCGATACCTCTGGCAGCCTTCGTTAGGGCTCAACAACGACACTATTTCCAACCCAATAATACGATTAAACAATCTTTCCGACACCCTGCAAAGTTTCCCATACATCGTTCGTGCAACGGAACCTTTGTTTGGCTGCAGCTGGCAAGATACCGTTGTGGTTGGTATCAAACCCTTACCCAAACCGTGGGCTGGTCCTGATCGGGAGGTTTGTTCCGACGACACCGTAGTTTTAGGAATTGGTCAACAACCCAACGTTCAGTATTCTTGGTCTCCACCAACCTATTTAACGGGTATTAATACACCTCAAACCATTTACCAAAGAAATAATCCAAGTCAATTTCTTTTTTTCGATTCTACCGTAGTATTAACCGCTACCCATCAAATTTATGGTTGTGTTAAATCAGATACGGTTTTGATTAAAATTAAACCTCGTCCAATGGTTCAAGCTGGACCCAATGTTAGGATTTGTTCTGAAGATTCCATTGGTTTGGGAATACCCGGTAACTGGCAGTATTCTTACCAATGGTCTCCGGTGGCTGGCCTTTCGAATCCAAATATTAGCAATCCAAAATTCGCATTGGCCAACCGCACCTCGAACAATCAGATCCTCAATCTGATTTTGACAGCCAACTTTACAGTTTATCAGTGCACTGCCAGCGATACGGTTGAAATTCTTCTTCATCCAGAACCCAACACCGACTCTCTTCGTGGACCGAGATTGGTTTGTGAGTACGATAGTCTTTCGTTGTATTCTTTGCCACTCAAAGTGGGTTCTAACTACCAATTTACGGTTCAAGGTGGAAGCATCATCGCTCAATTACCTGGCGGACAAGGTTGGTTAATTCGTTGGGGAGGAACCGGTCTTGGAATCATCAACTATCAGGAAACAGATTCCAATGGTTGTATTGGAAAATGGAGAAATGTAGTGGTTCAAATTGCTCCACTCCCCTTCTTCAAGAAAATTATTGGCGACACCATCATTTGCGAACCCAACATTACCAATGTTTCCTATCAGATTCAAAATGCTGTCAATACTTCCAATTATCAATGGTTTGCTTTAGGCGGCAATATCAAGTCAGGCCAAGGAACTTCTGCGATTTTGGTTGATTGGAATGGACCATCAACCCAAAAAATCGGATATGTAGAAACCAATGAATTCGGATGCAGCGGCGATACCGTATGGCAAAATGTATACTTCGATAATCTTACCCTAGAGCTGAATTACGTTTCCACACTTCCCACCAATGCAAATGTATTTGAACTGTCTTGGAAGGTTACATCGCCCGTTAATTTATTCAAAGGACAATATCAGCTTTACTATCGACCCACGGGTACTTCAACTTGGAATATTTATGGCGGTGTACCATTCACCCAAACTAAAGCTACTTTAGACCGACTACCTACGAATCAAGTTTATGACTTTAAGGTGGAAGCATTGAATAATTGCAATCGTTTATCTTCAACACCGCCTCACCAGAACGTTGTTATTTCGGGGCAAGCCAATAAAAATCAAGATATTTTACTCAGGTGGAATAGCTATAAAGGATGGCAAAATGGTGTTTCAGCTTACGAATTGCTCAAGAATAAAAATGGTTTACTAACTCCCGACCAAAGTGCTTACTATGGTCCAGATTCTTCCCAAAGGCTTGAATTTTTATTGGATGAATACCAAGTTTGTTACCGAATCATTTCGCACGAAAGAAATGGAAGCAATGAATCGTATTCGAATCGATATTGCCTTGATTTGGAACCGGTGCTAACCATGCCCAATGCATTTTCTCCAGACCTTAATGGAATCAATGACGC
>JACCEC010043334.1_pt1 | contig 34114 bp, 30 predicted proteins | sample 7450121 | NCBI WGS metagenome assembly JACCEC01 (sample SAMN15323455, study PRJNA562643) | freshwater metagenome | isolation source: river surface water | place: USA:Blue River Watershed | collected 2017-08-18 | reverse complement strand
GCCAGATCGGACATCCCCACCCCCAAATTAATTTGCACCAACCTAAGAGAGAAAGAATCCGCAAATACCTATTCGATCGAAATGGAACAGTGATTTTTTGGACGAGGGCGGGATTATACCCAGACCCCTGCAACAGGGACACTGTTAGTTGATCGTCCGCATCTGACATTTTGCAGCGTTGTCGCACGGTTTGCCGGGCACCAGCCTCTTTTTTGCGACGGCGGAGGAGGGAAGCAGGCAGCGCAAAGCGGCGCGACGAAATGAAAAATATCTCGTTGATAATATTTTTCAGCCCACGACGCCATCGTGTATAAGCCGGGTTGACAGCGAGGGGATTGCACTAAAATAGACACCCCCTCAGAGAAAGACCGTTTCATGCCAAAAAAACCTGCCGCCGAACAAACCAGCGCATCGTTTGAGGATGCCATGGCCGAGCTGGAGCAGCTCGTTGCAAAAATGGAATCTGGTGAGTTGCCCCTGGAGGGCTCTGTGGCTGCGTATCAGCGCGGCTCTGAGCTGGTGAAATACTGCGCCGCCCAGCTGGAGCGGGTAGAGAAGCAGGTGAAGGTACTTGAAGGCGAGATGCTTCGGCCTTTTGCTGCGGACGGCGAAGAAGAGGAAGACGAGGAATGACCCGGGATTTCAGCGGCTGGCGCAAGGCCGTGCAGTCGGACATGGAAGGCATCCTGATGTCGCACCTGCCGCCCGCCGACCGGCTGCCCGAGCGACTTCACGCCGCCATGCAGTATGCGGTGCTGGATGGCGGCAAGCGTGTGCGCCCGTTGCTGGTGTTCGCTGCAGCGGAGCTGTTCGATGCGCCGCGCGATGCGACTGAGCGCGCCGCGACGGCGGTCGAAATGATTCATGCGTACTCTCTGGTGCATGACGACATGCCCTGCATGGATGATGATGACCTACGCCGCGGCAAGCCCACGGTGCACAAGCAATATGACGAGGCCACGGCGCTGCTGGTGGGCGATGCACTGCAGTCACAGGCCTTCGAGGTGCTGGCCGGCGGCACACTGGATGCCGGACGCAAAGTGGCGATGCTGGCCTGTCTTGCCCGGGCGGCCGGCTCGCTGGGGATGTGCGGCGGTCAGGCGATCGATCTGGACTCAGTCGGTATCGCGCTCTCAAGAGAACAGCTTGAGCAGATGCACCGACTGAAGACGGGCGCGTTGCTGGAGGCGTCGGTCATGCTGGGCGCGATGGCTGGCAAATCGCTGCAGGAATCCGAGGTGGCCGCATTGCATGCCTATTCGGCATCGATTGGTCTGGCGTTCCAGGTCGTTGATGACATTCTGGATACGACCGCCGATTCCGCCACGCTAGGCAAGACGGCGGGCAAGGATGCGGCCAACAACAAGCCGACCTATGTGTCGATTCTGGGTCTTGATGAGTCGCTTGCCCTGGCAGAGAAGTTGCGGCAGGATGCCCGTGAGGCTTTGCGCCCGTTTGGTGAGCGCGCGGGGCGGCTGGGCGAACTGGCCGACCTGATTGTACAAAGAAGCACCTGAGGAGCGCCTGAGACGCGATGAACCTTCTACACAAAATAAACGACCCGGCGGAACTGAGGGCGCTGTCCCGCGCGGAGCTTGGCACGCTTGCCGACGAGCTGCGTACTTATCTGCTCGAATCCGTCGCGCGCACGGGCGGCCATTTGTCTTCCAATCTGGGCACGGTGGAGCTGACCATTGCGCTGCATTATGTGTTCAATACCCCGGAAGACCGCATCGTCTGGGATGTCGGCCATCAAACCTATCCGCACAAGATACTCACCGGTCGTCGCGACCGCATGCCCACGCTGCGTCAGCAGGACGGCCTGTCCGGGTTTCCCCGTCGCGATGAAAGCGTTTACGACACCTTTGGTACGGCGCACTCATCGACCTCGATCTCGGCCGCACTCGGCATGGCACTGGCGGCGCGCACCAAGGGCGAGAAGCGTCATTCCGTCGCGGTGATCGGCGATGGCGCAATGACTGCCGGCATGGCCTTTGAGGCACTGAACAATGCGGGTGTCTATGAAGACATCAAGATGCTGGTGGTGTTGAATGACAATGACATGTCGATCTCGCCGCCGGTGGGCGCGCTGAACCGCTATCTCGCGCGTCTGATGTCGGGCAAGTTCTACGCCGCGGCAAAGAACATGGGCAAGCAGATGCTGCCGCCCTCGATGCGCGAGCTGGCCAAGCGTTTCGAAGAACATGCGAAAGGCATGCTGGTACCCGCCACCTTGTTCGAGGAGTTCGGCCTCAACTATATCGGCCCGATCGATGGGCATGATCTCGAGTCGCTGATCCCGACGCTGCAGAACCTGAAGAACCTCGATGGCCCGCAGTTCCTGCACGTGGTCACGAAAAAAGGGCAGGGCTACAAGCTGGCCGAGGCTGACCCGGTGCTGTATCACGGTCCGGGCAAGTTCAATCCGAGCGAAGGCATCAAGCCGGCCACCAGCAGCAAGACCACCTACACGCAGGTGTTTGGTGACTGGCTGTGTGACATGGCGGCACAGGATGAGCGTCTGGTCGGTATCACGCCGGCGATGCGCGAAGGTTCCGGCATGGTGAAGTTCGAGCAGCAGTTCCCGGACCGCTATTACGACGTCGGCATCGCCGAGCAGCATGCCGTCACCTTCGCGGCAGGACTGGCCTGCGAAGGCATGAAGCCGGTTTTGGCGATTTACTCGACCTTCCTGCAGCGCGGCTATGACCAGCTGATCCATGACGTCGCGCTGCAAAATCTCGATGTCACGTTCGCGCTCGACCGCGCCGGTCTGGTCGGTGCCGATGGTGCCACGCATGCGGGTAATTACGATCTGGCCTTCCTGCGCTGCATACCCAATATGGTCGTGATGGCGGCCAGCGACGAGAATGAATGCCGCCAGATGCTGACCACGGGCTTCCGCTATCCGGGCCCGGCAGCGATTCGTTATCCGCGGGGCGTCGGCGTCGGCGCGGCCGTGGATGCCTCGCTTGCGCCTCTGCCCATGGGCAAGGGCGAGATTCGTCGCAAAGGCAGGCAGGTGGCGATCCTTGCGTTCGGTACGATGCTGGCACCTGCGCTGGGTGCGGCAGAGACGCTGAATGCCACCGTGGCGAACATGCGCTTCATCAAGCCGCTGGATCTGGCATTGGTGACGGAGCTGGCGGCCAGCCATGACCTGATCGTCACGGTCGAGGAAGGCTGCATCATGGGCGGCGCCGGCTCTGCGGTCGCCGAGGCGCTCGCAGCCTCCGGCATCGTCAAGCCCCTGCTGCAACTGGGCCTGCCCGACAAGTTCATCGATCATGGGGATGCGCAGCAACTGCTGGCGCAATGCGGGCTGGATGCTGCCGGCATCGCGGCATCGATACGGCAGCGTATTCACTCGCAGGAGCCGAGGCTGGTGGTGAACAACTGAGCCCGACAACAGGTTCAAAAACAACACGGCGCTGCGGCGCCGTTTTGTTTTGGCGAGAACGACACTGCTTGAAGTAATCCTGAAAAAGGAACCCTGAAAAAGCTGCGGTTACAAACGCCGGCCTTCGATAATCCGGCAACAATCGGTGTGACCGTAGTGCAATGGTTGATCTGCGTGCGGATTGATTTTCTCGAGAGCGCAAGTCGTCATTCCCACGCATTCCTTCGAGATATTTCTCAGGAGATCACACTGCCCGTCGAACCCGCCGCGGAGCACACAATACGATCGCGGTCAGGCCAGCAGCGCCGACCACGTCCATCCTTTACAAAAGCGAAAAACACCGGATTCGCCCGATGTGTGGTCCCCGAACCAGTCCCCGGCAGTAGCGCAGCCGCCGAAGCTGACCATCAAGCTGAAAGTTCCGACGCCCCGGCAGGCCTCGCCTGCCGAAGCAACGCAAACGAATGCCGTTGCTTCGTCGGATGCAGGGCCCGCTGCCGCATCACCGAGCCAGAAGATTCGGTTCAGAATATCGAGTCAGGGTCGGGTCTCCATCATGAGCGAGTTGCCTCATGCTGCGGCAGAGGCAGTGGCCAGCCATGAGTGTGGCGGCATCTGCCGATCAGTCAGACATCGTCATGGCAGAGACCGCGCAAGCAGACGCGCTGATGGTCACTGCGACTGAGACCAGCGGTTTGAATGAACAAACCGCCAGGGCCGAAGAGGCAATGGCGGCACTGAATCCTCGGGTTCTGGAAGCCAGTGAGCCGCACGTCAAGCGGCGTAAAACATCGCACGATGGCAGGAGTTCATCGGATCAGGATCAGAACTGGCGTGCCGAAGGAAAAAAGGAGCTGAGCGACTATTTTTTGTCCTCGTTGGTGGAGGGTATCAACGCCAACAATCATGTTCGCGTCAGTGCGTGTCTGTTGTCCGGGTTGGGAGGACTTGAGGCGTTTGGTGAACGTGTGCGCCTGAAAGCCTTTCTGATGATGATCGTCAACGGGCACCATAAGGCCGCCGCTGTTCTCATCAAGAGTGGCATTGATCCGCAAATACTGTGCTTACCGGGAGGTCCACGTTATCTTGAATCGGTCATCAAGAAGGGTGACTGGAAGATGCTGCGGGTGTTGCTGAAGTTCTACCCCGGGCAAAGCTGCCGCTTGCGCTACCTGCTCATTGATATGCTGCACACGTCCCTGCGTGCCGGCGATGGTGCGGCAACGCGCGTATTGCTCAAAGGGAGAATTTTGCCGAGCCAGGCGGGAACGTCAGGAAAGACTGCCCTTGACGTCGCAGTGCACTCGATTGCCGCCAGCCGCGAAATTTGCAGGCTGCTGTCACAGCCGGTCAGTCCGCACATATTCCAGGCCATCGCCCGGTTGATCAAGGCGGGCGCAGACATCAATCAGCGTCTCGGTGCGTCCGGATCGACTCTGTTGCACAAGGCAGTCGAGCTGGGGTATGCCGAACACATCAACTGGTTGTTGTCGCACGGCGCGAACCCGGACCTCCGGAATGCAGAACAGCAGACCGCACGGGACCTCGCTTTGGCCGCCAACGATCAGGCGGCGATTCAGGCACTTGGCGCGCAGGTCGCCATCCCACTTGCTCCGATGCAGGCGGCGCCGGATACCCTGACCGGCGATCCGCTGCATCCGGGCAGCGTCTCCCTACCCCAGGACGGTCCTGTGCCGGGTGCTCGCCAGACGACCGTGACGGGACGAAGCACGGCGAAACCCGCCGCGACATCCGCCGCGACACCTGCGATGAGCCTGTTCTATGCAGCTGCCCGGGGGCGGCTGTCCGAACTCAGGGAATTGATCAATGCCGAGCGCGGGGATATCAACTGCCAGGACAAGCAAGGCTTCACGCCGCTGATGCACGCGATCATTAATGGGCATCTGGAAGCAGCCCTGCATCTGGTGTCTGCTGGGGCGAACCCTTACATCGTCCAGCCTGGTGCTCGTGCCAGCGCGTTCACGATCGCCGCGATGAAGGGACAGACAGATATCATCGCCGCCCTGATCAGGACCCCGGGCTTCAGCGACCTGAAGGATATCGCCGGCGTGGAGGCAATGTGCGCAGTGGTAGAGCATCAGCAGCATGCGGTGGTGTGGCAACTGAGACAGGCAGGCGTCTCACCGCATACGACAGGCCCGTCCGGCAAGAATGCGGTGATGGTGAGTCTGATGAGCCCCGCAGCGCGCTCGAATCACGCATTGCAGCGCGCGCTGATGTAACCCGGTTCGGTATATGGGTAGCATCAGGTGTCCTTCACCGGCGGCTGGCCGGCGGGGCGCTGCGGTGAGGAACCGGCCGTGTCTTACCCCGCTGCGTTGCGACCCTTCTCCCAAAGGACATCCGTACCGCCAGCGTGACGGTTCAGCACACGCGCCAGCACGAACATCAGGTCAGACAATCGGTTCACGTATTGCCTGGGTTGAGGATTCAGGGTCTCTTCATGGCCCAGCGCGACGATGGAGCGCTCTGCACGGCGGCACACGGTACGGCAGACATGGGCAATGGCGGCCGCCCGTGACCCGCCGGGCAGAATGAACTCGGACAATGCCGGCAGCGTCGCGTTGTACTTCGCGAGCAGCTCGTCCAGCCGCAGCACCTGAGCTTCCCTGATCATGGTGAAGCCCGGGATACAGAGTTCGCCGCCCAGATCAAAGAGGTCATGCTGCAGCGTGACCAGTTCCTCGCGCAACGCGGGCGGCAGGTCTTCGCACAGCAGCACACCGATCTGCGAGTTCAGTTCATCCACGTCCCCCATGGCCTGCACCCGCAGCGCATCCTTGGTGATCCGGCTGCCGTCGCCCAGCCCGGTGGTGCCATCGTCGCCAGTGCGCGTCGCGATTTTGGAAAGTCGGTTGCCCATAGTGTGGAATTCCAAACAAAGAGCGCCAGAGGATACGGGAAAATCTCGCCCGGTGGTTCGCGCCCGCCGGAGAATGCACTGAAAAACTCTCCTGAGGTCGGGCTCGGTCGCCGCCGGGTTGCCGTCCATGGCAGGGGCCGGGCCCACTGCCGCCGCCCCTGCCGGAGTCATCGCTGAGCAATTCCAGCGTTGCCCAAGGGATAACATGGAGTTAGATTATGCAACGCGCGGTACAATATCGGACTTCCGGAGAGACCCCGATGAACCACCCAGCGTTACCGTCCGCGCTCAGGCGCGATATGCCCGACGAGCTGCTTGCCGAGCTGCGTGGGCGCTTTGCCGACCGCTTGTCCACCGCGCACGCGATTCGTGAGCATCACGGCAGGGATGAGTCTTCCTATGACCCCATGCTGCCGGACGCGGTACTGTTTGCGCACTCCACCGAGGAAGTCGCGCAGGCGGTCGCGCTATGCAATCGTCACCGTTTCCCGGTGATTGCCTTCGGTACCGGCACCTCGCTGGAGGGGCATGTGCTGGCACTGCAGGGCGGCCTGTCGATCGACGTGTCGCAAATGAATGCGGTGCTGGCCGTGAATCCCGAAGACCTGACCGTCACCGTGCAGCCGGGCGTGACCCGCAAGCAGCTGAATGTCGAGATCAAGGATACCGGACTGTTTTTCCCAATCGATCCGGGTGCTGATGCCTCGCTGGGTGGCATGACCGCCACTCGGGCGTCGGGGACAAACGCTGTGCGCTACGGCACCATGCGCGAGAACGTGCTGGCGCTGACCGTCGTGACGGCCGAGGGCAAGATCATCAAGACCGGCACCCGCGCTAAAAAATCGTCCGCCGGTTACGACCTGACTCGCTTGTTCGTCGGCAGCGAAGGCACGCTGGGCATCATTACCGAGATCACGCTGAAGATTTATCCCCAGCCTGAGGCGATCTCAGCGGCCGTCTGCTCTTTCTCCGATATCGCCAGCGCAATTAATACGGTGATCCAGACGATACAGATCGGCGTACCCGTAGCGCGTGTCGAATTCCTTGACGAGAATGGCGTCAAAGCACTGAACAAGCACGACAAGCTCACGCTGCCTGAGAAGCCGCTGCTGTTGTTTGAGTTTCACGGCAGCGAGCATGGTGTGAAGGAGCAGGCTGAACTGGTTCAGCAGATCGCCGATGAGCATGGCGCCACCGGTTTCGAGTGGGCGACGCGCCCCGAAGACCGTTCGCGGCTCTGGCAGGCTCGGCACAATGCTTATTTCGCGATGTTGCAGATGCGGCCCGGCAGCAGAGCCATTGCGACGGATTGCTGTGTGCCGATCTCGCGACTTGCCGATTGCCTGCTCGAGACCAAGGCGGACTGCGAGCGCGAACAGATCGTGCATGGCATCGTCGGCCATGTCGGCGATGGCAATTTCCATGTGCAGATGATGGTCGATACCACTGATCCGGAAGACGTGGCGCGCGCCGAGGCAGTTAATGAACGCATGGTCGCGCGGGCCATCGCGATGGACGGTACCTGTACCGGCGAACATGGCATCGGCTTGCACAAGATCGATTTCCTCATTCAGGAGCATGGCGAGGGGGCGGTCGATCTCATGCGCTCCATCAAGCACGCACTGGACCCCAACAACATCCTGAATCCCGGCAAGATCATTCGCTGGTAAGCCGTCAGGCTTGGTTTCACACTACGCAGACAGTCCCCGATCCCATGGCAACACGCATTCCCCCGGTTCACGCACTGTCTGCTTTTGAAGCGGCGGCACGTCATGGCTCCTTTGCGCTCGCAGCAGAAGAGCTGTGCATCACGCCATCGGCGCTCTCGCATCGTATTCGCCTGCTCGAAGAATTTGTCGGCGAGCGCTTGTTCATTCGTGATGGCCGTAATGTGGGGCTGTCGGAATTCGGGCGACGCTATCTCGATGTCGTGCGTCAGGCCTTGCGCACACTGACCGATTTCCCTATGCCCAGGCGTGCTGCCTCGGTGCAGCCGCGCGTGAAGCTGACACTGCCGCCAACCTTTGCACGGTATCTGCTCGTGCCGCGACTGGCCTCATTCACCGAGCAGTATCCGGATATCGCCGTCGAAATTTATTTGTCCGTGCCGCTGTATGACCTCGCGCTGGCTGAAAGTGATCTTGAGGTGCGTTTTGGCCCGGGCAAATATCCGAACCTGCAATCGGAAAAGCTGTTCTCGGAACCGACATTTGTTGTCGCCAGCCCGGCCTACCTGAGCAAGGTCGGCGATATCAGCACGCCGCAGGACTTGCAGAAAGCCGCACTGATTCGCTCCGCCCTCGAACCCTGGCAGCCCTGGTTCGAGGCGGCCGGTCTTGACTGGCCCGAGCCCAGCGCCGGCTTGCGCGTCGATGATCTGGGGTTGCTGCTGGAAGCCGTGCGTCATGGGCACGGCATCGGCCTGACCCGCGAGCATTTTGCGCGGGAGCTGCTGGACAGCGGCGAGGTGGTCCGCCTGTTCGACATGCAGACGGCGACGCCGCCGCACTCCTACCACGTGGTCTATGAAAAGCAGGCGACGGAGCGTCCGGAGGTAGTGGCTTTCCTTCAATGGATACAGGCCACCTTCCGCAGCGCCTGAGTCTTTCAAATAGCCTTCTATCCGCTGGTACGTGGTCTCGCTACCCGCAGCGTTCTGCCGCGTTTTCTCCGCCTGACAGGCATTTCTGAGTCGTTTTCTTTTATCGAACATCGCATCGATAATTGACTTCGTCCACTTGGTAATTTACTGCACGAACCGTTACTGAAACCGGGTTACCCACCTGCGTAGTTTGTCGTTATTCACTGTGTGCCGGTTCGCTCTGAGCCGGATGTTCACCGCAAGGAGTTTCAGTATGGATTGTTTATCGCATGAGGTTACACGTCAGTTGAATGGGTATCAGCCAGATCAGCAAATGCCGAATCCACCGCCGCCTGATCAAGTCCAGCAGCAGCCTGTCATGCGCCAGCTGCGTACAGGTCGCGAGGATGATCAGAATAACGATGAAACTGTCAACGATGCTGAGCCCGGTCTTCCGCTGAATGATCAGCATTCCGCGCCTCACCAAAGTTTTTGTCCGAGTGCTAACAAGGCATCATTGCAGCTTGATCCCCGCGATCGCGAAAAATTTGTTTACACAAGAAGGCAATTCGATGCGGCGCTTGACAGCGGCGATGCTAAAACGCTGGTCAGGATGCTGCGGCACGGTGTGCTACAGCAGTCGGATGTCTGGCGTAACTTCGATGGGTTTCGTATAGGTACAAGGCTCCTGCATGAGAACAAGCCAGCCTTGTTCGCAGAACTGGTCCGGGAATCATCTTATTTCGCGGATTGTTTTGTCCTGACGATCGTGGATGTTTCTTCGGTCGACCAGTTTGCCCCGGTATGGGATTTCGTCAAAGCCGTCAATGATCACCGCGAATTGGAAAAGGACGTCAAAGACCGTTTATTTTCTCGCTGGATGCGTTCCGCTGTCACGGCGGGCAACGTTGATTTTTTCAAGGTACTCCTCTCCAGGGAAGCTGAATTTTTTCAAGGTACGCACTCGATTGATTATGGCGAACATATTACCTCTGCGGCTACATACAAGAAAAATCTGTGCGAACTACTCATCAAAAATTTGTTTATCGATGAAATTACAGTGAAATCTGGCGTCAGTTTGTCAACCTGCAGATTTGCAGCAGGTATTGCTGCCGCAATCGGGCGATCGGATCTGGCGATGATATTGCAGGATAAAGCCCTCGATCATGAAGCGGCGATGCGGAGGCAGAGTGCCCCAGCCAATAATGAATCACTGGCAACCGCGATGAAGTATTCCTCAGCGGGTCAGATCATGGAGAAGCTTGCAGCCTATGCCCGGGATCTTGATCCTGAAAAATTCGACAACGAATACCAATGGTCCTTCATGGCTGAAAATTTGTATGGGAATCAGTCCCCCGGTGGGATGCCAGTCTCCAGGGATGTCCTGGCCGTGAAGATGTGTCGGCAATCACTGATCCAAGAGTGTCTCCGGCCAAGCCTGGCCGAGGCCATGGCTCACGTGGCTCAGCAATGTTATTCGGTCCTGCTCCTTGCAGTGCCTGCAGCCGTCAGTAATGAAAGTTCAGGGTGGGATGACGAGAGTTCTGAAATTGATGACGATAGGGTTGAGGTCGATCAAAAAAGGCTGGTGGCCGTGCTGGCAAGCCAGTGGGAGTCTCTGATCATCAAGACGGATGCTGCTGATGAACTGTTGATATCGCAGACAACTGAGCTTGCTCGAATAGGCACAGATTTCATCAGAGACCTGCTAGGTCCCGTGCCTGAGCTGGTTGACGCCTGCTTTGAATTCACAGACGCCGAACTGGTATTAAATAGTGAGCAAGTCCGTGCACATTTAGTGGATGAGTTCAGTTTTCCCGACTCCCTTGCACAGTTTCTGGCGCAGTCCATGAGCGCAGCAGTCGCAGAACAGGTTAACCAGCCAATGCCGGCGCTTCCACCCGGTACGCTGATCAGGGATGTCGGAGCACACTTGCGGCGATTCGTCACCGCAAATGCTTGTCGGGAATTCAAGAGTAATTTCAGCTCACTGGTCAGGCAGCGGGAGCTGATTGCCTTGTTCAACGAGGACGCAATGGGGCGCGAGGAAGTCTGGAATGCTTATTTCTATGCTTATCTGGACGCGCTGAAGGCGGCGCTGCCGTCCCCCGAGACGGTGCACTGAGGCCAGCCGGGTCTGCCACGGCCACGTTTGCTGGTGGACTGGCAGCGTGGTCGAGTAGTCCGCGCCCGGCATGTGCTTCCATCCCGCAGCCCTCCGAGTCTGCTCAATCGGGGGTGAAGGCGACCGCAAGCGCCCCCGCCCAAAAACTTTCATCATTCCGGGTAAAGCTTTTCAGCGGAAACTGGCCCGTATTCCGGCTCTCCGCACCGGGCTTTCGCTACACTAGCGTCCTCTGCAACGCGGGTGGTTCTTGCCTGCGCCTGCCCAAAGGATGCCCGATGAATGCCCCTTCTGACCCCGGTTTTGCACTGTCCCGCCAGCTTGAGGTGGTTGCGGCGCTGAGAGAGGTGTTGCCCTCAGCGGCCGTGCTGTTCAGCGAAGAAGACACCCGGCCTTATGAGTGCGATGGCCTGTCAGCCTATCGTCAGCTGCCGATGGTGGTCGTACTGCCGGAGAATGAATCGCAGGTGGTTGCTGTGCTCAAGACCTGCCAGCGACTGGCGGTGCAGATCGTGCCCCGGGGCGCCGGTACTGGCCTGTCTGGCGGGGCGACGCCAATTGCTGATGGGGTCGTGCTGTCCACGGCCCGCCTGAACCGTATTGTCAAAGTGGATCCGTATGCACGGACCGCCATCGTCCAGCCGGGCGTGCGCAATCTTGCGATCTCAGAGGCCGCTGCGCCGCACGGCCTGTACTACGCCCCCGATCCCTCTTCGCAGATCGCCTGCAGCATCGGCGGCAACGTCGCCGAAAACTCGGGTGGCGTGCACTGCCTGAAATATGGACTCACCGTACACAACGTGCTGCGCGTGCGCATGGTGACGATTGAAGGCGACGTGGTCGAGCTGGGCAATGAAGGTCTGGATGCGCAAGGTCTGGACTTGCTGGCCGTCTTCATTGGCTCCGAGGGCATGCTCGGCGTGGTGACGGAAGTCACTGTCAAGCTGGTGCCCAAGCCGCAGGCGGCACGGGTGATCATGGCGTCCTTCGATGACGTGGTCAAAGGCGGCAATGCGGTGGCCAACGTGATCGCTGCAGGCATTATCCCCGCCGGACTGGAAATGATGGACAAGACCAGTTCGCGGATGGTCGAGCCTTTCGTGAAGGCGGGTTACGACACGGATGCTGAGGCGATTCTGTTGTGTGAATCCGATGGCACCGCGGAAGAGGTCGAGGAAGAGATCGCGCACATGACCGAAGTGCTCAAGGCCTCAGGCGCAACCGCCATTGCGGTATCGCGTGACGAGGCCGAACGACTGAAGTTTTGGTCCGGTAGAAAAAATGCCTTCCCTGCTGCGGGCCGCATCTCGCCGGACTACTACTGCATGGACGGTACCATTCCGCGTAAACATCTGGCGCAGGTGTTGCTGGGTATCGGCGAGATGGAAAAAACCTATGGCCTGCGTTGCGCCAATGTTTTCCATGCCGGTGATGGCAACCTGCATCCGCTGATCCTGTTCGATGCAAACACGCCGGGCGAATTCGATCGCGCCGAAAAATTCGGTGCCGCCATCCTCGAGCTGTGCGTGGAAGTCGGTGGCACCATCACGGGTGAGCATGGCGTTGGAATCGAGAAAATCAATTCGATGTGCGTGCAGTACTCGCCCGCAGAACGCGACGCCTTCTTCGGCGTCAAGCGCGCTTTTGATACCGCGTTCCTGCTGAACCCTGATAAAGCCATCCCCACGCTGCACCGCTGTGCCGAGTACGGCAAGATGCATGTGCGCGCGGGACAACAAAAATTCGCGGATCTTCCCCGCTTCTGAACGACATCATGGAACAGGTATTACAGGCTTTCAGGGATCGGATTGTCTCGGCAACCGCATCCGGCACGCCGCTGCGCATTCGCGGCAATGGCACCAAGGACTGGTACGGCCAGCGGCTTGAGGGCGAGGTGCTCGACACTACGCCCTACAGCGGCATCGTCGCTTATGATCCGACCGAGCTGGTGATCACCGCGCGCGCCGGCACCACGCTGCGAGAGATTGGCAAGGCACTCTCTGAAAAAAACCAGATGCTTGCATTTGAACCTCCCCGTTTCGATGGCCTGGCCACGATAGGCGGTATCGTGGCTGCCGGTCTCGCTGGTCCGCGCCGTCATGCCGTCGGTTCAGTGCGCGATTTCGTGCTGGGTGCCGTGCTCATGGATGGCAAGGGCGAGGTGCTGCACTTCGGTGGACAGGTGATGAAGAATGTCGCTGGCTATGATGTGTCTCGTCTCTTGGCCGGCTCGCTAGGGACCCTGGGTCTGATCCTTGAGGTATCGATCAAAGTGTTGCCGCGTCCGGTCGCGCAGATTTCGCTGCAGTTCGAGATGTCGCAGGCAGACGCATTAAGGCAGCTCAATCAGTGGGGCGGACAGCCTTTGCCGATCTCTGGCGCTTGCTGGCATCAGGGATTGCTCACCGTGAGGTTGTCGGGCGCTCGCGCAGCCGTCGACGCAGCAGTTCAGAAAATGGGCGGTACAACGCTGGCCGATGCCGACAGTCTCTGGGACAGTCTGCGTGAACACAGTCATCCCTTCTTTGCTGACCTGCCGCAGGGCTTGTGGCGCGTGTCCGTTCCTACGGTCGCTGAGCCTCTGCCGGTCCCCGGCGAGCAGCTGATCGAATGGGGTGGTGCGCAGCGCTGGCTGAAGACGACGGCAGAAGCAAGCGTCATTCGTGCCGCCGCAGAGAAAGCGGGGGGTCATGCGGCGCTGTTCAAGGGGGGCGATAAATCTGTCGGCGTGTTCCATCCGTTGCCGGCAGCGGTCGCGCGCATCCACCGCAACCTGAAACATACGTTTGACCCAACCGGCATCTTCAACCGCGGCCGGATGTACCCGGATTTCTGACGATGCAAACCAATCTCGCCGATTTCATTCGTGATACGCAGGAAGGCCAGGAGGCCGATGCCATCCTGCGCAAGTGCGTGCACTGCGGCTTCTGCACCGCAACCTGCCCGACCTATCAATTGCTGGGTGATGAGCTGGACGGCCCGCGCGGGCGTATCTACCTGATCAAGCAAGTTCTGGAAGGCAAGCCTGCGACGGAAAAGACCCAGCTGCATCTGGATCGCTGCCTGACCTGCCGCAATTGCGAAAGTACCTGCCCCTCGGGCGTGAAGTATGGCCGGCTGGTGGACATTGGTCGTGGCATCGTCGAGAAGCAGGTCGGACGCCCCTTCGCGCAACAACTGGTGCGCAGTGCATTGAAAGAAGTTTTGCCGCGCAAGAGCGTGTTTGATCCGGCAATGAAACTGGGGCAGGCTGTGCGTCCGCTGCTGCCAGCCGCGTTGAAGAACAAAGTGCCCGAGGCGCGCGACCCCGGACGCTGGCCCAATCGTACGCACGCGCGCAAGATGCTGCTGCTGGATGGTTGCGTGCAGCCGGCGATGTCGCCCAATATCAACTCGGCCACGGCTCGTGTGCTGGATGCGCTGGAAGTTCAGCTGATCGTAGCGCCCAAAGCAGGTTGCTGTGGAGCGATTCGGTATCACCTGAATGATCAGGCAGGTGGACTCGATGACATGCGCAATAACATCGATGCCTGGTGGCCTTACGTCGAGGCGGGCATCGAGGCCATCGTCATGACTGCGTCCGGCTGCGGGGTGACAGTGAAAGAATATGGGCATCTGCTCGCCCATGACCCGGCATATGCGGATCGGGCAAGCAAGATCTCTGCACTGACCAAAGACCTGTCTGAAATCCTGCCGGATTTCACGCAACAACTGGCCGCTAAAGTCACCGTGAAAAAGCGGGTCGCCTACCATCCGCCGTGCACCTTGCAGCATGGCCAGCAGATCCGGGGCAAGGTCGAGGACGTGCTCCGTGCAGTGGGGGTGGATGTCACGCTGTGTGCCGACAGCCATTTGTGCTGCGGATCTGCGGGCACGTACTCCGTGCTACAGCCTGAGCTGTCATACAAGCTTCGGGACAACAAACTCAGGAATCTGAAGGCAACGGAGGCTGAGGAAATCGTGTCGGCCAATATCGGCTGCCTGACGCATTTACAGTCTGGAACCGATACCCGGGTAAGTCATTGGATTGAACTCCTGGACAGTGCCCTAAAACACTGACCCCCGGAGCCGGTGCGGTTCGCCGGCTCCGAAGCTCGGCCCGGGCGCTACGAGCCTCGCCTGCGTGCAGGAGGGGTTGACTCGCTGCTACTGCTGCTGGCAGCGTGTGTTTCGGTGGATGATGCGGACGACGATTCACCTCCCACTTTTTCGCTGCTGGATGATGGACTGTCATCATCTGACTCCGAATCGCTGTTATCGCTGCTATCCGAAGTCGACATCAGCCTCGCTATTTCCTCTCTCGCGGAGGTCAATGCACCAGTCTGTGGCTTGTCTTTTGCTGCCCTGCGTGCAAATTCGCTGTTTTGTCCTGCGTATTCTTTCCCTGCAGTTTTATTCTCCGGCGATTGTCTGCTCACCTTGGCTGTTGAGATTTCTGGCTCGGAATCAGTGTCATCGTTCGTCTCTGAGCTCGATATGAGCAAGGGCGATTCGACCATTTTTTTCGAGGTAGCTATCCTGGCGTCAGAAGGTTTTTCTCTCGCCTGCCGAGCGAGTTTTCTGTCTTTCGCCTCAATTTCTCTGGCTGTGAGCTTTTCCTTTACAGGAGTTTTGACGAGCATTTCTGATTCGCTGTCTGATGTGACATCGACAATCTCGTCGTTGACGCTCAGGGAGTTGCCGGCGTCGTTACCGCTACCATTAATTTCACGAGGCACGCGCGTCACTACTTCATGTTGAGATTCTGGCACGGCGACCTGATTGAGCGGTGTCGCAGCTTTTTCCTTGTAATCCTTGCGCCGGACGGTTGCGTCCAGGATGCCTTTTCCGACGCCATGGAGTGATCTGCTAATTATCTGTGCATCGTCTCTCCACATGAATCCCATCACAATCAGTGCGAAAGGTAGCAGGAGGAAATTCAGCGTAGGGTAGGAAGAAAATGACTCTGTTTTACGCGGATCATTCAAGCTCTGGTCGAGCATATAGGTGAAATAAATCAGAGAAATAAACTTGCCTAATGCATTGTGTATCGATTGTGAAAGGCTGCCTGGTGCCTCAGGGTCGAGGCTGTCCTCTGCTCGGGATCTTTGGATGGATGCTTTTATCTCTCCGGGGATTGCGCTCCATGTGGATTTCTTCAGCACTGCGACGTCAATCTCGCGCTGTATTTTCTCATCCAGATCAAGCAACAATTTCTCTATTTTGTCTTTCAGGTGTGGATCAGTTATGCCTGCTGCTTCATTCAGCCGCTCACGAATATCTTGTTTTACACTGAGCAAAAAGGCTTCTTTGGCATGCCAGAAGCTGGTGCTGTGACCAGGTATCTCTTTGGCATCTTTATTGTTTCTGGTGATTAGCTGATTGGAGAGTGCTGTGAGTCCGCCCGCAAGTGCCCCTGCACCTAATCGCAGAGCGAGAGTTTGCCACCACGCACCCCCTTTTAATACGGTTTGCAGAACAGCATCTCGTGCCAGATAGGTGCCCGTAAAACATAAGAAGGGCAGGCCTCGATTGATTACGTTATGGGTAGAAACAGCAAAGTAGCTATCGGTATCTTTGCACAGTGCTTCCCATGCGGTGAATTTTTGGCCCTTGTGCGCGGGATTGTTGCTCCGGTATTTCGCAATCGGCTCTAATCCGGAACACTGACGAATCATGTCGCCCAAAGCTCGTGCGATAAGACGCTGTTTTCTGTACAGATTTTTAGCATCATTTGTGACGTACGTCGTGCGTCTCGTTAACGCAGAAACTTTGTCAGAGAGTCCTTCGTTCAATATGGTTGACAAAATCGGGAACAGCCACGCTTGCTTCGTTGCCAGTGCCGCTTCCGATGCCATGCCAAATGACGTTAACTGGCTGAGTACCCCGCTTATAAAAACAAAGAGCCACTTGAGCTTTTCATCGCCTTTGAGATGCTTGATTTCCTTGTTGGCCACTTTAGTCATTTTCCTCATGAACGCATCGCTGGCATTCGTTCGGATAAAGTCTTCAATGAGTTCCCGCTTGGTTTTTATCGGGTCGGAGTGATTCATTAGCATTTCAATGAATTCCGCGACTTTTTTCTCATCCGCCGAAAGCGAATCGGCACCTAGTTTGGCCGGCTTTTGGACGCCATCTTTTATATCGGATTTATTGAGTGGTTTGCCAATTTCTTTGTTGCTAGTATCGGTAATGATGTCTGGGTCAGAATTCTCTCCGGGCGCGCTGGATGGCGGTGAACTCGCCGTACTGGTGCTGCTCTCTGTGCAGACGAGGATGCTGCCATCCTCTTCTGGGTGGCGGGTCGTGTAAGTTCTCCGTGGGACCTGATCTAAACTCATGTGAACTCCTCAGGCCAAACGAAAGTTTTCAGTGAGGGAGCCGGACTCGGCCAGATCATCGTCCAGTGGCAGATGTAAATCACCGCTTGCGAGCAGTGTTTTTTTCAGGTACGCGCTGCGATTGGCGTAGCGTTGCAGCAAATCTGCTAATTCTGCTCCGTTCAGGCTGTCTGGATTGATCAGCGTGACGACGAAAGACGCTCGCTGACTCAGTGGATCGATTGCGTAAACACCGGTCGTTTTTCCGCCAGTGAGGAAGTTAAGCATCAGTAGAGATTCGAAAACCTTCTCCCTTACTTCCTCCCGCACATCGCCAATGTCACAAACGCAAAAAATACAATTTCCGGAGAAGACCTCATCAAACATCAATTGGATTTTTATTTCTCCGATGAATAGATGGCCTTCACTGATCAGGTACTCTGGATTGGAGATGTTTAAGGCAAGGCAGGTATCCCGGCAAAGTGCCGAATATTGCTCCTGATTCATTAGTTGTCTCCGTGTTTTTCTCAGATTGCCCGGATTGGGCATTCCGGCTGGAATCTGCCCGGGGGATGCTGGTTCGGGCACAGTTATGTAACGCAGAGATTTTTTTAGTTCAGGCGCTCATTCGCCACCCAGAGAAGCTTGGCTGTGCTTGTCCTCTGATCAAAGGTGGACGCTGATTGGTATGTGGCACAAACGAGATAATTACTGAAAATGACATTAATGTGCGTATTGGCGCCAGCCACCCAGAGACAATGATGGTTACTTTCGAAGACTTGGGGAGAAGAGTCAAACATGCCCGCGGATTGAAGCGCGGGCATGTTTGATGGGCGGGTAATTACAAAAGATTCTCTATGGCTGAATCAAGCGCCTGAGGATCAACCGTTGGCGCATGCCGGGACTGCACCTTGCCGTGCCTGTCAATCAGAAATTTCGTGAAGTTCCACTTGATACCCTCAGTACCGAGAATCCCGGGCGCCTCGGATTTGAGGGTCGTGAACAGGGCATGCGCATCTGGACCGTTGACCTCGACCTTGGCAAACATGGGAAAACTTATTCCGTAGTTTTTCTCGCAGAAGGCGGCAATCTCGTCAGCATTACCCGGTTCCTGTGCGCCGAACTGGTTACAGGGGAAGCCCAGTACGACAAAGCCGCGATCCTTGTATTTCCGGTACAAGGCCTCCAGCCCTGCATATTGTGGCGTGAACCCGCATTGGCTGGCCGTGTTCACGATCAGTAGCACCTTGCCCTGATAGGCTGAAAGATCGGTCAGGTTGCCGGTCAGCGTTTTCACGGGAATGTCGTAGAGCGTGCTCATCAATTCTCCTTTTTTGCCGTGAGGACGGGAGGTGCTTGATCGACCGTCTGGCGTGGATCGTGGATAGGCGATAATGCCGCATCATGAGTATTTCTGCACAACTCGCCCGGGTGAGGGCGTCCATTGCCGAGGCAGCACATTCCTCTGGCCGAGATCCGGCCTCGGTCTGCCTGCTCGCCGTGTCCAAGACCTTCGGGCCGGAGGCCGTGATCGAAGCTGCCGATGCCGGCCAGCGCGAATTTGGCGAGAACTATGTGCAGGAAGCGATCGACAAGATCGCTTCCGTCAACGCTGCGCGACCAGATCTGAGTCTGATCTGGCATTTCATCGGTCCGCTGCAGAGCAACAAGACCCGCGTTGTCGCCGAGCAGATCGATTGGGTACATTCGGTTGATCGCGTCAAGATCGCCCAGCGGCTCTCGGATCAGCGTCCGCCGCATCTGCCCCCGCTGAATATTTGCCTGCAGGTGAATGTGAGCGGCGAGGACAGCAAGAGCGGTGTCGCGCCGGAGGCGTTGCTGGCATTGGCAAGCGAGGTGGCCGGTCTCCCCCGGCTCAGGCTGCGTGGGCTGATGGCCATTCCTGAACCTGCCGAGGATCCGGAGGCGCAGCGCAGACCCTTTGCCCTGCTGCGCACGCTGCAACAACAACTGCACGCCGCCGGTATCCCGACGGACACGCTGTCCATGGGCATGTCCGCCGACATGACGGCGGCGATTGCCGAGGGCGCCACCGTCGTGCGGATCGGTACGGCCATTTTTGGAAAACGAGACTATGACCAGTGAGCTGAAAATTTGTTTCATCGGCGGCGGCAATATGGCGCAGGCGCTGATCGGGGGGCTGGCAGGCACGCTGACGGCAGCCGCGAATATTCATGTCGTCGATGTGAATCCGGCAGCGCTGACCATGTTGTCGCAACGATTCGGCGTGACGACGTCCCCGAGCGCCGACGGGGTGGTGGCAAACGCGGATGTGGTGGTACTGGCCGTCAAGCCACAGCAGATGCGCGAGGTGGTGCGTGCGATAGCACCGCAGATCAACGCTCAGCTGGTGCTGTCCATCGCTGCCGGCATACGCGCAGCAGATATGTCGCGCTGGCTGAACGGGCACGCGATCATCGTGCGAACCATGCCGAACACGCCTGCGCTGGTCGGCAAGGGCATCACCGGGATGGTGGCGATGGCGGGCGTATCGCCGCAACAAAGAGAGACTGCTGATGCGATTCTGCGCGCGGTGGGCGAGACGGTCTGGATAGACGATGAGCGGCATATCGATGCCGTGACCGCGATCTCGGGCAGCGGTCCCGCCTATGTGTTTTATTTTCTGGAGGCGATGGAGCAGGCGGCGGTGGAGTTGGGTCTATCGGCAGCGCAGGGAAGAACGCTGGCGCAGGCGACCTTTGCGGGCGCTTCGGCGCTGGCATCCCAATCGGACGAGCCGTTGTCCGTGCTGCGCGAGCGCGTCACCTCGAAGGGTGGAACGACCTATGCTGCGCTGACCCAGATGGAGGCCAGCGGGGTGAAGCCGTCCATCGTCAGCGCGCTGCACGCGGCAGCGGTTCGTGGCGCTGAACTCGGGGATGAATTCGGCAGGGACTGAGCAGCGAGTAGAAGGTAATGAGCGCAAGTCAGCGAGCACAAGTCAGCGAGCACAAGTCAGCGAGCACAAGTCAGCGAGCACAACGCGCCAGCGCATCTCGCTGACCTGTCAGCCTTGCTGCGCCAGCTGCCCCAGATCCCACAGTGGCAGAAAGATGCCCAGCATGAGTACCAGCACCAGCCCGCCCATGACCGCCAGCAGAATCGGCTCGATCGCGTCGCCTAGCCGGCTGACCTCGTAGTGCAACTCTTCCTGATACATCTGAGCGACCTGCGACATCATGTTTTCCAGTTCGCCGGTGGCTTCGCCCACGGCGATCATCTGTAATTCCATGGGCTTGAACATCGCGGAGTCCTGCGCGATGCGCAGCAGGGTTTCGCCCCGCGTGATGCCGGCGCGCATGCCGAGGATACGCTGCTCATACCAGGCATTGTCGACCACGCGCGCGACCAGCGTGAACGCCTGATCGATCGGGACACCGCTCTTGCAGGCCATCGCAAAGGACAGGCAAAAGCGCGCAATGCCTGCCTTGCAGAAGATACTGCCCATCAGCGGCAGCTGCAGCTTGAATTTGTCCCACCGCAGCCTTCCCTCGGGCTGCCGCACCACGTACCTGAACGTCTGCACACAGACGCCCAGCGCCAGCAGCACGCACCACCACCAGTTCACTGCAAAATCCGAGGTCGCCAGCAGCGCGCGGGTAAGCAGCGGCAACTCCACTTTCATGCCCGCGTACACCTTGGCGAAGACCGGGATCACGAACATCGTCAGGATGCCGACCGCAATCGAGATCGCCACGATCACGAAGCTCGGGTAGCGCAGCGCACCCTTGATCTTCTGCCGCATGTCGCGCTCGAATTCCAGCTGGGCGAACAGCCGCGTCAGCACCTCGTCGAGCTGGCCTGCACCTTCACCGACGCGAATCATGCTCACATAATAGTCGTCGAAGAATGCCGGATGGTGTGCCATCGCTGAGGATAATTCCAGTCCCTGATCAAGATCCTCGCGCAGCTTTCCCAGCAAAGCGGCAAGCTTCGGCTTGCCGGCAGACGCCTGCATGCCGGTGAGCGCCTGCATCAGCGGCAGGCCGGCGCGCACCATGGTGCCCAGCTGCCGCGTGAACAGCAGCAAATCGGTGGCGGTCAGCTTGCCGTCACCGAACAGCCAGTGTTTCAGGTCCCGAGAGGCATCGCCTTCCGTGTTTTCCGAGCGGGTGATTTTCACCGGGACGATCCCGACGCTCTGCATCCATTGTGCGACGGCCTGCGAGTTGGCTGAGCTTGTCTTGCCTTTCACCAGCTCGCCGTGCCGGTTCCTTCCCTCATAGACAAACTGTTGCATCAGGCATCTCCCCAGCTGATGACCTTGATCGCTTCGGCAATGGTCGTTCGCCCCTGCTGCATCAGGTCGATCACCCGGCGGGCGATCGTGTTCTCGCCGAGTTGCGCCGCCGCGCAGGATTCAAAGTCGGACAGCACGCCACCCCGCAACGCCCGGGCGAGTGGTGGCGTGATGCTCAACAGCTCATGGACACCGGTACGACCGAGGTAGCCGATCTGGTGGCATCGTGTACAACCAGCGCCATGGAAAAACCCGGAGGCATGATGGCCTGCCGGCACACCCATCATCTGCAGCCAGTCCAGCTCATCGTCGTTCGGTGTGTGCGCAACACGGCAATGCGGACAGATCAGCCGTACCAGCCGCTGCGAGACCACGGCGAGCAGCGTGGAGGCGATCAGGTAAGGGGGGATGCCCATATCGACCAGACGGCCCGGGGTGCTGACCGCATCATTCGTGTGCAGCGTCGAGAGCACCATATGCCCGGTCATCGCAGCGCGGCTGGCAATCTGCGCAGTCTCCTGGTCGCGTATCTCGCCAATGAAGATCACGTCCGGATCCTGTCGCAGGAAGCTGCGCAGCACGCGCGCGAAATCCAGCCCGATTTTTTCATTCACCTGGACCTGCACGATGCCTGGCATCCGGTACTCCACCGGATCTTCGCAGGTGAGTATTTTTACGTCCGGCCGGTTGATCATTTGCAGCGCACCGTACAGCGTCGTGGTCTTGCCGCTGCCCGTCGGCCCGGTGACCAGCACGATGCCGTGCGGTGCCTCGATGGTGTGCTGAAATTCGCGGAAGGTCTGCGCGCTCATGCCGGTGTCGGTCAGCGCGACCAGTCCCTGCTGCTGCATCAGGATACGCAGCACCACCGATTCGCCGTACAGCGTCGGCAGGGTGGACATGCGCACGTCCAGCTTGTGCAGCCCGGAACGTGCGGCGATACGACCATCCTGCGGCAGGCGCTTTTCTGCAATGTCGAGCCCGGCCATCAGCTTGAGCCGCACCACCAGTGGCGAGGCGATCTTCAGATCGGCCTCGGCCTGCACATGCAGCGCGCCGTCGATCCGGTAGCGCACCAGCAGCGTTTTTTCCTGTGGCTCGATATGCACGTCTGACGCATGCACTTGTGCCGCATGGTCAAAGATGGTCTGCAGCAGCCTGACTACCGGCGCCTCTGCATCATCCGGCGTGCTGCCGATGCGGTCGAGATCGACGATGCCGCTCTCGCGCTCGATGTTGCGCTCGACCTCGCGCGCGCGCTCGCCGAGTTGTTCGGTCTTGCCATAGATCCGATCCAGAGCTTCCAGCAAGGCCTCGTGCTCGACCTGCACCACATCGACCGGACGTCGCAATGTCTGAGAGATCGCATCTTGCGCACGCAGATTGTTCGGATCGACAAGGCCCAGCAGCCAGCTGTCACTCTGGTTCTGCAGCAGGATAGCGAGATGACGCCGCGCCTGTGCCTCGGGCAGTGTGCGGGCCAGCGCCAGATCGATATCGTGTCGCTGCAGGTCAAAGACAGGCATCGTGCGTGCAGCAATTCCGTCCGCGAGCTTCATGGCTTGCCATCGGTCGTCATCCTCTGCACCCGCTGGCGCGAGGCCGAGACGTCATCAGCCCATTGGGTATCATTCTTGATGACCGTTGGCTTCAGCAGGATGACCAGCTCGCGTTTTTGCGACACGCGGCTGCTGTTGCCGAACAGCTTGCCGATGCCGGGCGCATTGCCCACGCCCGGTACCTGCGCGCGGTCATTGCTGCTGCCCTCCCGCATCAGTCCACCGATCACGACGACCTGACCGTTCTTGGCGCGCACCACGCTGTCCGCCTCGGATGCGCTGCTTGAGGCCAGTGGCAGGCTCAGCTGACCGCCGATACCGAGATTGATATTCTTGTTGACCGTGCTGACCTGCGATACCGATGGACGGATATGCAGCATGATGTTGCCCTCGGCATCGATCTGCGGCAGCACGTCCAGCACGACGCCGGAGAAAAACGGCCGCAGCGTGACATTCGGCATCGTCGTGATCGCACCGCTGCCGGACGGCGTCGTGGTGCCACCCGACACACCGGTGACAAAAAATTCATCCGTGCCCACTTTCAGCACCGCCTGCTGGTTGTTGAGTGTCGAGATGCGCGGGCTGGACAGTACTTGCACCGCGCCCTGTGTCTCGAGGAAGGAGATCAGCGCCGAGAAGTTGGTGCCCTGCAGCGCCAGACCGAACAGCGTGCCGCCGGCATTCGCCGCCACCGACAAGGCGCTGCCTGCAACACCGCTGACGCCACCGCCATTGGCCAGCGTACTGTCGGGCGTATTGTTCAGCGAGCCTCCGGGTTGCAGCACACCGGCCGAGGCGCGCGTGCTGCCGGCGCGGAACGCCGCCCAGTTGATGCCGCTCTGGTAGCTGTCTGACAGCTGCACTTCAAGGATCTTTGCCTCGAGGATCACCTGCCGCTCGATCGACAGCTGTGTGGCCTTCAGGTAGGCGGCAATGTCGCGCAGCTCTTTAGGCATCGCGCGCACGACCACCACGCCGGATTGTGGACTGATCACGATGCTGCCGCCTTTGCCGCCACCCGCAATGATCTCCAGCGAAGCCTTGAGTTCGTGCCAGAAGTCCACTTCCGTCAGCGTGGACACGCGACTGCTGTCGGGCGTGCGCAGCGACGTCGGCATGCTGGCGGCCGGTGTGCCTGCCACGGGCAGGTCGGTCAGTGAGCCGGCAGCGACGCGCGTATCGGAGCTGCCCTTGCGACTGCCGGTGGGGTAATTCACCTGAAACACGCGCGTTTCCATCACCGGTTGCTTGACGGTGATGCGGCGACCACTGAGCGTGATGTCGAGTTCATACAGCTCGCGTATCGCCTCCAGTGCTTCCGGCACAGTCACGTCCTGAAGCCGGGCAGAAAGCAGCGGCGTAACATTCGGGTGCACCAGCACGGTGTAATGGGTGCCGGCCGTCAGCGCCATGAAGAACTGCCGTGCGGGCGCCTGATGCATGGCGATACTGACTCGCGGCTCGTCCGGTGACACACGAGACTCGGGGATGGGCGGAGTCACCTCCGCGGGTACTGCGGACAGCGTGGATGCTGGTTCAGGCGCCGCCTCAGTGGCTTGCCGCGTGGGTTCAGGCAGGTTCAATGCCTGCGGGATCGCACTGCCCCGCAGCGGTGGCGACACTGGCCGGGAAGGCGGATGGCTGGCGCAGCCGCCGAGTGCGACGAGGAGGGCAGCGGTCAGTGCGGCTTTCATCGGAGGTCCTTGTTCATTCATTGTCGGTAGGTAGCCGCAAGGTGCGCGGCCCGGCAGGGGTGGCGAGGATGACCGCATCACTGAGGATGCTCAGCACGCGCAATCCCCGCAGGCTGTCGCCTTCGGTCAGTAAGGTGTCGTCGATCACGGCGTGACGCCTGTCGCCGGACACGAGCACCAGTTGCAAGCGCGGGAGCACAGGCGGTGCCGATGGTGACGGTGCTGCCGATGCTGCCGATGCTGCCTCCGGCCGGACGGACAAGCCCGACGCCGCGCTGGCGACGGGCGCAGGCGCATGACCCGGGAGCGTCGCCAGAGGGCGCGTCGGATCGCGCAAGGGCCTTGGTCTGGCGCGGGTGTCACCGGCTGACGCCGGAGCAGTCATCAGGACAGCCAGTATCAGCAGCAGCGACGCGCACAGAGACCGCCGTCGTTGCTGGCGCGTGCTGGATGGCAGGGTTCGCTGCATGATCACAGTGCGCTCGCTTTCTGTTCGGACAGCGTGGTGATGGACAGCCTCAGCTGCGCCTCCGGATGGCGTATGACGTCCAGACTGGCCGACGTCCAGAACAGCCGCTTCGGATAACGGCGCAGCTTGTCCATGTAGGGCAGCAGCGCTAGAAAATTGCCCTGAATGACAATCTCCACTCCATGCTGATGGACGGCGACCGGCGGCGGCTCGCGTGCCTCGGCTTTGCCGGTGACCGGTACCGCAGGCTTGAGCGCCGTGCCGTCTTTTGCCTGCGGCCCGCGCGGCAAGAGCGGCACCACGGGCAGCGTCTTCAGCGATACCAGCTTCAGCCCCGGGGTCGTGCGCAACAGGGTGCCGAGCAGCGCAGAGAGCCTGAGCGAGCCGCCATCGTCCTCCGAGAGCAGCGCATCGGCCTCGGCGATGATGCGCTGCAGTTCCTGTAGCTGCAGCGCCTTGTCTGCCGCGTTCTGCCCGGCCAGCTGGGCCGACAGCGTGGCGATCTCCCGGTTCAGGGCGGCGATGTCTGCCTGCTGCGCATCGGTTTGCACCTGCGACTGGCGGATCTGTCGCTGCAGGGGTGTGAGTGCGCTGACATCGGCAATCACATACACCAGCGCCAGCGCAGCAACCAGCATCAGCAGCCGTTCGCGCGGGCTCTTGCCGGCGAATTGCCGAGCGGCTGACCGCTGCCATGAAACAAGGGAAGAGGGCAGGGGCATGGTGTCAGTACAGCTTGAAAGTGAACACCGGGCTGGCAGGTGTCAGGTCGTCATTCGTGATGCGCATTGGCGAGATCTCGACATGATCGAGCTGCGCGCCATACTTTTTCATCGCTGCATTCAGCGATGTCGCATAAGGGAGGATGTGTTCCTTTTTCAGCGCACGTCCTTCGATGCGCAGCTTGCGGCCGGCATCGGTGATCGCGGCCTGCGTGATCCAGACCCCCTGCGCTGGCAGGCTGGCCAGTTCGGTCAGCTGGGCACCATAGCCTTCGAGGCTTCCGAGCTCGCCGCTTTGCAGCCTTGCCAGCAAATCGCGGGACACACGCGTCTGAGGTTCCAGCGCAGCGATTTGCTCTGCGATCGATCCGGGCGTGTGGCTGGAGTCCAGCTTTTTCTTCAGTGCCTGAAGCAGCTGCTGCTGTTGCTGCCGTTCGCGTGCACCCTGCTCGGCGATGCGCGCTGCCGACTCCGCTTCACCAGACAGGTGCAGACTGTGTGCCAGCACCAGCAGGCTCCACGCGCCGACGGCCAGCAGACTCTGCCGCGCAGATAATCCCGCGCTGCGCGGCGCCGGCGGCAACAGATTGATCTGCTGGCTCATGGCGACACGACCTCCCGATGCACGCCACGCAGCGCAGTCCCTACCGCAGCGAAGTAGCGCATGAAGGTCTCCGGATCGCCGAGCTCGGGGGTGGCGCTGAGATCGAACCATGTGTCCGGCGTCAATGTCTCCACCGGGTCGGCGATCAATGCCGCCAGGGTGTCGCAGAAGCCTTCCGGTGCGCCGGCTGCCACGATGCGGGCTGTCTGCATGAAGCCGTAACTACCGCGCACGGCATCCAGCGATCGCTGTACCTGCAGCGCGATACGGTCGCACAGCATTGCCCGGCGGGCCGGGGTGTCGTGCACGCGGGTCTGCTCGGCGATCAGCCGGTCCATGTAGAGTTCGCCATGCCAGCTGCAGGTGATCCGGACTTCCTGCTCACCGAAAGCCACCATCACCAGCAGTTCGCCGGCGCGTTCTCCGAGCACGGCAATGTTTCGCTGCGCTGTCTCGTGGATGTCGATAGCGGATAGCGGCAGTCCGGCCTCCCGCCAGAGGCTTGCGCTGGCGGTCACCGTCTCGCTGCGGGCAGCAATTGCGTACAGCTCCGGGGCGCGGCCGATATCCCACGGCGCGGTGGGAATGCGCATCAGATCAATCGATGCCTGTTCGACGGAAAAATCGAGCGTGGGCGCAAGCTGCCAGCGCACACTCTGCGCCAGCTCGGTGTCCGGCACGTCCGGCGCCGGGATCACGCTGACCCGGTAATCATCGCGGGAAAGCAGCAGTGACCAGTGCTCGGGACGACTGTGCAGACTCGCCGCGAGCGCCGACAGCACGGGCAATGACAGCTCACCGTCCAGCTCACGCGTCGAGCATTCCAGTACCCGGACACGGCCATCCGCTGCCGGTGCGGTCAGCACGACCACGTGCAGTCGGTTGCCTGACAGTTCGACGCCGGCCCAGCGCTGGCCGCGCTGACGACCTGATCGCAGTCTTCCCCATGCCGCGCACAGCGGCGACCATAGGGTGCGCATCACAAGGGCTCCCACCAGTTATAGGGCTGCATGAAACTCACGAGTCCGCGCGGCGTCGCAGGATCGACATTCCTCAGACAGACAAATCCTGCTGCCCACTGGTCGGTCGTCGTGCCGCTCTTGGTGATGTGAAAATCCGTCGGCACGCCGCTCGCAAACAGGCTGTCGATACCGCCCGAGGCGAGCGGCTTGTGCAGATACCAGACCTCGGCATACATATCGAGCAACGCCGAGTTGTAACGCTCGAGCAGCACCATCGGCGTGCCTGACGCGCCAAAGGTGACTGAGGTCAGTGTGTCGTTCGCCATTTCTGATTTGGCAGAGAAGCCAAAGACCAGCGTGTCTGCGCCCTTGCACCATCCACTCGTGCCCGTCGCGCTCGTGCCCAGCGTGCGACCATCCTGCACTTGTCCCATCACGATGTTCGAGGTGCCGGTCGTCCCTTTGTTGGAGGCGGAGTTCTCGTCGGCGTAGGCACCGAGATAGGCGACGCCCGTACCCTCGAAGATGGCGCCGACCGCGACATAGTTGCGATCGGCGCCGAGCCGCTGCACGACGGCGTAATCGCCCACGGTGGTGGTTGACGCGATCACACCACGGCCACCGACACTGTTCAGGCCGGAGCTCGACTCGATACTCCAGCCCTGCGTGCAACTGCCGCTGTAAATGCCGGTCTGCTGGCAGGTCGTGGCCGAGGTGTTCGGTCCGCCAGAATCGAGCTTGCGCCGGAAAGCCAGATTGCTGACGACGATGGCATTCGGCTGATACGGGGTGATGGTCTGGGTGATGCTCGTGGTGTCACCGCCAAAGCCTGTCACGCCCGCGTTGGTAGGAGAGCAGTAGGCGACATCCATGCCGACCGTGCGCGTGCTGGCGCCGACGGTAGCCTGTACTTGCGCACGGCAGCCACGGGCCAGCTGCAGTCCGTTGCAGCGGGTGGCGACGGGAATGTCCACCAGCTGGCTGGCCGCCGTCGTCGCATAGCCACTACCGCCGGGGAATTGCGAGATGGTGCATGCGAGCGGCCCGCGCCGGCGCAACTGGGCGAGCGCTGCCTCGATGCCACTGTCCGCCGCGAGGAAGGCACGTGTGCTTTGCTGCTGCGCCAGCGTGCCACTGCTGTTCGACTCGGCCGCGCCTTGCAGGAAGCGCAGCGCCGAGGCCACGACCACCAGCAGCATCAGCACGGCCATGATCGCGAACGCGCCCCGCTGCCGCTGCCATCGTTTTGATTGCGGTAGTTTGTCGCTCACTTGAACGCTCCCCACGCCCCATTGCGCAGTACGACCCGGGACCGGTAGCTGACCGGCGATCCGCTGGCGCTGCTGACCGTCAGGCTGATATCGATGAAGGCCAGCCGCGTGCCGAAATCCGGATCTGTGATGGACAGTGCCAGCGGCTGTGCATTGCCGGGCGCGCCGTAAGTCCAGTAATCGAAGCGCAATCCGGAGACCCGTGTCGCGAGTGTCTGCGGTTGGACCGGCGTGCAGCTAGGGAAACTGACACTGTCGAGCGTCGCCACGCCGGCAGTCACGCGCAGCGCCTGCTGCGCCAGCGTGTTTCCTTCATTGCCGCCGACGCGCTCGAAGCACAGGCCGCTGCTCGCATTCGATATGCCGCTGATGGGATCGAGTGCGCGCAGCTGAAAACCGGTTCCCCGGGCGTCATAGCGTGCCTGACGCAGCTCGCGAACCATGCGCTCGGTGGCGTAACGAAGGCTGTCGATGGCCGTCAGGTTGTTGCTGACCACACTGCGTGCGTGAAACGCGCGCAACAGCGGTTGGGCGGACAGTGTGGCGAGCAGCCCGATCAGCACCATCACGATCACGAGTTCGATCAGGCTGATGCCTGCAGCGGGATGCATGCGGTGCAAAGGTCGGGACGGTGAGTCACGCATGTCAGTGATTCGCCAGCAGCACCGTCAGCGAGGCCAGCAGGACGCCATGTCGGGTGACACTCACCTGCACTTGTTTGCAACCTGCGGCAGGCACCGGGCAGCTGGCGGAGGAAGAGGCATCGCTGATCTGCACGCTGCGGGCAAGATCCGAGCCCATCACTCCGCTCTCCAGCGGATACGCGCAGCTGGACGACGGAGCACTGCACGATGCGGCCTGCAGGGGCAGGTAGCCATAGCCCCGGTTGGGATTGTGCCGGTCGGCGATCACCGTCTCGATGCGTTCCTGTGCCAGTTGCATCGCACGTGCGCTCGCATCGGTGTCGGCGATCCGGTGCGCGCTCTCGCGGGAAACCGACAGCAGCGCGACCAGCGAGCCGGAGAACACCACGATCAGCACCAGCATTTCCATCAGCGTGAAACCCGCAGTGAGCCGTCGATCACAGTTCGCACTCATCGGTTCACCGCTGCAGAGACAAAGCCTGTGGCGGGCGCGATATCCACTGTCGCGAATGCTACACCGCCCACCCGCAATTCATAGCGCAGGCTGCCGCTGCCGGACTGTGGCCGTCCCAGCAAATCGAATTGCACCGAGGGCGGGCCGCTCAGCGTGACGCCGTTTTCCAGCGCAATACAGAACGGGCCGTGATGGCCCGGGTCGACGACCGATAAGCTCGGGTTGGGGCAATGTGCTGCGGGCGGCATCGCGGTGTCGCAGCTATATCCTGCTGCACAGCTGACACGATAACTGGCCGTATCACTGCTGAAGACCAGTGATTTCCCCCATGCCATGGACAGCAATCGGGTATGTCGCAAGTCTTCTGCAAGGCGATGGGCCTGATAGGCTGCCGTGCTCTTGCCGCCTTGAGGAAGCATGGCGGGCACGAGCGTAGCCGACATCAGACCGGCCACGCTGATCGTGATGATCATTTCCAGCTGACTGAAGCCGCGCGCACGCCGGCGCTGATGATGCCGTTCGCGAGTGGGTTTCCGTGTCATGATCGATCACCGTCAGTCTCGCGAGCAGTCAGCTGATCAGCAGCCTGTCACCGTGGTCACGTAGTCGGGTGGCGCGGTAGCGGTCGCCGGTGTGTAGACCACCCGGCACGAGGCGGCAGTCGTCGCGCCTGAGTGCGAAATGGTGTTGGCGGTCGCCGTGTTGAAATCGGATGCCGGCGACAGGGTCACGCATTTCAGTAATTCCGTCGTATCGGCAGCATAGCCGTAGACGGTAGCGATGCCGGTCGTGTTGCAGGCATTCACTGTACCGGTTGCGCCACCCTGATTGGCGATCTGTGCCGCGGAGTAAATCGCCGTATTCGCCGACGCCAGACTGCCAGACACGCCTTTGATCGTCGCACCGCGCGCATTGCCGGCGAGGTCCGTCATTTTAGGCAGCGCGATCGCTGCAAGAATGCCGATGATGACGATCACGATGACCAGCTCGATCAGGGTAAAGCCCTGCTGGCGCGTGGAATGGATGAGGGGTCGCATGAAAATCTCCTGGAAAGTACGCTGCATGGGGAGCCCGGACGGTGATCCGCCGGGCTCTTGTCCAGGAAACACCTTAACGTGCGGTGTTGAATGAAAATCCCCGGAACAGCGGGATGAAAATGGGCCAGCTTCCGGTTTGCGCAGAACGTGTATGCAACGGAGGGTGAAGCTTGCCGTCGGCTTGGCTTCCGTCGATACCGAGTTGGCTGTTCGCCGGCATTTGCCGGATCACTGCAGGGCGATGCAGTGAGGGCATACTCAGAGACGGCGCTGTTCAGATGATGTCGAGTCCCGCGGTGGATGCAGTGAAATCCTGGGTCTGCGCTGCGCGGCCCTGAAGTTTCAGGGCCAGTCGCAGGTCATTGACTGAATCCGCATGGCGCATCGCGTCTTCGCGGGAGATCTTGTCTGCTTCCGCCAGATCGAACAGAGCCTGATCGAAAGTCTGCATGCCCAGTTCGCGTGATTTTTTCATTACTTCCTTGATCTGGTGTACCTCGCCTTTGAAGATCAGCTCCGATACCAGCGGGGAGTTGAGCAGTATCTCGACAGCGGCACAGCGACCGTGGCCCGTCTTGCGCGGTATCAGCCGTTGCGAAATCAGCGCTCTCAGGTTCAGCGACAGATCCATCAGCACCTGCGCGCGCCGCTCTTCGGGAAAGAAGTTCACGATACGATCCAGTGCCTGATTGGCATTATTGGCGTGCAGCGTGGCGAGGCACAAATGGCCGGTTTCGGCGAAGGCGATCGCATGATCCATCGTCTCGCGATCGCGTATCTCGCCAATCAGGATCACGTCCGGTGCCTGTCGCAGCGTGTTCTTCAGTGCGACCTGCCAGTCGGCAGTATCCGTGCCGACTTCGCGCTGCGTGACGATGCAATTCACGTGCGGATGAACAAACTCCACCGGATCCTCGATCGTGATGATATGGCCCTGGCTATTCGCATTGCGATGCCCGATCATCGCGGCCAGTGTGGTCGATTTACCCGAGCCGGTGGCGCCGACCATGATCGCCAGTCCGCGCTTGCTCATCACGATGTCTTTCAGCTGCGGCGGCACCTCCAGCGTGTCGATATCGGGAATCTCGGTATTGATCGTGCGAATCACCATGCCGGCCTTCGCCTGCTGGACAAAGGCTGACACACGAAAGCGGCCGATGCCGTCAATGCCAATGGCGAAATTACACTCCCGGGATGCGCTGAACTCGCTGCGCTGCCGCTCGTTCATCATGGACTGCACCAGTGCCGCACTGTCCTCGGCCGACAGGCCGGTGCGGGCCAGTGGCGTCATCGCGCCATTGAGCTTGATGGCCGGCGCAAAGCCTGTAGTGATAAAAAGATCCGAGCCGCCTTTTTCTTTCATCAGCGCCAGCAATTGCTGCATCAGCTGGTGGGCATGGGCCGTGTCCATGGTCTCAGCCCGCAAAATTTTCCGGCATCTTGGCCGCCGCCCGGGCAGCGGCCGGGCTGATGCGATTGCGCCGTACCAGATCGGCCAGACTGGCATCCAGCGTCTGCATGCCCAGCGACGATCCGGTTTGTATCGCGGAATACATCTGCGCGACCTTCGCCTCCCGGATCAGGTTGCGTATGGCCGGTGTGCCCAGCATGATCTCGTGCGCGGCGACCCGTCCATTGCCCTCACGGTTTTTCAGCAGCGTCTGTGAGATCACTGCCTGCAGGGATTCCGACAGCATGGCTCGCACCATGTCCTTTTCCTCGCCGGGAAAGACATCGATGATCCGGTCTACCGTCTTGGCCGCCGACACGGTGTGCAGCGTGCCGAACACCAGATGACCCGTCTCGGCTGCCGTGAGCGCCAGACGTATTGTCTCCAGATCGCGCAGCTCGCCGACCAGCACCACGTCCGGGTCTTCACGCAGCGCAGAGCGCAGCGCTGCAGCGAAAGAATGCGTATGCGGGCCGACCTCGCGCTGGTTGATCAGGCCTCTCTTTGATTCATGCACAAACTCGATCGGATCTTCGATCGTGAGGATGTGCGCATATTCGTTCTCGTTCACATGATTGACCATCGCGGCCAGTGTCGTGGACTTGCCCGACCCAGTGGGGCCGGTCACCAGCACGAGCCCGCGCGGCTTCAGCGCGAGGTCGGCGAAAATCTTTGGTGCGCCCAGTTCCTCGAGCGAGAGAATGGTCGACGGAATGGTGCGCATCACTGCCGCCGCGCCACGATCCTGATTAAATGCATTCACCCGGAAGCGGGCGATGCCCGGCAGCTCGAAAGAGAAATCGACTTCCAGCGATTCCTCGTAACGCTTGCGCAGGCTGTCGTTCATCACCTCGTAGATCATCGCGTGCACCTCCTTGTGCGACATCGGCGGCAGGTTGATGCGCCGCACGTCGCCATGCACGCGGATCATCGGCGGCAGGCCGGCTGACAGATGCAGATCGGACGCGTTGTTCTTGACGGTGAAAGCCAGTAGTTCGGTGATATCCATGGCGGAGGGCGTGAGGTGGACAGGACAGGCAGACAAGCGCCTGCCGAGCCGCGCGATTATCCGTACCCGCTCTCCGGGCTGACAAGAAGATCACAAGGGATTTAGGGCCGCTGTTGTGGAGATGCGGCGCGAGCAGTGATGAATGTCTGTCAATCCAAGCGGTTCGCTGGTAGCTAAGCCCAGCTCAACCCAGCACGATGCCTGCGAATACGGCCGCACCCAGCCAGTTGTTATGCCGGAAAGCGGCAAAGCAGCGCATCCGGTCGCGATCCCGGATCAGGAACCAGTGATAGAAGGCGATACCCGCTGCCACCAGCATGCCGGGTACAAAGCCTCTGCCCAGTCCCTGTTGCAGGCCGACGGCCGTGATCAGCGCGAGGCTGATCGCGTAGCAGAGCATCACGGCCAGCACATCGAAGCGGCCGAAGGTGATCGCCGAGGTGCGTATGCCGATCTGCAGATCATCATCGCGATCCACCATCGCATACTCCGTGTCATAGGCGAGCGCCCAGAACACATTCGCCAGCAGCAGCACCCAGGCTTCAGCGGGTACCTGATTCTGTACAGCGGCATAGGCCATGGGGATGCCGAAGCCGAACGCGATGCCCAGATACGCCTGCGGCAGCGCGAAGAAGCGCTTGAAATACGGATAGCTGGCGGCAACCATCACCGCCAGTACCGACAACTGT
>JACCEC010351654.1_pt1 | contig 34125 bp, 31 predicted proteins | sample 7450121 | NCBI WGS metagenome assembly JACCEC01 (sample SAMN15323455, study PRJNA562643) | freshwater metagenome | isolation source: river surface water | place: USA:Blue River Watershed | collected 2017-08-18 | reverse complement strand
CGGAATTTTTGACCACCTCCTCATAGAACTTACACAATGCCATTGCTCCCAAAACCTATTTATATAGGTTTTGGGAGCAATGGCATTGTGTAAGTTCTATGAGGAGGTGGTCAAAAATTCCGTGATTTTATGGTCAGGTTACTAATCGGAAGGTGAAGGAATCAACGAAGGGCTGATGCAATACAAATCGAGCGTTTTTTGCTTATTGAGGTAATCAAGAAGATTTTCATTGAATGGTGCCAATCCTAGTTCTTGGCAGTATTCATTGGTCTACTTCTTGACAAACTGCCAATAAAAAAACTGCGCTGCATGATATGTAAGGCGATATTATCCAACAATCATTTAAAGCTTATGATAATCACTAATCCATGCCCTTCAACTCCGTTACAACTTTAGTGATAGAGTCTTTGGCATCCCCAAACAACATCATACAGTTGGGGTAATAAAACAGTTCGTTGTCGATACCAGCGTAACCTGCCGCCATCGAACGCTTACTGACAATTACCGTTTTGGCTTTGTCGGCGTTCAAAATGGGCATTCCGTAAATCGGGCTAGCGGGATTGCTGCGGGCAGCGGGGTTTACTACGTCGTTGGCTCCTACGACAAACACCACATCGGTGGTTGCAAACTGGTCGTTGATTTCTTCCATTTCTACCAACTTATCATAAGCCACGTTCGACTCCGCCAAGAGGACGTTCATGTGCCCAGGCATCCGTCCTGCCACGGGGTGAATCGCGTATTTTACCTCCACACCACGCTGTTCGAGCAAGGCTTCGAGTTCGTGAATTACGTGCTGCGCCTGTGCTACTGCCAAACCATACCCTGGCACCACAATCACTTTTTGGGCGTAGTTCATCATAATCGCCACGTCCGAAGGTGTACTACTTTTTACTGCTCCACCCGTAGTGGCACTTCCACCACCTGCGGCGGCAGCACTACCACCGCCAAAGGAACCAAAAATAACGTTGGTCAACGAGCGGTTCATGGCATTACACATCAAAATCGTAAGCAATGTCCCTGCCGAGCCTACCAAAATTCCACCCGTGAGCATCACTTGGTTGTCGTACAAAAACCCACCAAAAGCTGCCGCCACTCCCGTAAAAGAATTGAGAAGCGAAATAACAACGGGCATATCGGCGCCACCAATTGGTAACACAAAAAGTACGCCATAGGCTAAAGACAAGGCAAAAACGGTGTAAAGTAACGTCGCACTTGGATGCCCCAACGAAATGTATACAGTCAGTCCTAACGTAGCTATCAATAATACCAAGGTAAGGATGTTTTGCGCAGGCAAGCGGAAGGTCTTTTTCATAATTTCCTGCAACTTGGCGTAGGCGATGATACTTCCCGAAAACGACACGCTACCAATCACCAGCCCTGCCACAATCGTCAAGACGGTAGCGGGAGAAGCCTCGGCGTGAAGGTGTCCAAATTCGACCAACGAAATAAGTGCCGCACAAGCGCCCCCCATTCCATTGAAGAGGCTCACCATCTGCGGCATGGCGGTCATTTTTACTTTTTTAGCCGAAATCCAGCCAATGACAGTTCCAATGGCAATCCCGCCGAAAATCCAGCCGTAGTTGCCAATGAGCTCACCATCTTCGTTGGTGTGTATAAAAATGGTACCCAAAATAGCAATCGACATCCCTGCCGCTGCCAAGAAGTTCCCATTACGAGCAGTTTTAGGCCCCGAAAGCATTTTTAATCCTACAATAAAAAATACTGAGCCTAAAAGGTAAATAAGGTATAACCAATATTGTTGTATCATTTCAGTTGACGGTTACTTTTTCTTTTTAAACATTTCTAACATACGGTCGGTCACGACGAAGCCACCAACGACGTTGAGTGTTCCGAGAATTACCGCCAAAAAGCCAAGTATCAATGCGGGCCAGTTGCCTGCTTCGGCATGACCCATGACGATAATCGCCCCAATGAGCACCACCCCGTGAATGGCATTTGCTCCCGACATTAGCGGGGTATGCAGGGCGGAGGGTACTTTTGAAATCACCTCAATCCCCACAAAAATGGAAAGAATGAGGATGTAGATGAGCTGTATGTTTTCGCCAATAAATGTGATAATTGCGTCCATAGTTTGAATATAACGTTATTTTAAAATTGATTTGGTAAAGGCGTGGACTAACTGACCTTGATGTGTAATGAGGCTTCCTTTGGTGATTTCCTCCTCCAGTTCCCACTTAAAACCGTCTTTGTTGGCCAAATGCAACAGCAACGTACTGATGTTTTTGGCGTACAAGTCGCTGGCATTCGTCGCTAGTAGTGCAGGTAAATTTGACTCTCCAATGATAGTCACCCCGTTTTTTACTACCGTCTGATTGGCTTCGCTCAAAGCACAGTTACCCCCCGATTCCACGGCCATATCGACAATCACACTACCCGTTTTCATGGATTTCACCATTTCTTCCGTCACCAAAATAGGGGCTTTTTTACCCATCACTAAGGCCGTCGTAATGACTATATCTGCGTCTTTGATACGTTGTTTGATGAGGTCTTGTTGTTTTTGGAGAAACTCCGCCGACACTTCTTTGGCATACCCTCCCTCCGACTTATTGGCTTCCATGCCTTCCACACTCAAAAACTTTCCGCCCAGCGACTCCACTTGTTCTTTGGTTTCGGGGCGAACGTCAGTCACTTCCACCACGGCGCCAAGGCGCTTGGCCGTCGCGATGGCCTGCAATCCTGCCACTCCAGCCCCAAAAATCAGTACTCGCGAGGGTTTGATAGTACCTGCGGCCGTCATCATCAGCGGAAAAATTTTACCCAACGCATTGGCACCTAGCAATACTGCCTTGTAGCCCGCTAGGTTAGCTTGCGAACTGAGCGCATCCATGCTTTGGGCTTTGGTCGTACGAGGGACGGCGTCCATGCTAAAAGCCGAAATTTTCTTGGCATTGAGAGCTTGAACCAGCCCAGGCTGCGTGTAGGCATACAGAAACGAAATACTCACGGCACCCTCCCGCATTTGAGCCACTTCTTCTAACGTAGGAGCATTGACTTTAAGGACAACATCGGCATCTGCAAGGAGCGTTTTTGTATCTGCTACCACTTGAGCGCCCGCCTTTTCGTAATCAGTGTTAAGTAGAGAAGATTTCTCGCCAGCATCACTTTGAATGGCACAGGTAAAACCCGCTTTGAGAAGAGACTTAACAACGTCAGGTGTGACCGCAACCCGCTTTTCGTAGGTTTTGGTTTCTTTCAAAATAGCTATTTTCAAGGTCGAAGTAGTTTTTTGTAGTAATCCCCCAAAATATAGGACATTATCCACATAAACAATAACATTCGCCAGTTTTCACAAAATCTTTTTGTATCGACCCCTGCAGGGTAAAAAATGGGAACCAATGCCCTTGCAAAACGTAAAGGCATTGGTTTAAAAATGGCTATCACTTTTAGAAAATAAAGGAGTCTATTATTGGTGTGAAAGGTAATCCTGTATAAATCCCACCCACTCTTTTTAAGCGCTCAAAGTCTTCACATGAGTCTGAAACCCAGCGCTGTCGATACGAGCATCATTGACCCACTCGTATGCTTTCCAAAAAGAGCTATAATATATACTGACTCAAATCACGGTTTTTGACCAAATGAGCCAAACGTTCTTGCACCAATTCTTTGGTGACCACTACGTGAGCGTTGGGTCCAATGACATCGGGAATATCAAACATGAAATCGTTGAGAAGCGTACTCATCACTGTCTGAAGGCGGCGCGCACCGATGTTTTCTACTTCGGCATTAATTGTAAACGCCAATTTAGCCAACTCACGCAATGCCTCATCTTGGAAAGTCAATTCAACACCTTCGGCTTCCATCAACGCAAAATATTGACGCGTGAGGGAGTTACGCGGCTCTTTCAAAATACGGTAAAAATCGTCTTCCGTCAAGCTTTGTAATTCCACCCGAATCGGGAAACGTCCCTGTAATTCTGGAATCAAATCAGAAGGCTTAGACACGTGGAAAGCACCCGCTGCTACAAACAAAATGTGGTCGGTTTTGATAGGACCGTGCTTGGTATTGACCGTTGAGCCTTCTACAATTGGAAGCAAATCGCGCTGAACTCCTTCACGGCTTACATCGGGTCCTCCGCCTTTACCGTTGTTAGAATTGGCAATTTTATCAATTTCATCAATAAAAATAATTCCCAAATTTTCTGCCTTCAAAATCGCCTCTTCTTTCACTTCATCCATGTCGATAAGCTTAGCGGCTTCTTCTTCCAGTAAAATCTTGCGGGCATCCGCAATACTCATTTTGCGCTTTTTACTGCGTTTAGGCATCATATTGCCTAGCATTTCTTGCAAGTTCATCATCGACATATCGTCGATAGGCCCACCCATAACTCCAATATTCGGAGCCGACGAAGACTGCATGTCAATCTCAATCTTCCGATTTTCGAGTTCGCCCGCTCGTAGTTTATCCCGAAAACGTACGCGTGTGCGCTCGTTCAATTCATGGTCAGGCATCGACGAAACAGGCGGTGGATTAACAAAATCAGAATCATCTGTAATCTCAAAACCTACATTTGGGCGGCTGTAGTTTTTAGAAGAGTTGGTGGGATACATAGGCGGAATCAGTACATCCAGAATCATTTCTTCGACAATGTCCTGCGCTTTTTGTTTTACCTCCTCTTTCTTGGCTGTTTTCACCATGTTCACAGCTTGCTCTACCAAATCTCGCACCATACTTTCGACGTCGCGACCAACATAACCTACCTCTGTAAATTTCGATGCCTCGACTTTTACAAAAGGTGCATCCGCGATTTTTGCCAAGCGGCGAGCGATTTCGGTTTTCCCAACGCCCGTGGCTCCAATCATTAATATATTATTGGGAATGATTTCTTTTTGCATTTCGGGCGTACTGTTCATCCGACGCCAGCGGTTGCGGAGGGCAATAGCTACGTTGCGCTTGGCGTCGTGCTGCCCAATGATGTATTTGTCTAATTCTGCGACGATTTCGCGGGGAGTTAGTTTATCTAATTTTGAGGACATTCGTTAATTGGACAATTAGTAGAAATGATAAATTTGAGAATATAATAAGGGTATTTTTTTTGCAAAACAAATGTAGAAACGTTGGCATTTTCAAATTTGACCTCTATTTTTGTACAAATTTGATAAACGAATCTTGAAGATGAAACGTAACTTTTTGAAAATAAGTGCTTTATTGTTGACGGTTTCTTTAGCCTCTTGTAAGTATCAAAAGAACAATAGCATCGAACAGTCTGATGTGCGCGCTGGAGATGAATACGTTTACGGCGTTCACCCCGATTCAGCGGCTCGTCAAACCAAGATTAAATACACTGCTAAGCCAGAGTTAGAGCAACGTACCAACGCTATCCGCGAGAAATTGTTTGGTGGGGCAACACCTGAAACTTCTGCTCCTGCAACAGCTCCTGCGGATACAGTGATAGCCGCTAACTAATTTCTGGAGGATTTGTCATAAATTTGAAGCGACGCTTGAGAGAAGCGTCGCTTCTTTTGTTTACATCAATTACTATTTTCCCAATGAAATCACTCTTACTCCTTTGCCTCCTTTTGTTGCTTTCTTTTGTGGGCCTTTCGCAAACCGAAGAAGCTGCCGTAAAAATACCCATTCAACAACTCTTTGAAGGAATGAAAAAAAGCGATTCGGCCATGGTACATCAGACATTACTGGTCAATGCCCGCCTCGAATCCATTGTTAAAGCTAAATCAGGAGATATCAGCGTTAGGTCTGATTCTTTTGACGGGTTTCTAAAAAGTATTGGAAAAGCCACTCCAGGCGACCTCGACGAACGTCTTTCTGGAATGCAAATTCGCATCGACGGAGATTTGGCGACCGCTTGGACTCCCTATAAATTTTATTACAAGGGAAACTTTAGTCACTGCGGGGTCAATGCGTTTCAATTGATTAAAACCGCCTCAGGCTGGAAGATTCTAAGCATTATTGATACGCGTCGCAAGGAGACTTGTGAGTAGATTTCAAACCATTAACCCCAATAAAATGCGCTACGTTGGAGACATTGCCACGACAGAAACTTATAAAATTTTGCTTTATACGTGGAATGAGAAATACATTGTAAAAATTGAAGCTGGGCCTTACGAGCAACTTTACAAGGTCAATCAATTGGATTTTTTAGGAGACGAAACGGCGATTCGAGAAGTATTTGCGGACGACGTTTTTTTAAAAAGTATCTTTGCCCGTTTCCAACAAATGCACGCTGATTTTGGTGAAGTATTGCATCGGCTTGATTTACTCTAAAGTGGTACGGGTATCTTGCCCGTTAGCGTTACATTAACCCATTTATTTAACTTCTTGACGGGCAAGATACCCATACCACACAATATGACTTTTGAAGAATACCTCGTCGCTAAAAAAATTAACATTCAAGACTTTAGCAATTACGAAGCAGCGCGTTTTCAAGAATGGAAACAGCTTTTTTCTCAAGTACATCCCGAGAGTTTTACGGCTCAAAAGAAATTTTTGCTCAACGATGTTCGTAGAAAGTACCTGCTAAAAAACGAAGAATAAAGCTCTATTTCTACTTTTTACCTACCTCAAATAGGTACTTTTTAAGGCGTTCTTCTACTTCAGAGGCCGAAATATTACCAAAAATTTGACCTCCAATAGCTAAGGAAATACGCCCTGTTTCTTCAGAAACTACAATCACGGCCGCATCCGTTACCTCACTCATACCGAGTGCAGCACGGTGACGAAAACCAAGATTTCCAAAGTCATCACTATCGGATACGGGTAGTACGCAACGAGCCGCTTTGATACGTCCATCAGCGACAATGACGCCTCCGTCGTTCATAGGGCTGTATTGATTAAAAAGCGAAAGAAAAAGTCGTTTGGATAAAACACTATCAACTTCTTCGCCCGTTTGGATGTATTTATCGAGTTCATCGTTTTTCTTGATAATTAAAAGCCCTCCCGTAAACTCAGCCGCCATTGAACGTACCGCCTCGATAATGGGCTTGATTTCGTTGATTTTATCGGCGGGTGTAGGCTGGCGAAAAAACCGCGTCACCAAACGGTTATTAGCAAAAGCAGTTGATTTTCCAACAAACAACAAAAATCGACGAATTTCTTGTTGAAAAATAACAATCAACGCTACCGCTCCTACTCCCATGAAATATTCTAGGATTTTGGTCAAGAGCTCCAAGCCTAATGCCCTCACTATCAAGTAAAAAAGGTAAATCAGCAAATACCCCAAAAACACCCTGCTTGCAAGGCTTCCGCGTACCAAATAGTAAATTTGATACAAAAGAAAGGCAACTAAGGCTATATCTAAGACATCAACCCATTCAACGTTCAAAAAACCTATATAAAATGCAAACATGATAACGACTGGCTATTTTTGATATTGGTAATTTATTCGTCAGCAATCTCTTTTTTAGCGTTAAAATACCCTTTTACAACCGTAAACGTAGTAATTCCTAGAAAGAAAAAAATGATATAGTGTACGTAATCAATAATCCACGGAAATTTTTCCCCAAAATAATATCCTCCGCCCGTCAATCCAAAAATCCACAATGCAGCCCCCAAGACGTTAAAGGCCATAAAGCCTCCGAAGTTCATCCGTACTAATCCCGCCAAAATGGGGGAAAACGTGCGTACGACAGGCAAAAACCGACTTATTACCAACGTACGACTTCCGTATTTGTCGAAATACTTACGGGTAGTATCGATATGTTGCTTCTTAAAAAACAGCGAATCAGGTCGGTTTTGTATGCGGTCTCCAAAAAATCTTCCTGTCAAATACCCCGTCAGCGAACCCACAATGGCAGCCAAAAACAAGCAGACTAGCAACAAAAAGATGGGAACATCAAGGATTTTGAGAGCGCAAAAAACTCCCGCCAAAAAGACGAGGTAGTCGCCCGGCAAAAAAAACGCAAAAAACAGCCCATTTTCAGCAAAAATAATGAGTGTTATTAACACCAAACCTCCCGTGCGGATAAGCTCTTCAGAGTTAAGGAGGTATTGAAAAAAGTCAATGATTGAATTCATGTTCAAAATTACACAACTTATCTATCACAGCAAGCCCTGTGTTTGTAGCTTACTGATTTTCTAGAGTAATAGTTCACTTTTTAGTACTTTTCGGGGTAAAATACGCTATTAAAATATGAAAAATAACAAATCCGTCATCTTCTCCTCTGCTACTTTTTTGTTTGTGGCCAAATGGTTTCTACTTGCCATCTTGGTGGGCGTCTTGGCGGGTTCGGCTTCGGCCTTTTTTTGGGTATCACTCAACTGGGTGACCGAATGGCGCGAAACGCACCCTTGGATAATCTGGCTGTTGCCTATCGGCGGGTTTATCGTCGGAGCAGCTTACTATTATTGGGGACAAGATGTAGTCAAAGGTAACAATCAACTGATTGAGGAATTTCATAGTCCATCGCAGGTAATTCCGCTCAAAATGGCTCCCCTTGTGCTTTTTGGGACCTTAGTCACGCACTTGTTTGGTGGCTCGGCAGGGCGCGAAGGTACTGCCGTTCAGATGGGAGGAGCTATTGCTGACCAGTTTACGAAACTTTTTCGATTTTCAAACGACGACCGTCGCATTTTGATTATCATTGGAATCAGTGCAGGATTTGCGTCTGTATTCGGAACCCCACTCGCAGGAAGTATCTTTGCCCTCGAAGTCTTGATTGTAGGACGTATGCGTTATGAGGCATTGCTTCCAAGCCTCCTTACTGCATTGGTTGCCGATTATACTTGTCATGCCTGGCAGATTGCTCATACGCATTACAGTATTCCTGTGGTCCCTGCCATGCACGTCGATTCTTTGCTTTGGACACTTGCGGTTGGGGGTATTTTTGGGCTAACAGCCTTTGCTTTTTCTAAAACTGTTCACCTTTGGGCCGATTTTTTCAAGCGTTCCATTGCTTACCCTCCCCTTCGCCCCGTGGTTGGAGGAGCTATTTTGGCAGTTTGTATTTTACTTTTAGGAACAACTCGGCACATTGGTTTAGGTATTCCTACTATCGTAGCGTCGTTTAAGGAACCACTTGCTCATTATGATTTTGTGCTCAAATTACTGTTTACCACTTTTACCCTTGGCGCTGGTTTTAAGGGCGGTGAAGTTACTCCTCTTTTTTTTATTGGAGCCACCTTGGGCAATGCGCTTGTGGCATTCGTTCCGCTGCCTATGGCATTGCTGGCGGGCATGGGTTTTGTCTCCGTATTTGCGGGGGCTACCAATACACCCATTGCCTGTACGTTGATGGGGATGGAACTTTTTGGAGCCGAATGTGGGATATTTATAGCACTTTCGAGCGTAGTAGCCTATCTTTTTTCGGGCCATTCAAGCATTTATAGCGCCCAAGTATTTAAAAAAGAAAAAACGGAATACTAATAATCGTGACGTTTTGCTTGATGGCCGAGTTTATCAAATCAATGCTCTGCGCAACACCATTCATTGACTCAGTGTAGGTAGTTCCGCTCTACGAACTAATCACTTGGTCGGCAGGGTCGGGTTCGACCGTTTTTTTTGAGCAACTAAACAACGTCACTGCACTCAAAAGTGCGAAGGTGCTTACGAAAAAGACGTAAGTGTTTCGTTTCATCGTGTGTGAGTGTCTAATAAATGGATGGGTAAATTTTTGACCGAATGGCCTCCCTTATCACCAAAACGCGAATGCTTTTGGCCCTACACATAACCAAACAAGCTGGAGTGCTAAAAATATAAATGGTGAGAATGAAGAGGAGGAGGAAAGCCCTCCCAAGGCCTGATGACTTAGGAGGGCAATAGTCTAGATTAGTGGCCTCTTTTGCCTTTTTTACCACCCTCTGGGTGAGCAGGAGGAGTAGTTTCTTGCGTAAATACACCTGCCGAAGTGAACTGGAGTACTTTACGAGAAGCTTTTTTCTCAGCGTCTGTACCCGAAGTAAGTTCAACCACGACGAAAAAATCGCCGGCGTCGTTGGTCCCAGCTTTCACTGCCGAATATGTAGCGTATTTAGAAGTAATATAAGAGGTAATAGCAGCTGGTAAGCTAGCAACATCTACACTTGTCAGCTTCGCTTTTTTGCCGTATTTCTCAAGTACTTTGTTGAAGGTAGCGTCAGCGTTAAAAAGAAGACCTTTGTGAGTACCATCGGCAAGCTTCAACCCCACCACAATTTGTCCTGTCGAATCTTTTCCAGCAAATTGAACTTCCGCCCCTGCATAATTCTTCGTAATGTACGAAGTAATGGCAGCAGGCAAATCAGCAGCCGCAATGTCGGTAAGTTTACCCCTACACTTTTGCTTTGTCACCGTGTCCGTCGATGCCGCTGCACGTGCCGCAGAAAGTTGAACTACTTCTGTCAAATCTTCGGTAGTTGCGTTAGCGTTGATGTCTTCACGGTTACAGCTTGCCAAAAATAACCCTACTAGTGCGAACACAAGAAACAATGTCTTTTTCATGGTTTGTTTATTTAAGTTTAAATGAATGATTATTAGAAACTGATTTCAATAGCCATTACGTAGGCTTTGTGCAGCGCGTGGCAAAAAAGTTCGAAAAATTTTTATAAAAAAAACAGTACCTTGTTGCAACACGTGATCAAAATTCAGCGTACATACGTGTGTATCTTATCAAGCAGATAATTCGCTAACAACCATCCAAATCCGTTACCACCTTGTTTTTTAGAAAAAAAACCAACTTTACCGAAGATGACCTTGAAGAAGTCATTCAAGCGTGCCGTAGCAACGACAGCCGCGCGCAACGGATACTTTTTCAGCAATTTTTCGGCTATGCCAAGGGAATCAGCTTGCGGTATTCGTCGTCGATGGAAGAAGCCGAAGACATTTTAAACGAAAGTTTTTTAAAAGTTTTTCAACACATCGACCGCTACGACCTTACCCAGCCGTTTAAGGCATGGTTACGAACGATTGTGGTTAACACGGCCATCAGTTATTATCGAAAGCACCAAAAATTTCACGGTGAAATCGGCCTAGATACTATAAGTGAGCCTTCCTTCGACGAATCGGTCATTGATCAAATCTCTGCCGAAGAGATTTTAGACCTAGTGCAACAGTTGAAACCTATTTATCGTACTGTCTTTACGATGCACGTGGTTGATGGGTATCAACTTCGTGAAATTGCTGATATACTCAATTTTAACGAAGCTACCGTTCGCTCGCATTTTGCGCGGGCTCGTACTCGCTTGCAAGAGCTTATTAGGCACTCATACCCGCTTTTTAACGAGGGAAAAGTAGAACATAAGTTTAAGTGAGTACCCCAAACGAATCAAAAGGCAACTAATTTTCAGCCTAAAAACAATAAAAAGAGTGTGCAAACACGATACTAAAACACAATGAAACCCGATAAATTTGACGAAACTATACGCCGAAAGTTGGAAGGGATTCAGCCCAGTTTTCAAGAAGATGACTGGTCGAAGTTTACCGCTTATCAAGCGGCACATACTTCACAGCCCTTTTTCCAACGCTTTAGTGGCCGCACTGCATGGTACACGGCCGCCAGTGTTGCTACTGCAATGATGGTATTTGCCAATGTCTATCAGTATCAAAAAAACAAAAAACTCGACCGCGAAGTAGTCGAGCTTAAAGCAAACATTGCCAAGCAAAAAGATGCCCCGGTTAGAGTCACTACTCGCGTTGATACTGTTTACATCACTAAGTACATCGAAGTAAAATCCTCTCAACTGCCCCCCTATGACGCAACTGTACCTTCTTTGAATGACGAAATCAGTGATACATTTGAGCGCACACCTAGAGAAACAAGTGTAGCCAATGAGGTATTAGACGAAGGCGCAAACAATGAGGTCGCTACTAATGCCCCTGATAGCAAAACACTTCGCCAACGTGCAAATGAAGTAGACTCAAAATCAACGTCTAATTCTATTCGCTCTACTCGTGAAAACGAAGTCAATTCGGTACGTGGAAGCAATTATTCCGAAGTCCTATCTCGAAACAACTTAGGTAGAAATAATAGTAACCAACAAATTTTCAAAGAATCTGTTTCTATCAAAAACAGTTCTTCACTTTCACAAAAAACAACCCTTAAGCAACTCCCAAAAACAAACTCTTACGAGCCAACAGGTCGTCCTCAAACGGAAACGCAAGGACAAAGTAAGGAAGAAATAAGAACGGTAAGTGAACCTGAAGAAATAGCATTTCTTGAACCACATACCGAAATAGAAGAGTTAGCGGGAATCACTCCTGCCGCAGCCAAAGTAGAAAGATATGCTTATACCATCTTGTCAAATCCTTCGAATACAGCTACTTCGGCTAGAGCTACCAATACGTCATCGTCGGCAGCAGCACCACCTCCTCCTTCAATTTCGTTTAAAACCATGAAATTTAGAATAGGGGTAGGGCTAAATATTGGCGATAAGTTAACTTCTTACTCAGCTCATACAAGCTTGTTATTGGGTAAATTTTGGAGTTTAAACGTAGGTATTGCCAAAACTTATGTCACTGGCCCACAATACTATACCGAAGATATTTTCAAGGCCAAAACGCAACGTGATTTTAGGGAATGGAACAAAAAAGAACCTATTCAATCTCCTATGGCTCCTCCCCAAGCGTTTAATATTTCAACCAATGCTAGCTTATGGCAAATGCCCGTTAGCTTAACTTACCGTTGGCCTGTCAAAGATGGCTTTACCTTTTTATTATCTGGAGGAACTAATCTCAACTTATATACCAGCCAAAAATTTAGCTATTTCATTCGGGAGCGCAACGGGGAGATAGAGGAAAAAGAAGGCAAATTTACCCTCAAGCCCTCTTTGTCCAATAGTATAATTGCCGCTGCTGGAGTTGAAAAACAGTGGAAAAATTTGGTTGGACAAGCCGAAACCTACATTGCTCCTTATGTGCAAAAACCTTCGTACTTGACCGAAAATCGAAACATTGGAATTCGATTCAAAGTTTTATATCAATTTGGTAAAAAATCGATATAATCAAACTATTGCATTACCAAACGTTCAACTAACCCGTTTATCTAACCCGTCGAACTCCTAGGCGACGGGTTATTTGTTTATATTTGACCTTCAATCTGATTTGTTCAACTATGCGCATTTCATTTGTAGGAGCAGGAAATGTAGCTTGGCACCTCGCACAAGCCCTCGAAAACGCAGGCCACCATATTGTTGAAATCTACAGCCGAGACAACCGTAATGCCCGACGGCTGGTCAATAAGTTGTACGATACACACATTGCCCCTGACCTTGATTTTTCCGAAAGTGTGGCCGAATTGCTCATTCTGGCGGTATCAGACGACGCCCTCAAAGACGTTATTTCGAAGTTAGTTCTTCCCGAAAACTGTACCGTTATTCATACTTCAGGGACCAAGTCGTTGAATGAGCTTCAACATCTCATCGACATTTACAGCGACATTGTTGTTCCGACGGGGGTATTTTATCCACTGCAAACCTTCAGTAAAGAAGTAGAGATTCAGCTCACCGGCGTCCCGATTTGTATTGAGTCAGCCGATGCAACTACCGAAAGAATGTTGGTACAGTTGGCACAATGCATTAGCAATGTAGTATACCTGATGACTTCCGAAGAACGGCGTTTGATGCACCTTGGAGCGGTTTTTGCTTGCAATTTCACCAATCATTTACTTGCTATTTCCAAACGAATTGTAGAGGCAGAAAATCTCGAATTTGACCTCCTAAAGCCTCTTATTCGAGAAACACTCCGCAAAGCTCTGCTGAGCCCCGACCCTGCTCTGGTTCAAACGGGACCCGCTCGCCGTGGCGACCAACAAACCCTCGAAACTCAACTCGACTACCTCGAACGCTACCCCGCTTGGAAAGGTATTTATGAAATTTTATCCGAAAGTATTCAGCGGATTCGATAAAGGAGAGATGAATAATAAGTGATAAAACTGGACATTCGGCCCTCTACCTTCGACATTCTCTCTACTCTCCTCTTCCCCACTCGCGAATGAGGTTACCCCCCACGGGTATCCAATCAGAAATAACGCTGATGATTTGGGGAGCAATGGGTACAGTATATTCGTATAAAAAGCTTTCATTTCGGTATTTTAGGGGCATCTCCACCCCAATCGTACTTAAAAGCCAAAAAAAGACACTCATACCGAATACCCAAGTAAAAATTCCAACCGCAGCACCTGCTAGGTTATCAAGTGTCCCTAAAATAGTATAACGAAGCATCGAACGTAACGAATACCCAATACGATTGACCATGAAGACGGTCGGAAAAAAAATAACTGAAAATCCAACAAATGGTAAAAATTTACGCGTAAGTTCTACGGTAAGGTAGGGTGCTAGTAAATCCGTACCAAAACGAAGAAATTTAAAACCCACAATCATGGCTATCACAAACGCAGCCACGCCGACAATCTCGACTAGCAGCCCTTTGCGATAGCCATTGAATGCACCCCACGCCAGTGGGATAATAATAAGCAAGTCTAGGGTGTTCATCCCGCGAGCAAACTTTTCGCAAGAGTTTGAACCACTTTTCCGTCGGTTTGTCCCGCCAATTCTTTCATGGCTACCCCCATCACTTTCCCGATTTCGGCGGCCGATTTAGCCCCTACGCGTTCAATGATTTCCATTAATTTTACCTTCACCTCTTCTTCTGAAAGCTGTTTGGGCAGGTATTTTTCAATGACCGCAATCTCGGCTACTTCTTTTTCTTTCAAATCGACACGATTTTGTTCCTCATAAATTGAAGCCGAATCGCGACGTTGTTTAGCTGCTTTTGTCAATAGTTTAAGCTCATCTTCGGCACTCAACTCTCCGCTCGCTCCTTCTTTCGTTTCCTCTAAGAGAATCAGCGACTTAATGGCCCGCAGAGCACGTAGGGTATCTTGGTTCTTCTCGCGCATAGCCTGCTTAATGTCCTCTTCAATGCGTTTCTTCAGCGTCATGATTTCCATTTAGTTTACAAAATTATGGTGCAAATCTACGAAAAAAAAAGCGCTAAGGCTTGGAAATTTCAAAAAGCCATGCTTATCTTTGCACTCCCAAAACACGGAGGTTGTAGCTCAGTTGGTTAGAGCGTCGGATTGTGGTTCCGAAGGCCGTGGGTTCGAACCCCATCTTCCTCCCATCATTAAAAAACTCATCATTTACGATGAGTTTTTTTTGTATCTACCAAATAAAAAACCTTTTCCTCTAGTTATTGTTAGAGAAGTATGGCTTCGCTTTCATCCATTAAAAATAACTCCTCAATTCAGCGTACCATTTTTGTGGTCGTCCCTTTGATGCATTTGGCAGGAATTGTGGGCTTGCAATTGTCGCTAAGTGAGTCTCTGTTTAAAGCACTCGTCCCCTTTCATTTGTTAAGTTCGCTGGTACTATTATTGATTTTTCATGAAAACTGGAACCGTTCAGCAGTTATTTTCTGTGTCTTCACCTACCTAGTCGGTTTTAGTGTCGAAGCGTTAGGAGTGCACACGGGGGTTATTTTTGGGCATTATCATTACGGAGAAACACTGGGCACAAAATTAATTGATATTCCTTTGACGATTGGGATCAATTGGTTAGCATTGATTTATTCGACAGGGATTGTCATGGAAAAAATAAAAGGTAATAGTTTTTTCAAATTAATAATTGCTGCCGCTGCCATCGTAGGCATCGATGTATTGATTGAACCCGTGGCTATCCGATTGGACTTTTGGTCGTGGGAAAATGGCTGGATTCCGCTTCAAAACTACCTAGCTTGGTATATTGTTGCATTTGGACTTCTTGCCTTTTTTCACTTTTCCAACTTTATAAAACAGAACCGTTTAGCTCCCTTATTCTTACTTTGCCAAGTGGCCTTTTTTTTAGCCCATAACCTACTATTCTTATTAAAGTAGAAAATATTTTTAAACATTTTAAAGCACAAAAAGTTACCACCATAAGAAAAATTTCCTCGGCTCCTCAAAAAGCCTTACTTAAAAAAAAACCCAAAAGCTAGTTAGACAACAAGTAATAGCCAAATGAGTAGTTATTCCATTCGTGATTTAGAACAACTTTCTGGCATTAAGGCACATACAATTCGCATTTGGGAACAGCGCTACAATATTATTCAACCAAAGCGTACTGACACCAACATTCGAATGTATGACGACCAAGATTTAAAATTGGTCCTCAATATTTCTTTGCTGAAAGATCATGGTTACAAAATTTCTGACATTGCGAAATTTTCACTGGACGAAATCAGCCAAGAAGTAATAACTATCTCGGATAAAAAACTTAATTATCCAGACCAGATTCATGCCCTGACTATTTCGATGATTGACTTGGACGAAGATCGTTTTGAGAAAATTATTAGTACCAATTTTCTTCAAAATGGCTTTGAAAGCACCATGCTCAATATTATTTACCCGTTTTTGACGCGTATCGGTACACTATGGTTAGCAGGTTCAATTGGCCCCGCTCAAGAGCATTTTATGAGTAATCTCATTCGTCAAAAAGTGATTGTAGCTATCGACGGGCAAGTGCTCAAATACCATCCCAATTCGAAGAAATTTCTTTTGTTTTTACCCGAAGGCGAGTTACACGAAATTAGTTTATTGTTTACAACTTATATCATTCGGGCACACAATCACCGCGTCATTTATTTAGGACAAACCCTCCCCTTCAACGAACTAGTTTTTGCTTATGATGTACACAAGCCTGATTATATTTTCGCAAGTATAACATCAGTTCCTTCTAACGAAGAAGTACAAGGTTACGTCACTAAACTTTGCCAGCAATTCCCAGAAGCTCAAATTTTACTTACGGGCTATCAAGTAGTTGGGCAAGACATTGAAATTGGGTCTAACTGTTCGATTATCAATAAGTTAGAGGATTTATACGAATATTTCTAATACTTTCTGCAGCTATAAAATAAAAACCCTAAAATTAAATTTTAGGGTTTTTATTTTATAGCTGCACTATCAATAACAACACCTGTTTAATAATACGCTTCATTCATCAGATAATTCTGAACATAATCTTTTACGCCCTCTTCTAACGTATGAAAAGGTTTGGTGTAACCAATCGAGCGTAGCTTGTTCATATTTGCCTGAGTAAAGTACTGGTACTTATCTCGTATATCAGCTGGTGTGTCTACAAAGTCGATGTATGGTTCTAACCCCATCGAAGCAAATGTATTGGTAGCCAAATCCAAGAAGGTGCGTGCTTTTCCACTTCCCAGGTTATAAATACCCGAATTACGGCGGTGATGCATCAAAAAGGAACAAACCTCAATAACATCTTTGACGTACACAAAATCGCGCATTTGTTCACCGTCCTTAAAATCAGGATGATGCGAACGAAAAAGACGCATTTGTCCAGTTGCTTTCACTTGATTATAAGCATGGAAAATTACCGAGGCCATGCGGCTTTTGTGGTATTCGTTGGGGCCGTAGACGTTAAAAAACTTCAAGCCTGCCCAGAAAAATGGTTTTTTTTCTTGTTGCAAAGCCCAAATATCAAAGTCATTTTTTGACTCTCCGTAAGGATTAAGCGGTTTGAGTTGCGGGATTTGTAATTCGTTATCATCATACCCCAACTCCCCTAAACCATACGTAGCTGCCGAAGATGCATACACCAACGGAATCTGATAATCAATGCATTTTTGCCAAATTTGTTGTGAGTAACGAACGTTGAGTTCGTCAAAAACGGAACGCTCAAATTCTGTCGTATCAGTACGAGCACCGATGTGAAAAATAAACTCTACTTCATAATAATTTTGGTCCAGCCATTCAAAAAAAACGGAGCGTTCAACTCGTTCTTGAATCTTTTTCCCCTCTAAATTTGGTGTTTTTTCAATTTTAGAAAAATCATCGACAGCGATGATAAAATTGAAATTTTCCTCGTTTAGCTTGCTGATAAGACAGCTCCCGATAAAGCCAGCAGCCCCAGTGACAATAATCATAGAAATAACTTATGATAAGGCGTTTAAATAGTGGGTTGTCAATTAGTTGGTACAGTAAAAATACTCAAAAAAAGGCTTACAAAGGTAGATACTTTTTTACAAAAAAAACTATTAAAAATTTTGAGAAAATATTTGACTTTTTCAATATTTTTTTCGAGAAATGTGATGTTTTTGGAAACGGTTTTTTGGTAGTAATTTTGCCAAAATCTATTAGACAGCTAAGTAGTACTGTTCCTACTAAATACGGTACTCTTGATGCTGTGGACTATTGACTGTCGATTGAAATGATAGTTTACGTAACAAGAAAAGAACATTTTAATGCCGCCCACAGGGTGTACAACCCTATGTGGTCGGATGAAAAGAACAATGAAGTATTCGGAATTTGTGCCAATCCTAATTTTCATGGCCATAATTTTGAATTAATTGTCACGATTAAAGGACCTATTAATCCTGAAACAGGTTTTGTGGTAGACATGAAACACCTCGGTAAAATGATGAAAGACAGCGTGATCGATAAAGTTGACCATCGTAATCTCAATCTAGATGTTGGCTTTATGCAGGGCATCATTCCAAGTTGTGAAAACTTTGTCCTAGAAATCTGGAGAATTCTGGAAGTAGGTCTACACGAGTTGGCACCCCATGCCAAGCTGCACTATATCAAGCTTATCGAAACCCCCAAAAACTACGTAGAGTATTACGGCGAGTAATCTCTCTTTAAACGATATTCTCGTATCACCCCCCAAAATTATTGTGAATCAACCACGTATCGGTCTTTTTTTCTGGCTGCTTGTGCTCCTTATTATTGGAGGTTATCTGTGTTACATCAACTTGTATGCGGTCAATATCCCCATTACCGACGACTATGACTTGGTACGGGTAAAATACACGCTTTTAACGCAGGAGCTAAGTTGGTGGCAAAAAATCAAGCTGCTTTTAGAGCCAGAAAATGACCATCGCATTCTTGTTCCACGCTCAATAGCATTACTGGACTATACCATCGAAGGTTTTATCAATTATCGTTCGTTGATTGGGGTTGTCAATGTGAGTTTGTTAGGGATTTTGGGATTTTGGTTCTTAAGCTTTTTCAAACGAGGGCTCAATGCTTGGTTTTTCTTACCCCTATTGCTGTGGTATCTTACCCCTTTTGTGTTTGATGTCACCCTTTGGGGAATCAATGGAATGCAGCATACAACCCTCAATTTGCTCGTATTCTGCACTCTAGCACTAACCTCCTACTCTACTAGCCCTTGGGCTTTTGGGGTAGCATTGGTAGTGGGGTTTGCCGCTACTTTTACCAATGGTAACGGCTTTTTGGTCTTTCCAGCGGGCTTGGCGGTTCTGCTTTTGGCCCAAGAATGGAAAAAAAGTATCCTTTGGATTCTCGGAATGGTAGCCGCTTTATTGGCTTATTTTCTCAACTACCACGTGGGGCAAGCGACCAAAGTAGCGTTTTCGGGCGAGTTTGTCGGCAACCTTCTGCTAAGTTTTGCAGCGCTGTCAGGTGGATGGGTAGCAGCTTTTAAGGGAAGTAGCCCTTCGTGGTTATTGTGGGGAGCCTTTGTGGTAGGTAGTTTGAGTTTATTAATTATTACGCTTTGGCTTGCTTATCAGCTGTTTATGACTCCTCAACGTGCTCGCAAAACTCGTCCATATCTTTGGGTAGGTGTTTTTATATTCTCAATATTGACTATTGGCATCATTGCAGTTTCAAGAGGTGGACGCGACGTTTATTCTGTCTTTACCAGCCGGTATAGCCTGTACCCGCTTCATTTGTTGACACTTACGTACTTGGCCTTACTGAGTTGGAAATCTATTTCTCCTTCGTGGGTATTTCGAATCGCCATCATTTTTGGCGGTATTTTTATGACCATGAGTTTGTATCAATACCAACGAGATATGGACGAACGCCGCCGAAGCCTCATGGCCGACCACTACAATTGGCGTCAACACCGTAAACTTATCACGCATTTTCGGAGTGAATTAGCTGACTTTTTTACGTTGCCCGCTTACCAAAAAGGCATTTATCGCTTCGATAACTTTCCACTCGGGGCTGATACCGAAAAATTACTCAATTCCGTTGCAGATACTACTCAAAAAGCAACACTGAATCTTACGATTACAACTTCTCAAAAAAAGGTGGATTTTTTTGGGCACCCTCAGACAATTGCACAGTTTACGTTGGCCAATTCGGACGTCCTTCAGCCTGAATTTGGGGAAGGGACGGGCGTCTTTTTAGTCTTGAAATCGACAAGAAATAAAACGTATCTGCTCCCTACTTTACCTATTCAAGGCGGAAAGCGTGCTTTTTTAACGGCGGCAAAAGTGTATAAACCTGGGTTTGTGTTGACAGTTTACAACGAAAATTTTGTACCTGACACCTACCGCATCGGAATTCTCAAACCTATCAAAGATGGGTATCGCTTGCAGTACTTTGCCCAGGCTATTCAGGTAGATTCGTTGAACGCACGAATCGTATTGGAAAAATAAACGTATGAAATATTATCTGATAGCAGGCGAACGCTCGGGTGATTTGCACGGTAGCAACCTTATTAAGGCCATTCGTCGCCACGATTCGGAAGCTGAATGTCGGGCTTGGGGTGGTGAAATGATGCAAGAAGCAGGGGCAGAACTGGTGACGCATTATGCCCATATGGCCTTCATGGGCTTTTGGGAAGTGGCCAAAAATTTAGGCACGATTTCAGGGTTTATGAAAAAATGTAAAGCCGATATTCTTGTCTATCGACCCGATGCCGTGATTTTGATTGATTATGCAGGCTTCAATATGCGAATCGCTCGTTTTGCTAAAGCAAACGGCATTAAAACCTTTTACTATATTTCGCCCAAAGTGTGGGCTTGGAATCAAAAACGTGCCCTCAAGCTCAAACGCGACGTCGATCACCTCTTCGTGATTTTTCCGTTTGAAAAAGCGTTTTTTCGCCAATACAACTACGATGTGGACTACGTAGGAAACCCTCTTTTCGACGCCATTGCAGATTTTAAGCCTAATCCGTCGTTTCTACAAAACCATCAACTTGACCCCGCCAAGCCCATCGTGGCGTTGCTCCCAGGTAGTCGAAAGCAAGAAGTAGAGCAAATGTTGACGCTGATGGTACAAACCAAGCCACACTTTCCCCATGCGCAATTTGTGATTGCGGCCGTTAGTAACCTTCCCCAAAGCCTCTATGCCCCTTTTGTGGAACAGGGAGTCCGACTGGTCACAGATGCCGCCTACGACTTACTTTCGGTCGCTACGGCTGCCCTTGTCACCTCAGGTACTGCCACGCTCGAAACGGCGCTTTTTGAAGTACCTCAGGTAGTTTGTTACAAAACAGGAGGCATAAGCTACGCCATAGCAAAGCGATTAATAAGGGTTCCTTACATTTCATTGGTCAATCTTATTGCGCAAAAAGAGGCCGTTAAAGAACTGATTCAAAACGAGTTGACTCCCAAAAATCTCACGAACGAACTGGAGGCTATTTTGCCTAACGGCCCCAAACGAGTACCACAAATCAACGATTACCGACAGGTGAAAGCCATTTTGGGAGAAAAAGGTGCGTCCGAACGCGCAGGCGAATTGATGGTGAAGTATCTTTTAGAAAAATAAAGAGGCTATTTGAGTGATTCGTTGACTGAGACTTTAAAATCATCCAATACGAGTTGTTCAGTCGAACAAATATCCTACTCTCACACCATGCTTGAAATATTCCTTGAGTTTTTTCTTTACGTCGTTGATTTGGTCATTAGAAGAGATGATTTCAATACAAAAGGCCAGAATAGGTTTATCTCCCTCGCTTTTAATTTGTTCATCAGTAAAAAAAGACATCCCGAAACGTTTCACCTCCATACCATTGAGCATCACGTCTTCGTCATAGATAAGCAGTGCTTTTTGCCTTTGTTGTATCAAACAAAAGGTTCAAAGCCTGAATAATTTTTAGATGTTTGCTTTTCATACTCGTAAATCTAATCAGTTCACCATCATCCCATTCATACCACTAGGGTGGCTCCGTTGTAATCATCGTTAGACTCCCAACGCTCAAATTCTTCAAGCGTGGTAGGAAATAATGTCGAACGAATTATTGTCTCAAAATACTAAACTCTCCAGCTCTTTCTGTTGCCGCAGATGATGGCGACTGTGCATATCTAGGTTATGAAACCACTCGTGGGCATTGAGCCAGGCAAAAACAGGGTGGTAGCATTTATATTCCCCTGCATCGTGAGTGACAGGCTCAATCAGGGCTTTGGCATCACTCAGCACTTTCTTCAATTGGACGCGGTACTCGTCTTTCGTTTTTGGGATAAGTTCTATTTTTACAGGCCCCTCGGGCACTTTCACTTTGATAGGTGGAAACCCATTATGTTTGAAAGCGTTATCGCCGTAAGCGTTATGCTCTCCGCCAATTTGCCCTTTACGTTGCTCCAAGCACCGAACAGTATTAGCCAAAAAGAAGAAATTAGACGTCATCAATATGTGTTCGTACATTTGCCCAAGGGACCAAACGTCTTCAGCAGGTTTGTGCAAAAATTGAACATCGGTGTATTTATCGAGAGATACGATGTAACTGTTGAGCGTTGTTTCTAATGATAAATAAATTTCCGAGGGCGTTTGTTGACTTGTCATATTATTGAAATTTGGGAATACGAATATATTTAAAAAGATCTTATAAAACGGTGAATACTATTAATGACTACAAATAATAATGGCTCAAGGCCAAAAAAGGCTAACTATTAGGCTTATTGGCCTTTTTTTGCCAATTTAGCAACGGCTGTCCACTATCCTTTTCATTACTGTATCGACAATAATCAAAGGAATTTCCTAAACCTAATTGAAATGCAATCAACAGACACCCAACCCAAAGACAATCAACTGCTTAAAATCCTTGGCGTAGGCTTCGGCATAGCCGTAACTATTGGTGGAACCATCGGAACGGGAATTTTACGAAAACCAGGCCCCATTGCCCAAGCTCTTGGCGAGCCGTGGCTCATCATGGGGGTGTGGATACTAGTAAGTATTTATGCACTTTTGGGAGTCTTATGTACCATTGAGTTAGGGGTTACCTTTCCAAAGGCAGGGGCTTGGTACGTGTATGCACGGCGGGCTTTTGGAGGATACGCGGGGTTTGTGGTGGGATTCAACAGTTGGTTAGGCACTTCGGCAGCTACGGCTTTTGGAGCTTTTACCATGAGCGAATATATCGCTCTACTTCTCCCTTCCATGGCAGGTTATGAAAGCTACATGGCCACAACGATTCTCACTGGATTGGGGTTATTACATTGGGTGGGGCTTCGAACTGCCAGCCGCGCACAAGAAATCATGAGTGTTGCTAAAGCCGTTGGGCTATTTGCCTTTGTGGTAATTTGCTTTGTTTATGGCAACGACGTTTCTACCACGCAAGTTGTCGAAACTACCACCAACGCCGTGGCCAAAGGCTCTTTGATTGGGTCGTTGATTTTTGCGTTGCAGGCTATCTTTTACACCTTCGACGGCTGGCATACAGCAGCTTATTTTGCCGAAGAAGACGCCGACCCTGCGCGTAACTTACCAAAGTCAATGATTGGGGGGCTTTTGCTTATTGTCCTCATTTACTTGTTGGTCAATGCGGCCATTTTATACATTTTACCGATGCCTGCCTTGCAGCAATCCAAACTCGCTGCTGCCGACGCCATTACGCTCATTTTTGGGGAACAATCGGGCAAAATAGTGACCTTTTTCTTGATGATTTCGATTTTGGGGATTGTCAATGCGCAGGTGATGTTTAACCCTCGTGTGCTGTATTCGATGAGTCGAGATGGGTTATTTATCCGCCAAGGGACGCGGGTCAATGCAGGTGGTACACCTAGTATTACCATGCCGCTGTCGGTCGCGATGGCCATTGTATTTATCTTGAGCGGAAAAGAAGCGAGTGGCAAGTTGTCCGACATCGCTACGTTTTTCTTCGTGATTGGCTATACTTCGGGCTTTGCGTCGCTGTTGTATCTTCGCAAATCCGAACCCGACGTCCCTCGCCCTTGGAAAGTACCAGGCTTCCCCGTCGTGCCGTGGGTTGTGCTTATTGCTTCGGTGGCCTTTCTGGTTGGGGCGGGTTTCCAAGACCCAGGCAGCAGTGTTTACGCCGTGGTTTTCTTGGTTTTGAGCTACCCGTTGTATCTGGGAGTGAAGCGGTTGAATACGGAGTAGGGGTCAGCCATCAAATCTCAATACACTTATCCCAGCTAAAACCGTTATTTTCTCCATAAGCACAATAGCCTAACTGATTGGTTATCAACTTTGTCTTTTCAATCTCAACAATAGGCATATTGGCATGGCCATACACCCAATAATCGGGCTGGGTATCCAAAATCAATGCGTCGAGATTGGTCACAAAACCTTGATTAAGTGTATACGGCCACGTAACCCTCCTACGGATTCACCTCTACCGTGCGGCTTGAGCGTCCATTAGACGTAAACACTTTCATTTTAATTGTTTTACTTACGGGCAAAGGCTGACTATACACCGCGCTAGTTGCTGTAGGTTCGGTGCCGTCGGTGGTGTATCGAATCGTCAAACCTGGGAGTTGCACATTGGCTTTTACTTGGTTATTTTCAATCACTGCCCCCGCCGTTGGCACCCGATACGCATATCCACCCGCGCGGAAATCCAAACGAGGAAGTTCGCGTTTACCGAGTTGATTGGCAAACACCGACCATGCTTTTTGATAGGCTTTATCGTCGTTTTTCTCCGCCCACGTTGGCGACAATGCCCATGCGCGTTCGGCCATGCCTAGCAGTTTTGGCAACATCATGTATTCCATCCGCTCGGGGGAATTGACCGTTTCGCTCCACAATAATCCCTGAATCCCCACGATATTTTGTTTCCCGTACTCCGTCAAGCGCTCTTTTCCATTGAAAATCGAGCGGTCGAGCGGGTTGCCCAAACGGTCTTCTTTTGAGTTTTTGAAATAATCGTACGGAATAAACGAGAAGGGCTTGTCAACGTCGGTGTACGCCCCCCAATAATACCCAGGCTCGTCGAACGCCTTGTAATAAGCCATGTCAAAATACTGATGCGTGACGCACGAAAGCACCACTTTATAGCCTGCATTGGCAAGGCGATAGGCCAAATCCTCAGCACCCCAGCCCAACACGTTGTTCCAGACATCTACTTGCACCCCTTTTCCTACAAAATCAGGATTTGGAATAACGTGGTTTTTACCATCGAGCATGGTTTTGCGCATGGCTATTTCTTCCCAACCATAGACATAAAGGCCACGTTTTTTGGCAATTTCTATCACTTTTCCGTAAAAATAATACCAAAGGTCGTCGGTTGACTGAATACTTGGATTGTCACGGCGCAACTGCTGCACCGCAGGCGATTGCGTCCATACGCCTCCTGGCACTTCGTCGCCTCCGTAATGGATGGTTTCTAGAGGCGCGTTGACATCATGGTACATCGCCACGATTTCGTCGGTTACTTTTTCCAAAAAACGATAGGTTGACGGCATGGCCACGTTCATCACGTTATCGTTCCACGACTGCACCGAGCGGTACACCGAGCGGTCGGCGGGGTCGTGCAAAAGATATTTTTCAGCTTCTTCTTTTTGTCCTTGGGCCATTTTTTGCGAGTAGCGGGCTTTCATTGCCACCACCGCAGCCCGTGCGTGCCCAGGTGCTTCGATTTCGGGAATGACTTTGATATGACGAGCGGTGGCATAACGCAACAATTCCAAAAAGTCTTGACGACTGTAATAGCCCGTTCCTGCGTTCTGTGAAGCATCAGGGCCTGAGCCAAAAGATGGTTGAAGCAATTTGAGGGGGTCAGTTGCGTGACCGCGCACGGCACCAATCTGCGTCAATTCGGGCAACGACGGAATCTCCAAACGCCAGCCTTCATCGTCCGAAAAGTGCAAATGTAGCACGTTGAGTTTGTAAGAGGCCATCAAGTCGAGCAACTTCATCACTTGCGCTTTTGAGTGAAAATTCCGAGCGACGTCGAGCATAATCGCACGGTGTCCAAAACGTGGCTGGTCACTGATTTCTACGCCCGTTACCGACAAACTTGGCTGCGTTTTTCCCCAAGCCGACGGTGGCAACAACGCCAACAACGACTGCACCCCGTAAAAAGCACCCGCTCTATCGCCCGCCGTAATCTCAATTCCGCTGGGATTAACCCTCAAACGGTAGGCCTCTCTAGGCATGGTTTCTTGTTTAAATACAATTCCAGTGGTTTGTTTTTCGGTCGAAAACGCCAAAGGTGAACCTAGCATCGACGACAGCTGACTACCCAAGTAGCTCGCCTCATCGCGAAATGCCTCAGAAACAGAAAAAATTGTTTGAGGCGTAATAGTGTATGCCCCACCTCGTTCGCGATATTGCTGCGGGCTCGGGAGAATTTTGGGCAACTCTTTTTCGACAATATCTTCTGTCGTTTTGTTCTGATTATAAATCATTTCGGGCGTGATTAAACCTAGCTTATCTCCCGCAAAACGCTGATATTGGCGCGGTTGGGTAGAAGGTTTTATGGTATAATCGGTCAATGGATAACCACGTTCGGGCTGCTGCTCCCACACCCAATACAAGCCCGAGGGGGCGTCGGTAAAGTTAACCACCCAAGCCGACGATATAAACGAAATAGTGGTAAAAGCACCCGCTTTCAGCCCCTGAAACGCCGCCGTAGGCATCAATTGAAACAAATCTCCGTTGATGTGTCGAATGGTAAAATCGGTAGAAATGGTCGTATCTATGGTACGAACATTGTTAAAAAATAAGCTCCATCCTGACTTGGGAAGCGCTTTTTTAGAAGCATTTGTTAAAGTAAACGAAGTCAACGAAGCCGTTTTACCTTTGTGGTTGTTTTCCACAATTTCCCAGCTGATTTTCAAGGAAGGAGCGGCCAACTGTGCTTTCAGCGATACCGAACCAAGCAGCAAAAGAACGACGAACAAACGTGATGCGCTACGACGAAATACGAGTGTGTTGGTTGTCAGGCTCATTGTAAAACAGGTTGAAGAAGTAGTTAGGAACAGAAAATGAGTTGCAAAAATACAAGAACATTCCAATTCCTGTACTTTTATAAAAATTAGGGTGTACGAAATAAATCCTGCATTTATTCGTAAACCACGAAATTTACGTAGGGTCAATTAGAGACTAAAAATTACGAAAGTAGGAATTACACTATGTGCCAAGGATTGTTCACACGAGCGATGGTTTTTGAGTTACGGTTTCAAAAGAATAAATCAATTTCACTACTTTTGGCATAGTATTCACCCTTTTCACCCTAGCCCATGCGTTTCATTATTTTGTGTTTATGGTGTGTCCTAGCGTTGTTATCAAGCCTGCAAGCGCAGCAAACTGGAGTTTATCGTTTTGAAAACTCATTAGAAGAGGAATCTGGCTCGCTCCCAAAGCTCAAGGTATTGGGACAGGAAGGTAGGTTTCAGAAAGAACAACTTCCCGAACTCAAAAACCTTCAACGCACTGTTTATACTTTCGATAAAAACTGCGGTTTACAGTTTGATAACCGAGCCGCAAATGGATTCCTGAGCGGTTCATATACCATTGAGATTTACTTTCGATTTACGACGCTTGACAGTTGGAAACGGGTCGTTGATTTTAAAAATCGAAAGTCAGACAATGGTTGCTATATTTATTATGGGAAGCTCAATTTTTACAATTTTGCGGTAGGAACCAAAGCCCCCGTTAATCCCAATGAATACACCCACTACGTAGTGTCGCGAGATGCTAAAACCAACCAACTCAAAATGTACGTAGATGGAGAGTCGAAGGTTGAGTTTACCGACCGTTTTTCGCAAGGCATCATCGATGAAGATGGCATGCTCAACTTTTTTTTTGATGACCTCATCGTTAAAGACGAAGCAAGTGAAGGTGCTGTTGCAATGATAAAACTGTATGGCTATGTAGTAGACCCTAGCACCATTAAACTTAACTTTCAACGACTTGAAGAGAAAATAAGCAAGCCATTGACCGTAAATGTACCTACTCCTGTTGCTCCACAACCTGTAGTACCACCAACTCTTCCCAAAGAAATACTTAAAGAAAATACGCCAGAAACTCCCAAAAACTATACTTCACTAGACGATAAAAACGTTTCCATTGGGAAATCGATTGTATTGCAGAACCTGCGTTTTGTCCAAAGTAAGCCCGAGCTACTACCTGAGTCGAGTGCTGAGTTAGATAATTTGCTCAAATTTATGCAAGAACACCCAACGGCTCACATCGAACTCCAAGGTCACACAGACAACCTAGGAGATTTTGATCTGAACCTTGCGCTCTCTCGTCAGCGGGTTGAAGTGGTGAAAACATTATTGGTAAAAAAAGGTATTTCTCCTCATCGAATTACGGGGAAAGGTTTTGGAGCCAGTAGGCCCATTGCTAATAACAATCGTGAAGAAACCCGCCAGCTCAACCGTCGTGTTGAATTGGTTATTACAAAACTCTGACAAAAACTGCCGTGAACAAATTTTATTTTTTAGTAAGTATCTGCGCCTTTTTAGTAGTATCGTGTAAAAAACCTGCCCCAACTCCAATTGAACCTACGGAGCTATCTGAGAATTTTTCGGAAACTCCAACCTCTACCCCGATTACCCCTACCGATTTGTTGGATGAGGCATCGGGCCTAGCCGATAGCAAAAAACAACCAGGTTTTCTCTGGACGCATGAAGATGCAGGTTCTCCCAACCACCTTTATTTACTGAGCCGTCAGGGAAAAATTGTGGCTACTTATACCACACCTTTTATCAATTTTGATTGGGAAGACATAGCTATAGGCCCTGGTCCTGATGCTAATGCATCGTATATTTATCTGGCCGATATTGGGGATAACTCAAACGTTCGCGATATTAAACAAATCTACCGTTTTCCTGAGCCTAGTACATTAAACTCTACGATTACCAATTTTGAGTCGATTCGTTTTCGCTTTCCCGATGGCTCCTACGATGCCGAAACGTTGCTGTTCGATCCGCTTACTAAAGATATTTATATCGTCACCAAGTGGCTTGCCAACGCCCGAGTGTATCGTTTGGCATATCCACAATCTACTACGGGGGTGATTACGGCCAAAAAAGTTGGAGAAATGACCATCGGAACAGACCTGACGGGTGGTGCCATTTCAACGATTGGTACCGAGGTCATCGTGCGAGGTTATACAGCGATTTATTATTGGAAACGTAAATTGACCGAAACTGTAGGCGAAGTACTGCTCGGAGCTCCCATCAAAAAACTACCGTACATCTTTGAGCCTCAAGGCGAAGCGGTTTGCTTCGACCTAAACAACAAAGGTTACTTTACCCTTAGCGAGCGACGTAACGTCCCGTCGGTCAACTTGTATTTTTATGCAAGGAAATAAAGCAACCAAATAAAGTTTATACGACTAATTTACAATGTATTTAAGATAGTCTAAATTGGAGATAAGTTTTGGCTAAGAGTGTCATTTTTTGAAAATCAGGCACGCGAATTCGCTCTTCTTGAATGCGGGAAGCTGACGTTTCTTTGATTTTATTGAACAAAGTCAAATAGTATACATACGCTAAATGCACCCCCATACGGGCACTTCGGGGGAGTTGCTGAATGGCAATATTCGCTGCATCAAAGTCGGCTTGAATGTCGGCTTCTATTGTTCGTTTGGCTTCTTTAGAAAACAAACGAAAATCAACTTCTGGGAAATAAACACGCCCACGCTCTACGTAGTCACTTTTCAAATCACGAAGGAAGTTTACTTTTTGGAACGCTGCTCCCAATCGCCTTGCTCCTTCTTTTAGATGGTCAAACATCTTAACATCGCCTTCACAAAATACCCTAAGGCACATTAAACCAACCACTTCGGCCGACCCGTAGATGTACTCATCGTACAAGTTCCTGTTGTATTCGAGGGGTGCCAAATCCATTTCCATGCTGTGCAAAAACGCATCAATAAGCTCGCGCTCAATACCGTACTCATTCACCACCAACTGAAACGCGTGAAGCACAGGGTTGAGGCTAATCTTCTGTTCAATTGCTTCGTAAGTGTCGTAACGAAATTTGTCGAGCAAAAACTTTTTATCGTGGTCATGAAAGGTATCCACAATCTCATCGGCGCAGCGAACAAAACCATAAACGGCGTAGATAGGCAAATGGAATTTTGTATCTAAAGTCTTGATACCCAATGTAAATGAGGTACTATAGCGCTCCGTAATTAGCTTGCTACATTCCAAGGCTGTTTGATTAAATAACTGTATCATGGAGAATAGGTTGGTTTCTTTATGCTTTCTCTACTTCATCAGCCACCACTAAGCCCGAAATAAGCGACGGTGGTACGCCTGGCCCTGGTACAGTAAGCTGTCCTGTATAAAACAAATTAGCTACCTTTTTGTTTTTGAGGGTTGGTTTTAAAAATGCTGTTTGCATCAAGGTATTAGCCAAGCCGTATGCATTACCTTTAAAGGCGTTATAATCCGACATAAAATCACGGTGAGCATAGGTACGTTTGTAGACCACGTGTGAGCGAATATCTTCGCCCACGTATGCTTCCAAGCGTTCCATGACTACGTTGAAATAGCGCTCATGTATTTCTTCCGAGTCGTCTTTCAAATCGGGTGCTACAGGAATCAATAAAAATAAATTTTCGCAGCCTTCAGGTGCTACTGAAGGGTCAGTTTTAGAGGGGGCTGATGCGTAAAACAGCGGCTTACTTGGCCACTGCGGTTGGGTATATATTTCGTGGGCATGTTGCTTAAAATCTTCGTCAAAAAACAAATTGTGGTGTTGTAGTTTCGGTATACGTTTATTAATGCCTAAATAATACAACAACGACGAAGGGGCAAGGGTACGTTTGTCCCAGTAAGCATCCGAATAATTGCGATATTGCCCCAGAAGCTTTGTATCTACATGGTGATAATCAGCTCCTGCTACCACCACATCGGCATCGTACGTACCCGTCTCAGTCACGACTTGTTTGGCTACTCCTCCCACTACGTCGATGCGGGTCACGTTTTGGTTGAGCAAAATTTTTACGCCTTTTTCTTCTGCCAATGCCACCATTCCTTTCACAATTTCGTGCATTCCCCCCATCGGGTACCACGTCCCCATCGAAATTTCGGCGTAGTTCATCAGACTATACATGGCAGGTGTGTTCTCAGGTGTTGCGCCCAAAAATAAAATCGGGAACTCCATCAATTGCAGCAACTTTGGATCCGAAAAATACTTACGGATATGACCCGCAAAAGTCTGAAGTACATCCATTCGGCCTAAATCATAAAGCAATTTAAGACTCACAAACTCCCAAATACTTCGGCTTGGCTTCCAAACGAACTTATTCATGCCCACGTCGTATTTGTAGGCTGCTTGCTCCAAAAACGCTTCCAAGCGTTGCCCACTACCAGGCTCAATTTGCTCAAAAAGTTGTTTTAATTTGTCGATTCCCGCAGGAATATCTACTGCCGAAGTGGTATCAAAAATGACGGCATAAGAAGGGTCTAGCCGTACAAGCTGGTAGTAATCAGAAGGCTTTTTGCCAAATTTTCCAAAATACGTTTCAAACACATCGGGCATCCAGTACCAGCTGGGTCCCATGTCAAACGTAAAGCCTTTTTCACGAAAAACCCGTGCCCGTCCACCAGGCACGGAGTTTTTCTCTAAAATGGTTACCTTAAAACCTTTATTGGCAAGGCTAGTGGCGGCCGAAAGCCCCGCAAAACCTGCCCCTATGACGATTACCTTTTTCAACGTATAAAATGTTCTTCCGTGATGAATATACTAGCTAAACTCGTAAACCCCATCAACGGTTTTGCAATATACGTAAAAAAGTCAAGAAATTACTGCTTCACTACCAAACCGTCTTTCATTACGAAAGTAACGTTTTGAAGTGTTTTTATATTTTGAAGGGGGTTTTCGTCAGTAGCAATAATATCGGCGTACTTGCCTTTGCTAATGCTACCCATGTTGGCCTCTTCGCCCAAAATCTGCGCAGGCACGATGGTCGCCGACTTGATGGCTTCCATTGGCGGCATTCCTACTTCGGTCATGTACTCAAACTCTTTGGCGTTTTGTCCGTGAGCAAACACACCCGCATCGGTTCCGAAGGCGATTTTTACGCCTGCTTTGTAGGCTTTTGCAAACGTTTTCTGAATCAATGGCCCGATTTCCAATGCTTTAGCCCGTACAAATGGGTGAAAATACCCAATGATTTTGGCCGAATCGGCCGCCGAACGCCCCGCAATGATAGTAGGCACATAATACGCTCCCGTTTTTTTGAAAATTTCAATGGCCTCGTCGTCCATGTACGTTCCGTGCTCGATGGTGGTCACGCCCGCGCGCAACGCCCGCTTCATCCCCTCCGCACCGTGGGCGTGGGCTGCCACGTGAAAGCCATAATCTTTGGCCGTAGAAACAATGGCCGACACTTCATCGTCGGTAAACTGAGGGGCTTTACCACTTTTAGCAATGCTCAATACCCCACCTGTAGCAGTAATTTTAATACAATCAGACCCGTCTTTGTAGCGCTGACGCACAGCTTTACGGCCTGCATCGGGCGAGTCTACAACTCCATCAACCATCTTTTCAGGAACGGTAAAGTGGTTGCCTAAACCATTGGTAGGGTCACCGTGGCCTCCTGTAGTTGCAATGGTTTGGCCTGCCGTAAAAATGCGCGGCCCCACGACCAAGCCTTTGTTGATGGCATTGCGCAGTGAAATATTGACGCCACTTCCACCCAAGTCGCGCACGGCCGTAAAACCCGCCATGAGGTTGATGTAAGCATACTTTTGGGCCTCAAAAGCGATGTCAGCGGGCGTATAACTGACGCGTTTGGCAAACTGGTCACGGCTAGTTTCGCTTTCGATGTGCACGTGCATGTCGGTCAAGCCAGGCAAAACCGTTTTGTTTTTTAGGTCAATCACTTTGTCCGTACCTTGGCCTTTGGTATAACCTTTTTCCACGGACGTGATGCGATTTTTCTCCACCACAATTGTCATTTGGTCTTGGGCGACATCGGCCAGGCCGTCGATGAGTTTTCCGCAGTGGATGAGGGTACGTTGGGCGTACAATGAAGAGGAAGCAGCGAGCGCCATAGCCCCCGCCAAAAGGTAGATTTTTTTCATTGGGATTTGGTCTTTGTTTGAAAAGGTCACTCAAAGAAAACAAACTATGGCGACAAATCCACGCAGTTTTCAAATACTCTACTCCGCCCGCAAAATATTTTCAGGCTTCACGGTTTCGAATTGGTTGAGACACAGCCACAGTTGGGCGAGTACCACCACATCTTCTTTGCAGTAGCGCCGAATGCGATCGAGGTCTTTTTCGGCATAATACACCCGCGTTACGTCTTCGCCGCTGATGTCTGACTTGCTGCTGGAAATTCCGAACAACGCCGCCAACAGGTCTAACTGCGCAAAACTTTTGTAGTCGCCATAGCGCCACATATCGAGCGTATCTTGGTGAAGAATCTCCCACGGTTTTTTACCCGAAAGTTGGAGCGATTCGGGCAGTGTAATACCGTTGACTAACATCCGTCGGCAGATGTACGGAAAGTCAAACTCCTTGCCATTGTGGGCACAAAGAATAAGCTGGTTTTGAGGGTATTTTTCGAGCAATTCTTTGAACTCCAACAGCAACGCCCGCTCGTCGTCGCCCGCGAGAGATTTTACTTTAAAACGCGGCTGTTCGTCGGTGGTGGTATTCCAATACAACGCCCCAACGCCGATACAAATGATTTTGCCAAACTCCGCATAAATCGCCGCCCGGCGATAAAACAGGTCAAACGGGGCCACGTGGTCGTCGTTACGAATATTGGCCGCTTTGCGCTCCCATTGTTCCTGCATTCGTTCATCAAGCTGGTCAAATGAAGCCTTCGACGAAACCGTTTCAATGTCGATAAAAAGTACGTTTTTAGCTTTTCTGCGAAGGTCCATAGCTGTAAAGTTTAATGAAAGAGTATAGGATTACTCACAACCCGACCGATTACAATGAACTATTATTTCGGGAAACGCATGCGGTAATCTACCTTCACGGCACCTTTGGTAATGTCTGCCAAGCGTTTTTTGAGCATTTGGCGCTTGAGCATCGGTAAGTAATCAGTAAACAATTTACCTTCTAGGTGGTCGTATTCGTGTTGAATGATACGTGCCGCCATGCCGTCGTATTCTTCGATGTGTTCGTTCCATTCCATATCCCAGTATTTTATTTTGAGTTTTTCGGGACGATATACATCCGCCCGAATGCCTGGAATACTCAAACATCCTTCTTCAAACGCCCATTCGTCACCCGTTTCTTCCAAAATTTGGGGGTTGATAAACACCTTTTTGAACCCTTCCAAACTTGGGTCTTTATCCTCTTCTTCTTCATCCTCATT
>JACCEC010862852.1_pt1 | contig 34133 bp, 37 predicted proteins | sample 7450121 | NCBI WGS metagenome assembly JACCEC01 (sample SAMN15323455, study PRJNA562643) | freshwater metagenome | isolation source: river surface water | place: USA:Blue River Watershed | collected 2017-08-18 | reverse complement strand
GAAATAAACGATCAAAGGCGAAGGTTGTTCAGGTTGACGACAATGCCGTCTGGAATCGACCCTGGTTGACACCACAACCGGCGATGCCGCCATGGTGCCACGTCTGGACCATTGTTGCGGGACGGTCGATCAAAATCTGTCAACTCGCGGCCTGCCGCGTCACCGATTGGACATCATGGAATCTCAACTCGAACAACAACTGCGCATCCGACAACTGGTAGAAAACTGGGCCGTCTGGCGCGACGCCGGCGACTGGGAGCGCTTCAAGACCGTGTGGCACGAGGATGGCGTGATGATGGCCACCTGGTTCCAGGGGCCGTTTGAAGAGTTCATCCGCGTCACCATCGAGGGGTGGAACAAGGGCGTGAGCATCCTGCACTTTCTGGGTGGTTCCTCCATTGATGTGCAGGGCACGCGGGCTATTGCGCAAACCAAGATGACGATTTCCCAGCGCGGCATGGTCGAGGACGTGCTGTGCGACGTCGTGTGCACCGGTCGCTTTTACGATTTCTTCGAACAGCGCAACGGTCGGTGGGGCCTGGTGCATCGCCAGCCGATTTACGAGAAGGACCGCATCGACCCGGTGGATCCCGCCGCCCGTTTGCAGCTGGACGCGGCAGCCCTGGCCGGTTTTCCCGACGGGTATCGCCACCTGGCCTACATCCAGACGCGCATTGGCTACAAAGTCAAAATGGACATGCCCATGCTCAAGGGGGCTGGGGTGCAGGACCTGTATCGCCGCGGTGCCAACTGGCTCGCTGGCCAACCACTGGAGCGTTGAACCATGTCATCCATTCATCGTGTTGATTCGTCAGAAACTTCCAGCCGGTTGCAACGCCGTCAGGTGCTGGGCGGGGTGACCGCGGCGCTGGCCGCGATGCTCTCGCCCAACAACGTCTGGGCCCAGGAGTCGTTTCCCAACCGCCCCATCCGGGTGATCGTGCCCCAGCCGCCGGGCGGCGGGTTCGACTTCGTGGCGCGCACCTTGGCCGACAAGCTGGGACACAGCTTCAAGAGCGGCGTGGTCGTGGAAAATCGCACCGGCTCCGGTACGCTGGTGGGCACCGAATTGGCGGCCAAGGCACCGGCCGATGGCTACACTGTCCTGACGGGCTCGGTGTCCAACCTGGTGCTCAACGTGGGTCTGTTCAAAAACCTGAGCTACGACCCCCTCAAGGATTTCGAGCCGATTGGCTTGGCGGCAGCCTACAGTTACACCCTGGTCGCGCGCAAGGACCTGCCTTTTGCCACCCTGGGCGAGCTGGTGTCCTACGCCAAAGCCAACCCGGGACGCCTGAGCTATGCCTCGGCCGGTAACGGGTCGGGTCAGCACGTGCTGGCCGCGGCGTTGTGGCATCTTGCAGGGGTGCAGATCACCCATGTGCCGTACCGGGGCGCCCAGCCTGCCTATGCTGATTTGCTGGGCGGGCGGGTGGATGTCTTCTTTGACTTGTCTTCCACTGCACGCGTGCATGTCGACGCGGGCAGCCTCAAGGCGCTGGCCGTCTCGGCGTCGGCCCGCCTGCCCATGCACCCCGCGGTGCCGACCTTGCGCGAAACCGGTGCTGCAGCGCTGGAGTTGGAGTCCTGGTTCGGGTACTTCGCACCTGCACGCACACCAGCACCCGAGCTGGCGCGCTGGCGTGCCGAGTTTGCGCGCGTGGCCCAGTCACCGGACGTGATGGAGCGTTTTGAAAAAGCCGGTGGTCGGCCCATGGCCGTCATCGGCGAGGACGCGCGCGCCCTGCTGCGCCGCGATCTGGAGCGCTGGGTGCCGCTGATGCGCGCAGCAGGACTGCAACCCGAGTAACCCCCCTGTTGTGATCAAGGATTTTTCATGACCATCGCCCAAGCTGCTCTCGAGCAACTGTTTCTCAATGCCCGCACTGCCAACGGCTTCACCGACAAGCCGGTGCCCCTCTCACTGGTGCAGCAGGTCTATGACATCGCCAAGATGGGCGCAACCTCGATGAACGCCCAGCCGGCGCGCTACCTGATCTTGCACACGGACCCGGCCAAGGAACGTCTCATGCCCTGCATGAGCCCTGGCAACGTGGACAAGACCCGCTCGGCCCCTGTGGTGGTCATCGTGGCAACCGACAACCAGTTTTTCGAGCACATGCCGCTGGTATTTCCCAATTTTCCGGATGCCAAGGCCTTGTTTGAAGGCAATGCGGCGCTGGCATCCGCCACGGCCACGCGCAACAGCACCCTGAGCGGGGCGTACTTCATGATCGCTGCCCGAGCGCTGGGCCTGGACTGCGGCCCCATGAGTGGCTTTGATGCGGCCAAGGTGAATGCCGAGTTCTTCCCCGACGGCCGCTGCTCGGTGAACTTCATTCTCAACCTGGGCTATGGCGACAACAGCAAGCTGTTCCCGCGCAACACGCGTCTGAGCTTCGAGCAAGCCTGCACGGTGCTCTGAGGTGCCGTGCCCCTTGTCTGAAACCGGAGAGACGTGACATGAAAGTGTTCTCATCATTGCAGGACGTGGCGTCGTGTGTGGGGCAGGAAGTGGCGGTCAGCGAGTGGACCACCATCACCCAGGCGCAGATCGACCTGTTTGCCCAGGCCACGGGCGACCACCAGTGGATCCATGTCGACCCCGAGCGCGCAGCTGCGGGTCCGTTTGGCACCACCATCGCCCATGGCTACCTGACCTTGTCCTTGGTCCCCAAATTGTTCGAGTCGGCCATGCGCATCGACAACGTGCGCATGAGCATCAACTACGGACTCAACAAGGTGCGCTTCATGGCGCCCGTGCCGGTGAACAGCCGCTTGCGGGCCCGCATTTCTCTGCTGGCGTGCGACCCGGTCGAGCCACAAGGCTTTCAGCAAACCTGGCTGGTGCAGATCGAGCGTGAGGGCAGCGACAAACCGGTGTGCGTGGCCGAGTCGATTGCCCGCCGTTTTGCCTAACCTTGGCCGCAGCTGTTGATACTTATGTGCCAGCGTCCCTGAAGCCTTGTTGACGCCAGGCCTCGAACGCCACAATCGCCACGGCGTTCGATAAATTCAGACTGCGCTGTCCCGCCCGCATGGGCAGACGCAGCTGTTGGGCCGGGGCGAACTGTTCGCGCACAGCGCCGGGCAGGCCCTGGGTTTCGCTGCCAAACACCAGCCAGTCGCCGGGTTGAAACGCCACCTCGTGCACCGGGCGCTGGCCGCGCGTGGTGAGGGCAAAGCAACGTGCGGGGTCTGGACTTTCTTGCGCCACGAAGGCTGGCCAACTCGGGTGGCGTCGCACCTCGGCGTACTCGTGGTAGTCCAGCCCTGCGCGTCGCATCAACCGGTCTTCCATGGAAAACCCCAGGGGCTCAACCAGATGCAGGGTGCAACCTGTGTTGGCAGCCAGCCGGATGACATTGCCGGTGTTGGGCGGAATTTCAGGATGGACCAGGACGATGTGAAACATGCGGGCTAGCTTACCTCAGGCGTTCGGGCCAACACCACGCCCACCACGCCCCGCGCGCCAGCTTGCAGCAGAGCCCGGGCCGCTTCATGCAAGGAGGCCCCGGTGGTCATGATGTCATCGATCACCGCCACCTGCCGGCCCTGCACGAATCGGTGGTCAGCGGGCAGCACGTGACAGGCCTGTGACAGGTTGACGCGGCGGGTGCTGGCATCCAAGGCCGATTGGGCCTGGGTGTCGCGCAGACGGTGGAGCAGGTGGACGTGGTAGCGGCCGCGAGCGCGATCGGCTGTGTTGTCCCGTCGGCGATGCCGCTCCAGTTCGAGCGCCAACTCATGGGCCTGGTTGAAGCCTCGTGCGCGCAGGCGTTGGCGCGAGAGCGGCATGGGCACGACCAGGTCAACCCGCTCCAGTGCGGGGGCAATGCCCGGTGCGTGCCACATCAAGGGGCCCAGCATGCGCGCCAGACCGGGTTGGTGGCCGTATTTGAACGCAGCGATACAGCGGTTCCAGGGGTAGTCGTAGTCCAACGCGGCATGACAGCTGTCCAGCGGTGGCGGTGTGGCGCAACAGGACCGGCATAGCCTGGGGCGGCCTGGTGAGATGATCGTGCGGACCTCCTCGGTGGAGGCCCTGGGACGTTGAACAGGCAGCGGGAGTGCACAGCGCAGGCACCGGTTTCTGGGCTGGGCAAACGCTGACACGCAGGCCTCGCACAACAGGGAGCCGGGCCAGGTGCCGCACACCCAGCAACGGCTGGGCCAACGCCAGGTACCGCCTGTGGACAGGGCGCGGCGAACAAGTGGGGCGAGTGCGTGCATGGCAGCGATCACCGCACCAATATACTGGCGCAGCCATGCCGTCTCATCCCGATGTAACCACCTCACGCCCGCCGATCGATCCCGCAGCGGCCCGTCGCTGGTTGGAGGGTCGTGTGCCAGGGGCGGGCGGGGCCCAGGCCTGGCTGCATGGCGAGGTGGCTCGGCGCATGGAATCGCGCTTGCAGTGGATGCGTCAGGCCCCGACCGACTGGATTGACTGGTCGCCGACACTGGGGGGGTGGGAGGCGTCCGCCTGGTTGTCCCAGCGCTACCCGCAGGCCCGGGTGCAGCGAGTCGAAGCTGCTGCGGCTCGACAGGCCAGGGCCCTGGCTTGCCTGGCCCCACCGCGCTGGCAGTTTTGGAAAGCCGCGCCCCAGGTCGCGGCACAGGCCCCGGCCGGCCAGGCCCAGATGCTGTGGTCCAACATGCTGTTGCATGCGCACCCGAATCCCGAATTTCTGCTGCGACAGTGGCATGACGCGCTGGCAGTGGACGGGTATGTGATGTTTTCCTGTCTGGGGCCCGATTCCCTGCAAGAACTCCGTGCCTTGTATGCCCAACACGGTTGGCCGGCCCCGGCCCACAGCTTCACCGATATGCATGATTGGGGCGATTTGCTGGTGCAGGCCGGCTTTGCCGAGCCGGTCATGGACATGGAGCGCATCACCCTGACCTACCCGGATGCGCGGGCCTTGCTGGCCGACTTGCGCGACCTCGGGCGCAACCTGAGTCCCTCGCGGTATCCGGCTTGCCGCTCACGGGCCTGGGCCCAGCGCCTGCGTGCTGCGCTGGCTGCCCCGGATTCACCGCTGGGGTCGGTTTCGGATGGTCGCTTGAAACTGACGTTTGAAGTGATTTATGGCCATGCGTTCAAACCCACGGCGCGGGCCCGGGTAACCCCGCAGACGGCAGTGCCTTTGCAGGACTTGAAGGCCATGCTGGGGCGTCGTCCCGCGCGCGACTGACCCGGGTGCTTGCGAGTGCCGTGCAAGCTAGCCGTCAGCAGGGACAAAGACAAGGCTTGCTACAATGCTCGGCGCTGTTTCGCTCAGGATTGCCCTGGGCAAGTTATGGTGTGTCCTGCCTGGCCGTCAGGTCGGGTCTGAACCACCCCACGAGGTCACTCTAGAGAAGATGATGAACAAGTTGAACAGAACGTTGGCGTCTAGCCTGCTCATGCTCGGAACCTGGCTGTCCACGGCCGCCTGGGCTGTGAACGATTTGCCTGGAGGTCCGGGCGTGCGACAGCTCAATTTGCCCGTTGGTGCTACCAAGATCGCCGAAGAGCAGGCCTGGCTGCACTGGTTCATGCTGATCATCTGCACGGTGATTTTCATTGCCGTCTTCGGGGTGATGTTCTATTCCATCCTCAAGCACCGCAAGTCGCTGGGCTACAAGCCCGCCACCTTCCACGAGTCGGTCAAGGTCGAAATCGCCTGGACCGTGGTGCCGTTCATCATCGTGATCCTGATGGCGCTGCCGGCCACCAAGGTGGTGGTGGCCCAGAAAGACACCTCAAACGCCGACCTCACCATCAAGGCCACGGGTTACCAGTGGAAGTGGGGCTATGACTACATCAAGGGCGAGGGCGAGGGCCTGGGCTTTATCTCCACGCTGGACAACGAGCAGCGTGAAATCTCCAACAGTGGTGCCAAGGGCGTCTCCATCGACAACTACCTGTTGAAAGTGGACAACCCATTGGTGGTGCCGGTCAACAAGAAGGTGCGCATCATCACCACGGCCAACGACGTGATTCACGCATTTGCCGTGCCCCAGCTGGGCGTCAAGCAGGACGCCATTCCCGGATTTGTGCGTGACACCTGGTTCCGGGCCGAGCGCACGGGTGACTTCTACGGACAATGCCAGGAACTGTGCGGCAAGGAGCACGCCTACATGCCCATCCACGTCAAGGTGCTGAGCGCCGAAGACTACTCCGCCTGGGTGGCTGGCGAACAGAAAAAGCTGGCGGCCAAGCAGGATGATCCCGCCAAGGTCTGGGCTCTGGACGATATCGTCAAGCGCGGCGAGAAGGTGTATGCCGCCAACTGCGCCGCCTGCCACCAGGCCAGCGGCAAGGGCGCTGGTCCGATCAAAGCCCTGGATGGCGCAGCCGTGGTGCTCGACGCTGACAAGAACAAGCAAATCTATGTGCTGCTCAATGGCCAAGGCAACGGTGCCATGCCGGCCTGGAAACAGCTGAGCGACACCGACCTGGCCGCTGTCATCAGCTTCACCAAGAACAACTGGTCCAACAAGACGGGGCAGCTGGTTCAGCCGGCTGACGTCAAGGCCGCCCGCAAGTAACTGATCCCCTTCGAAGGAAACCACCATGAGCGCAGTTCTCGATCCCCACGGTCACGTTGCTGGCCACGGACACGATGATCACCACGGTGCACCCCACGGGTGGCGTCGCTGGGTGTTTGCCACCAACCACAAGGACATCGGTACCCTGTACCTGTTGTTCGCTTTTGCCATGCTGATGGTGGGCGGTGTGCTGGCCTTGCTGATTCGCGCCGAGCTGTTTCAGCCCGGTCTGCAGGTCGTCAACCCTGAGTTGTTCAATCAACTCACCACCATGCACGGTCTGATCATGGTGTTCGGCGCCATCATGCCGGCCTTCGTGGGCTTCGCCAACTGGATGATTCCGCTGCAAATCGGCGCCTCTGACATGGCCTTCGCCCGCATGAACAACTTCAGCTTCTGGCTGATGATCCCGGCAGCCGCCATGCTGGCCGGCTCGTTCTTCATGCCCGGTGGCGCGCCTGCGGCAGGCTGGACGCTGTATGCGCCCCTCACCTTGCAGATGGGCCCCTCCATGGATGCCGGCATTTTTGCCATGCACATCCTGGGTGCCTCCTCGATCATGGGGTCGATCAACATCATCGTGACCATCCTCAACATGCGTGCTCCTGGCATGACGCTGATGAAGATGCCCATGTTCGTGTGGACCTGGCTGATCACTGCCTACTTGCTGATCGCCGTCATGCCCGTGCTGGCTGGCGCCATCACCATGACGCTGACCGATCGTCATTTCGGCACGACCTTCTTCAACCCTGCCGGCGGCGGCGACCCGGTCATGTACCAGCACATCTTCTGGTTCTTTGGTCACCCCGAGGTGTACATCATGATTCTGCCGGCCTTCGGCATCGTGAGCCACATCGTTCCGGCGTTTGCCCGCAAGAAGCTGTTTGGCTATGCCTCCATGGTGTACGCCACTGCCTCCATTGCCATCCTGTCCTTCATCGTGTGGGCGCACCACATGTACGCCACCGGCATGCCGGTGACCGGCCAGTTGTTCTTCATGTACGCCACCATGCTCATCTCCGTGCCCACCGGCGTGAAGGTGTTCAACTGGATCGCCACCATGTGGCGCGGCTCCATGACCTTTGAAACCCCGATGCTGTTCGCGGTGGGATTCATCTTCGTGTTCACCATGGGCGGCTTCACCGGCCTCATTTGTTCCATGGCCCCGATCGACACGCAGATCCAAGACACCTACTACATCGTGGCCCACTTCCACTATGTGCTGGTGGCGGGCTCGCTGTTTGCCATGTTTGCCGGCTTCTATTACTGGGCGCCCAAGTGGACCGGCGTGATGGTCAACGAAACCCGTGGCAAATTGCACTTCTGGTGGACGCTGATCTCCTTCAACGTCACCTTCTTCCCGATGCACTTCCTGGGTCTGGCCGGTATGCCCCGTCGCTACGCCGACTACCCGATGCAGTTCACTGACTTCAACCAGATTGCATCCATCGGCGCGTTCACCTTCGGCTTTGCTCAGGTGTACTTCTTCCTGTTCGTGGTGTTGCCGGCCATGCAGGGCAAGGGCGAGAAAGCGCCTCAGCGCCCCTGGGAAGCGGCCGAAGGTCTCGAGTGGGAAGTGCCCTCGCCGGCGCCCTTCCACACCTTCGAGAACCCGCCCAAACTGAATGCCGACGCCACCCGCATCGTCGCCTGATCACGGACTGACTGGCATGACACCCGAACAGAAAAAGAGCAACCTGCGGCTGGGTCTGATCCTGGCCTCGGTGGCGCTTGTGTTCTTCATCGGGTTCCTGGCCAAAATCATGTTGTTGAACCGCTGAAACCGCTCGCATGGCACTGAACCGCAATAACCTGCTGATGTTGCGCAAGCTCACGGTTGTGGCCGCGGGCATGTTCGCCTTCGGTTACGCCCTGGTACCGATGTACCGTGCGATTTGCGAGTTCACGGGCATCAACATCCTGGCTCTGGGTGAGCGTTCGGTCACTGGAACCGGCAACGCCCGCATGGCGGCACCGGCCAACACCCAGGTCGACAGCACCCGCACCATCACCGTCGAGTTCGACGCCAATGCCCGTGGGCCCTGGCAGTTCCGTCCGGCGCAGCGCTCGGTGGAGGTCCACCCGGGTGAGATGGTCACGGTCATGTACGAGTTCGAGAATGTGCAAGACCGCGCCATGTCAGCCCAGGCCATCCCCAGTTACGCCCCGCGCCAGGCAGCGGCGCATTTCAACAAGATCGAGTGCTTCTGCTTCAACCAGTACACCCTGGCCCCGGGTGAGAAGAGGCAGTGGCCGGTGGTGTTTGTGGTGGACCCCAAGTTGTCCAAGGACGTCACCACCATCACCTTGTCCTACACGTTTTTTGAAGTGGGCAGCAAAACCCCTGCTGCCCCCACCGCACAGAGTGCGCCCCCTCGTTCACAGGTGGGTGCATGACCGATCAACAACCCGTTCGCAAGGGGTCGCTGTGGCGCACCATCGTGGCCGTGGGTTGGTCGTTTCTGGGTATTCGCAAAAGCAGCGAGTTCCAGGAAGACATCGCGAAGATCACGCCCTTGCATATTCTGGGTGTGGGCTTGGTGGCCGGTCTGTTGTTTGTCATCGGGTTGATGCTGATCGTCAACCTGGTTGTCGCGAAATCTTGAAGGAGTGGAAATGAGCAGCACCTCGCACGGCGGCACGCCGTACTACTATGTCCCGCACGAATCGCGGCACCCGGCCCTGGCGGCCCTGGGTCTGTTCTTCGTGATCCTGGGCGCTGGCCAGTGGGTCAACGGAGCCGAGTGGGGCAAGTATTCGCTGTTCGGTGGTTTGGCCTTCTGGCTGTATGTGCTGTACCAGTGGTTCGGCGACGCGATTGCCGAGAGCGAAGGCGGTCAGTACGGTCACAAGATCGACCTGTCCTACCGCTGGAGCATGAGCTGGTTCATCTTCTCTGAAGTGATGTTCTTCGGCGCGTTCTTCTCCGCCCTGTGGTGGACCCGCGCTCACTCGGTGCCCGAGTTGGGCAACTTGAACAACGCGCTGTTGTGGCCTGACTTCAAGGCTGTGTGGCCCACCGTCGCTGCGGGTGCCACGGCTTCGCCGGGCGGCATCATCGAGCCCTTCCAGACCATGACGCCGTTCTGGCTGCCCACCATCAACACCGCGTTGCTGCTGTCGTCGGGTGTCACCCTCACGGTGGCCCACCACGCCCTGCGTGAAGGTCACCGCGCCAAGACCATCCAGTTCATGTGGCTGACCGTGCTGCTGGGCATTGTGTTCCTGTTTGTGCAGGGCTACGAGTATGCGCACGCCTACTCAGACATGAACCTCAAGTTGACGTCGGGTGTGTATGGGTCCACGTTCTACATGCTGACCGGTTTCCACGGCTTTCACGTGTTCTTGGGCATGCTGATGCTGCTGGTCATCACCTTGCGTCTGCAAAAAGGCCACTTCACCGCGGACAAGCACTTCGGTTTCGAGGGCGCAGCCTGGTACTGGCACTTTGTGGACGTGGTGTGGTTGGGTCTGTACATCCTGGTGTACTGGATGTAATCAGGGCGGTTGACCCCACTGCTCACAGGCCGCACACGCGGCCTGTGTTGTTTAGGCGAGCAGTGAGCGGGCGCACGTCGCAGTCACCTGGACTGGGTCAGCGCCCAGCCCGTTGGTGACGAGCGCAGGGTCCTGCTAGTGACCGACAGGAATACCGGTGGGTTGGATGTAGCCCAGCTTCCAGGCCAGCAGAATGCACAGGAAGAGCAGAATGGAAAATCCCACCCGAAAGCCCAGTGCGCGGGCCATGCGGTTGGTTTTGGCGGCGCCGTTGCGTCCATCTCGCATCATGAAGATGAGCGCCGACGCCAGACTACCCAGGATGGCCACAAAGGCCAGTGCAACAAGCCATTTCATCAACAGGATTATCGCGTGAGTGCCCCCTACCCTGTTCCCACCACGCCAGCCCCGCGCGCTGGACGCAGTCTTCGCTGGTGGGTGGTGACTTTGAGCGCGCTGGTGGCCATGGGCGTGACAGCGTCCCTGGGGCGCTGGCAATTGTCGCGTGCCGACGAGAAGCAGACGCAGCAAGCCGTGCTCGATGCCCGAGCCGACCTGCCCGAACTGGGCCACGACGACTTGCAAGCCTTGCAGTACCCGCTGTCTGACACCCTGATGCACCGTCGTGTGAGCCTGCAAGGATTCTGGCGCCCGCAATACACCGTCTGGCTGGAGAACCGTAGCCACCGTGGGCAAGCCGGTTACTGGGTGCTCACCCCCTTGCAGCTGGATGCCGACACGGCGGTGCTGGTCCAGCGGGGTTGGGCCCCGCGTATCTCGCAAGACCGTGGCGTCTTGCCCCCCGTGCAAACCAACCTGGAGGTGGTGGAGGTGGACGGCGTGTTGGCCGCCGGCCCCAGTCGCTTGCTGTCATTGGGAGACGAAACGACGGAAGTCGCGACAACCCTGGGGTCGGCATCGGGGTCATCCAGGATTCGGCACAATCTCACCCTGGAACAATTCAGGCAGGACAGCGGCATCCCCGTTCTGGCCTTTGTGATTCAAAACGATGAAGACGCTGAAGGCCTGCGCCGTGACTGGCCCGCTGTGGGATCGACCGCTGATAAAAATCTGGGCTATGCCTTTCAGTGGTTTGCCTTGTGTGCGCTTCTTTTTGTGTTGACCTTGTGGTTCCAATTCCTACAGCCTGCCCGACATGCCTCACGATCCGCCTGATTCTGCTCCTGACCATCCGCTGGGTCTGACGGTCTATGACTTGCCGGACCCCCAGACCGTGGCGCAGGCCGATGCGCAACGTGCGGCCCAAGGTCGCTGGCGCATGCTCCTGGTGTTGCTGGTGTGTGCTGCGCCGGTGATCGCGTCCTACTTCACCTATTACGTGATTCGTCCCGAGGCGCGTCGCAACCATGGCGAACTGATCCAGCCCACGAAGGCCTTGCCCGATGTGGCCACGCGCACACTCCAGGGTGAAGCCAGACAGCTCACCTCACTCAAGGGCCAGTGGTTGCTCATCAGCGTGTCCTCGGGCGCTTGCGATGAACGTTGTCAGCAGCACTTGTACCTGCAGCGACAAATCCTCACCGGTCTGGGCCGGGAGCGCGACCGCACCGACTGGGTCTGGCTGATTGACGATGAAGCGCCAGTTCCTCCATCCATCCAGCCGGGTCTGGCCGAGGCCGTGGTGTTGCGTGTCCCGAGCGAGGCGCTCTCGCAATGGCTGTCTCCCCAGCCCGGCAAGAGTTTGCGCGACCACTGGTTCCTGGTGGATCCACAAGGCGAGTGGATGATGCGCTTTGGCCCGGACATCGATGCCAAGCAAGCCCCCCTGGTCAAAAAAGACCTGGAGCGGCTGCTGCGAGCCGCGGCGGGCTGGGACAAGGCGGGACGTTGACCCATGGACGCCACCCGCCTGGTTGATTGGAGCCCCGTGCTGCACATCATGCTCAGCGGCCTGCTGCTGGCCTTGGGGCCTCTGAGTTGGGTGTGGCTCCGTTACCGCAAGGTGTCGGTCCCGCAACGTCTCCAACGGTTGACGCTGCTCACCTTGTTCCTGACCTTTGACCTGGTGCTCTTTGGTGCCTTCACCCGACTCACCGATTCGGGTCTGGGTTGTCCGGACTGGCCGGGCTGCTATGGTCACGCCAGCCCGGTGGGGGCCAAGGCCTTGATCAGTGAGGCACAAGCACAGATGCCCACCGGACCGGTGACGCACGAGAAGGCCTGGATCGAGATGATCCACCGCTACCTGGCGGCGGCGGTGGGCGTGCTGATCCTCACGCAAGCCCTGTTCGTCACCTGGCTCGCCTGGCGCGCCCGGCGAGAGTTGGCCCAGCTTTCGTTGTCTTCGACGCGTGTTTCGTCCTTGCATCCCGCCTCAGTTGTGCCGGCCGAGTCCATCCACCTGTGGTGGCCCTGGGCCACCCTGGTTTGGGTCTGCCTGCAAGGCGCCTTTGGTGCCTTGACCGTCACACTCAAATTATTGCCCGCCATCGTCACCCTGCACCTGCTGGGAGGGCTGGTGTTGCTGGTGCTGTTGGCGCGCCAGGTCGCGCAGCATCGGCTGTCCAGTGGTGAAACGCAGCGACTGCCCATGCCGGCGACGTTACGGCGATTCAGCCAGGCCGCCGTGCTGGTGCTGGTGCTGCAAATTCTGCTGGGGGGCTGGGTCAGCACCAACTATGCGGTGCTGGCGTGCAACACCTTCCCACAGTGCCAAGGCAGTTGGTGGCCCACGATGGATTTTGCGCAAGGCTTCAGCTTGTGGCGTCATCTGGGCATGACCACCGATGGCCGCCCGTTGGATTTTGAGGCGCTCACGGCCATCCACTATGCCCATCGGTTGATGGCGTATGTGGTGCTGGTGCTGCTGGGGACGCTCGCCTGGTGCTGGAAACGAAACGGCTTTAAAACGGCGGGTCGTTGGCTCAATCTCCTGTTGCTGTGGCAATTTCTGACCGGGCTGTCCAACGTGGTGTTCGACTGGCCTTTGTCATCGGCCGTCGCGCACACCGGTGGCTCGGCGGCCTTGCTGCTGTGTCTGAGTTGGACCTTGTTCACCTCCCGAGCTGCCACGGCTGTCACAATCTCTCCGACCTTCACCCGGCCTTTTGCATGACGACATCCGCGCTCCCTCTACCGTCCCGATGGCGGCAGTTCAACGCCCTGACCAAACCCCGGGTGATTCAGCTGATCGTGTTCTGCGCCCTCATTGGCATGGTGCTGGCCGTGCCTGGTGTGCCCAACTGGGCCGACGTGGGCCGGGCAGCGCTGGCGTGTCTGGGTATCTGGCTGGTGGCCGGGGCGGCGGCAGCGTTCAACTGCATCGTGGAAAAGCAGATCGATGCGCGCATGAAACGCACCGCCTGGCGTCCGACCGCCAAGGGCGAGTTGAGTGACCGCGACACCCTGCTGTTCTCGTTTGTGCTCTGCCTGGCGGGCTCGGTCATTCTGTACGCGTGGATCAACCCCCTCACCATGTGGCTCACCTTTGCCACTTTTGTGGGCTATGCCGTGATCTACACCGTCATCCTCAAGCCCCTCACCCCGCAGAACATCGTGATTGGGGGCGCATCCGGGGCGATGCCGCCGGTGTTGGGCTGGTCCGCCATGACGGGCGATGTGGGCCCTGAGGCCCTGATCCTCTTTCTCATCATTTTTCTGTGGACACCGCCGCACTTCTGGGCGCTGGCGTTGTACCGCGTGGAGGATTACCGCAAATCCGGCCTGCCCATGCTCCCGGTGACGCACGGCAACGAATTCACCCGCTTGCAAATTTTGCTCTACACCTGGGTGTTGCTGGCGGCCTGCCTGATGCCCTTCATCTACCGCATGAGCGGCGGGTTCTATTTGGTGAGCGCGGTGATTCTGAGTTTGATGTTTTGCTACTACGCCTGGGCCTTGTGGCGGGAGTACTCGGACGCCTTGGCGCGCAAGACGTTTCGCTTCTCGCTCATTCACCTGAGTTTGCTGTTTGCCGCCTTGCTGATCGACCATTACCTGTGAACGCGATGCACCATTCCCAACACGCGTATTGGCGTCGTGCCTTGTTGACCTCGTGTGTGCTCGCCTCGCTGGTGGGGATGAGCGGCTGTGACCCGAGCAAGCCGCAGTTTGTGTCCATCGATATCACGGGTGCCGACTACGCACGCGCGTTCCGCTTGCCCGACCAGCAGGGTCAGGTGCGCTCGCTGGATGACTTCAAAGGCAAGGTGGTGGCGGTCTTCTTTGGCTATACCCAGTGTCCCGATGTCTGTCCCACCACGCTCACCGACATGGTGGAGATCAAGCGCCAACTGGGTGCCGATGGCGATCGCCTGCAAGGTCTCTTCATCACGGTGGATCCCGCGCGGGACACACCCGAGGTGCTCAAGGCCTACATGGGCAACTTTGATCCTTCATTCCTGGCGCTGATTCCCGAGAACGCCGAGGCCCTGGCGCAAGTGGCCAAGGAGTTCAAGATCATTTACAAAAAGGTCGAAGGCAAGACCGCGGGCAGTTACACCATGGACCATTCGGCGGGCATCTACCTGTACGACCCGCAGGGCCGATTGCGCCTCTACAGCCGCTATGGCAACAAAGTCGAGGGCTTGGTGGCCGATATTCGCCTGCTGCTGAAGTAAACAGGCCGCGAAGGCGGTGCCCCTCATCCCTGGGCGATCAAAACGCCCCGCCAGCAGCTTTGCCACGCGTTACGCGTAGTCGGCCAGCGCCGCGCGCATCTTCTTCATGGCGGCTACTTCGATCTGGCGGATACGTTCGGCGCTGACCCCGTACTCGGCTGCGAGTTCGTGCAGTGTCATGCCGCCCGAGCCGTCGTCGTTGACTTTGAGCCACCGCTCTTCCACGATGCGGCGGCTGCGGGCATCCAGCGCCTCGAGCGCAGCAGCGATACCGTCGGTGGCCAGCACGTCACGCTGATGCGCTTCGATGCGGGCGGTGGGCTCATGGCTGGCATCAGCCAGGTAAGCAATGGGACCAAAGGCCTCTTCGCCATCCTCGCGCGGTGCTGGATCGAGCAGCACATCACCGCCGGACATGCGGGTTTCCATTTCGGTCACGTCCTCGGGCTTGACGTTGAGTTCGCGCGCGACCACGTCGATCTGCTCGGGCGACAAGGTGTCACGGTGGGTGATGCCTTGCTCGGCGGCGTTGGCCTTGAGGCTTTGCTTCATCGAGCGCAGGTTGAAGAACAACTTGCGTTGCGCCTTGGTGGTGGCCACTTTGACCATGCGCCAGTTGCGCACAATGTATTCGTGAATTTCGGCCTTGATCCAATGCAGCGCGTAGCTCACCAGGCGAACGCCCTGGTCGGGATCGAAACGCTTGACGGCCTTCATGAGACCGACATTGCCTTCTTGAATCAGGTCAGCGTGGGGCAACCCGTAACCCAGGTACTGGCGTGAGACAGACACCACCAGGCGCAGGTGCGACATGATGAGCTTTCCGGCGGCTTCGAGGTTGCCCTGATCTTTGAGTTCGCGGGCAAAGCGCTGCTCTTCTTCCAGGGTGAGCAGGGGCATGCGGTTCACCGCCGAGATGTAGGCGTCCAGGTGGCCCAACGGGGGCACCAGGGCCCATGGGTTGCGGGCCACCAGGGCTTGGGAGGAGGTCGTGAGAGCAGTCATGCGTGTAGTCCTTTCGGATACGTATGCCGCAATATTAGCACTCCGGATGGCAGAGTGCTAATCCCTGCTGAAATTAAGGGTAATCCCTCGGTTTTGGTCGGGAATTCTCCCGGCGACCCCCCGCCCCCCCAGCGAGCGGGCTTCGCCCAGGTTCTACACGCTCACGGTTGGGCGCTCAGGCGCTGGCTCGCGCCAGGTCCACCAGCGCCTGCACCGAGCGGGCCTGCCCCAGCCCCCAGCAGGCTTGAATTAGGGACTCCACCTGGGAGGCGCCCAGCACCGGATCGGCCTGGTCGTGGAACTTGCGTGCCAGCATGGCGTCGGTCATCGGGCGTTCCAGGGAACCAATGGCGTGATCCACCCGCAGCGCGATGTTGGTGCCGTTGGTCAGCACCGCCGTGACCTCCACCGCCGCTTCGTCAATGCGGTCGTCGACGGTGGCGACGATCTTGCGGCGCAGGGCCACCATGTCAGGGCGGTTGACGATGTCGTCGGCGTATTCCGGCTCGCCAGCGCGGCCAAAAATCAGGCCGGCAGCGCAGCCGTGGTAGACGCTGAACTTGGCTTGCAGGCCGTCCACCGGTTCTTTCTTGCCGGTGAGCTCCAGCACCAGGGAGTGAACGCGCAACTCCAGCCGCTCGATGTCCTCGGCCTTGACGCCGCGTTCGCGCAACTGGGCGCAGGCGTCGATGCTGGGGTGGATCACGATGCCGCAGGCGAATGGCTTGTAGGTGTTGAAGCTGATCTCGAAGCGCTGGCCCAGTTCGCCGTTGATTTCGTTCCAGTCGCACTTGGGCGAGACCACCTGGGCAAAGCCACGCGGCGCCTCGATGGCACGCGCGCTGGCGGTGAAGCCTTGTTGGGCCATGAGGGCGGCCATCAGGCCGGCACGGGCGGCACCGCCAGGATGGAAGGGCTTGGTCATGGTGCCGAACTGCTCGCGCAGGCCCACCGGCTGCGAGGCGGCAATGCCCAAGGCCATGGCAGTCTTCTCGGTGTCCAGCCCGAGCAGGCGCGAGCAGGCGGCTGCCGAGCCCAGCATGCCGGTGGTGCCGGTGATGTGCCAGCCGCGGTCATAGTGGTCGGGGTAGATGCAGTTGCCTACCCGGCAGGCGACATCAATGCCCAGCACCAGGGCGTCGATGACTTGACGGCCCGATGCACCGGTTTTTTCTGCCAAAGCCAGCACAGCGGAGGCCACCGGGCCAGCCGGGTGGATGATGGTCTTGAGGTGGGTGTCGTCAAAATCGAAGGTGTGCGAACTGATGCCGTTGATCAGCGCGGCGCTGGCGATGTCCACACGCTCGCGACGACCCGCCAGGGTGGCCTGCGGGGCGGGCTCCAGCACCTGTACCGCGGCCAATGCCGCTTCCGCTGCGTCGTGGTGCGCAGCGCCCACGGCACAGCCCAGCCAGTTCAGGAAGGTACGGTGCGCCTCATGGTCCACCGCGTCGCTCCAGCCGCGCGAGGGGTGGGTGGCGACAAAGTGGGCCAGGGTCTGGGTGACGGGGGGGGCGTTGTGGTCGGCGTTGACCTGGGTGTTGCGGGCCATGAGGGTTCCTGAGTCGAAGAGTCAAAGAGTGAGGAGTTGCAAAGGGGCGCGGTGTGACACCGCATGAGCCGGGTCCGGGTAATGCTGCGCGGATTGTCACCAGGGCGGGGGACCTCAGCTGTCAAGTTGGATATTGCGTGCCTTGGCCAGACGCGACCAACGCTCCAGGTCGACGCGAATGTACTGGGCGAATGCCTCCGGGCTCATCGGCGCCGGCTCGATGGCCTCGACCGAGAGCTTGTCACGCAGATCGGGGGCGCTCAGCACGGTTTTCAGCGTGTCGTTGAGCAGTTTCACCACCGGTGCGGGCAAGCCGGCAGGGCCCACCACGCCGTACCACTGCACGGCATCGAAGCCCTTGAGGCCCAGTTCTTCCAGGGTGGGTGTGTCTTTCAGTTGGGGATGGCGCTGCAAGCCGGTCACGGCGAGAGGCCGCACCCGCCCGGAGCGGATGTGGGGCAGGGCGGCGGCCAGTCCGGGAAAGAGGGCCTGTGTCTGACCTGCAATCAAATCGGTGAAGGCCGGCGCAATGCCGCGGTAGGGCACATGGATGAGCTCGACCTGGGTCTGCAGCTTGAACAGTTCCATCGTCAAATGGGTGAGCGAACCCTGGCCGGAGGAGCCGTAGCTGATGCTGGCGTTGCTGCGCAGATACGCCAGCAACTCGGTGACGGACTGCGCGGGCACTTGCGGGTTGACCACCAGCACGTTGGGCGTGCTGCCAATCATGCCCACCGGCGTGAAGTCCTTCAACGGGTCGTAGGGCAGGTTGCGACGCGTGGCCGGGCTGGTGCCCAGCGTGGCCACATAGCCTTGCATCAGCACATAGCCGTCGGGCGCAGCGCGTGCCGTGTTCTGGCAGGCGATGACGCCACCGCCACCCCCCTGGTTGTCCACCACGATGCTTTGCCCGAGCTGTTTGGCCCAGCGCTCACAAACGGTGCGGCCCACCATGTCACTGCCACCCCCGGCGGCCACCGGCACGATGTAGCGAATCGGCTTGTTGGGATAGGCGGCCTGGGCCGACACAGACAGCGTGGACAGCAGGCCGCTGCCCGCCATGGCTTGCAACACCGTGCGTCGTGAGGTGCTCATCGTCCACCCTCCTTAGTTTCAACAGGCGGCGGTGATGCGCCGAGCAGGGCGTGGGCGAATTCGCGTGCGTGAAAGGGCTGTAAATCTTCCAGTTGTTCGCCCACCCCGATGAAGTACACCGGCACAGGACCGCGCACCCCGTCGCGCTGGCGTTCCTGACCCCAACGGGCAATGGCGGCGAGCACCCCGCCCTTGGCGGTGCCATCCAGCTTGGTGATGATGAGGCCAGTGAGCCCCAAGGCTTCGTCAAATGCCTTGACCTGCGCCAAGGCGTTTTGCCCCGTGTTGCCGTCGATCACCAGCAGCACTTCGTGCGGCGCGGTGGGGTCGGCCTTTTGCACCACGCGGCGCACTTTCTTGAGCTCCTCCATGAGGTGGAGCTGGGTGGGCAAGCGTCCGGCGGTGTCCACCAGCACCACGTCGCGCCCACGCGCCTTGCCGGCGGTGACAGCGTCAAAACTCACCGCCGCCGGGTCGCCGCCCTCCTGGCTGATGATGTCCACCTGGTTGCGGTCCGCCCAGACCAGCAATTGCTCGCGTGCAGCGGCCCGGAAGGTGTCGCCTGCGGCCAGCAGCACGCTGGCGCCGTGGTCGCTCAGGTGGCGGGTGAGTTTGCCAATCGAGGTGGTTTTGCCCGCGCCATTGACCCCCGCCACCATGATGACGGTGGGGGTGTGCTCGCCCACACGCAGCGGTTGTTCCAGGGGGTGTAGCAAGTCAGTCAGCGCATCGGCCAGCAAGCCGCGAACCAGCGCCGGGTCTTCGGCCTTGGTCTCCTTGACGCGGCGCTTGAGATCGTTGAGCAGGAATTCGGTGGCGGGCACGCCGGCATCGGCCATCAGCAAGGCTGATTCCAGCGACTCGTACAACTCGTCATCGATCTGCTTGCCGGTGAACACCTCCGCAATGCCCTGGCCCGTGCGGCGTAAACCCTGGCGCAGGCGAGACAGCCAACCGGCACGGGCGGTGGTGTCGGCTGCAGACGACGCGGGCGCGGTGGTGACCGATGTCGAGCCCTCTGCCGTTGCGGCGGGTGCTGTGGCGGCGGCAGTGGACACCGGGGCAGGCGACGGGCTGTGTGCGTTGGGGATCGCAGCCACGTCGGGAGCCGGGGTTTTTTTCCGGAAAAAGCTGAACATGCGCGGGAGGTTCCTAGAATCGCGGAACCTTGCAGCACCTGGCCTGCAAGTCCGACTCAAGTCAGAACCGCGATCCTTCATTGTATGAAACGTCTCTTACTGGCGGGCCTGACGGCCTGCGCGATGGGCTGGGGGCTGATGTCAACTGCCGCAGCCACTGGCACACCAACCACCGACTCGGGCATCCATGTGTCCACACTGGCCAACGGCCTGACCCTGGTGGTCAAGCCTGATCGGCGAGCGCCCACCGCGGTGCACATGTTGTGGGTGCGGGTGGGCTCCATGGACGAAGTGGATGGCCATTCCGGTCTGGCCCATGTGCTCGAGCACATGCTTTTCAAAGGCACACCCAGCGTGCCCGCCGGAGAGTTTTCGCGCCGCGTGGCGGCCATGGGGGGGCGCGAGAACGCGTTCACCAGCCGCGACTACACCGGCTACTTCCAGATGATTCCTGCCAACCGGCTGGCCGATGTGATGGCGCTGGAGGCGGATCGCTTCGCCCACAACCGCTGGCCCGATGAAGAGTTCCGCAAGGAGCTCGAGGTGGTGAAGGAAGAGCGTCGGCTGCGCACCGAGGACTCGCCGCGCGCCCTGCTGATGGAGCAACTCGGCGCGGTGCAGTTCACCGCGTCTCCCTACCGACGCCCCATCGTGGGCTGGATGAGCGACCTGGACGCCATGACGCCCGACGATGCGCGTGAGTTTTACCGCCGCTGGTACTCGCCGTCCAACGCGGTGGTGGTGGTGGTGGGCGACGTCGAGCCCCAGGCGGTGCGACGTCTGGCCGAGACAGCCTATGGATCCATTCCTGCCCGTGCCGTGCCTGCACGCAAACCCAACGCAGAACCGCTCCAACTGGGCCAGCGTCGGCTGGAGGTGAAAGCCCCTGCCGAGCAGGCCTACCTGATGATGAGCTGGAAAGTGCCTGGTTTTCAGGGCTTCAATGACAGTGCCCAAAGCCGTGACGCCCTGGCCCTGACCGTGCTGTCCGCGGTGCTTGACGGTTATGGCGGCGCACGACTCGACCGCAACCTCACACAAGGCGCCAACCGTCTGGCTGACGGGGCGGGTGCCTATCACGACTTCAGCGGCCGCGGACCGTCGGTGTTTGTGCTCGATGGTGTGCCTGCTGCGGGCAAGACCACACAAGAGTTGGAAGCTGCCTTGCGTGCGCAGGTTGATCGCATCGCGCGCGAGGGTGTGAGCGAGGATGAGTTGCGCCGTGTCAAGGCCCAGTGGGTGGCCCAGGCGGTGTACAAGCGTGACTCGGTGTTCAACCAGGCGCGCGAGATCGGCACCTACTGGATTGAAGGCCTGCCGCTGGACACCAGCGATCGGTTGATTGAGCGCTTGCGGGCCGTCACCGCCGAGCAGGTGCAATCGGTGGCTCAACGTTACTTCGGCAGCGACACGCTGACCGTGGGCACGTTGCTGCCTCAACCGCGTGACCCGGCAGCGGTGCGCAAGCCTGCCACGCCCATTCGGCACTGATGCGAAGGATTGACCATGCACACCATTCGTTCACATCTGCTGGCTGCTTGCCTGGCGCTCGTCAGCCTGTCGGCGCAAGCGGGCCTGCCGATTCAGCGCTGGACCGCCTCCAACCAGGCCGAGGTCTTGCTGATTGAGAGTCCCGCCTTGCCCATGGTGGATGTCCAGATCGATTTTGACGCCGGCTCGCGCCGAGACCCGGCGGCCCAGGCAGGGCTGGCCAGTGCCGTGGCCGCCATGATGTCCAAAGGCTTGCGCGCTCGAGACGGCGCACCCGCCCTGGACGAAAACGCCCTGGGCGAAGCCTGGGCCGATCTGGGTGCCATGCTGGGTGCATCGGCCGGGGGCGACCGCTTCAGCGTGACGCTGCGCACGCTCACCGTGCCGGATGTGCTGCAAGGCGCCTTGAAACTCGCGGCACGTCAACTGGCCGATCCCGCCTTCGCCCCTGAGGTGTGGGCGACCGAGCGGGCCCGTTTCATCGCCTCCATCCAGGAGGCCAACAGCCGGCCTGGGACGGTGGCACAGCGCATCTATGGGCGCGCGGTGTACGGCTCGCATCCCTACGGCCAGGAACCACAGGAAGCCAGCCTGCAAGCCATCGAGGCGAACGATCTGCGCCGGTTTCATGCGAACCATCTGCAGGCTTGTCGGGCCCGTGTGAGCATCGTGGGCGCGCTCAACCGCGCACAGGCCGAAGCGGCCGTGGAACAGTTGCTGTCCAGGCTGCCCTCGGGCGGCGCCTGCGAGGCATTGCCCCCCGTGCCCGAGGTTCAGGCCCTCGCGGCACCTGCACAGCAGCGCGTGCCGATGGCGACCGCGCAAGCCCATGTGTTGATTGGCCAACCCGGTATCCGGCGTGTGGACCCGGCTTTTTTCCCGATTACCGTGGGCAACTACATCCTGGGCGGTGGGGGATTTGTCTCTCGGCTGACCGAGCAAGTGCGTGAAAAGCGTGGTCTGAGCTACAGCGTCTACAGCTATTTCTCCCCAGGCTTGCATGCGGGCGCATTCACCGTGGGGCTGCAGACACGCCCGGACCAAGCGACACAGGCTGTGGACGTGGCCACCGAGGTGATCAGACGCTTTGTTCAAGAGGGACCCACCGAGCGTGAACTGCAAGCGGCCAAAGACAACCTGATCGGCGGCTTTGCCTTGCGACTCGACAGCAACCGCAAATTGCTGGAGCAGCTCGCCAACATCGGTTGGAACCGCTTGCCCTTGAACTACCTGGACACCTGGAGCGACGAGGTCGGCCGCGTCACGGTGGCCGATATCCGTGCGGCTTTCCAGCGCGTGCTGCAACCCGAGCGCATGGTGACCGTGATCGTGGGGGGGCAGCCCTGATGGGGGGTGAGATCCGCATCATCGGCGGACAGTGGAAGCGGACCCGACTCGCAGTGCCCGACAAACCGGGCCTGCGGCCCACGCCTGATCGGGTGCGTGAGACCTTGTTCAACTGGCTGGGCCAGTCGCTGGAGGGTTGGTCCTGCGTGGACCCATTTGCCGGCACGGGCGCCTTGGGTCTGGAAGCGGCATCCCGCGGTGCAGCCCAGGTGCATCTGGTTGAACAGGATGCCGATCTGGTCAGAGCCCTGCAAGCCACGGTGCAACGCTTGAAGGCCACCGAGCAGGTCCACGTCCAACGCGGGGACGGTGTGGCCGCGTTGCGCAGTGTGCCCATGGCCAGCGTGGACCTGGTGCTGCTGGACCCGCCGTTTGATGCCAACCTCTTTGAGACGGCGTTGCGGGCTGCGCGACCAGCACTGCGCGCATCGGCTTGGCTGTACCTGGAAGCCCCTCAGGCCTGGCAAGAGGCCACCCTGGCTGCCCTGGGCTACCGCCTGCATCGACATCTGAAGGCCGGGGCCGTTCACGCCCACCTGTTGCAACCCTTGTCGTGACCCCAGAGGCGGCGACATGCAGTCGCCCCTCGCTGCATAATGAGCAGTATCTTCCCTGTGTACAAGGAACCCTGCATGACGTCTCCGGTGATTGCCGTCTATCCCGGCACCTTTGACCCCCTCACCCTGGGCCATGAGGACATCGTGCGCCGTGCGGCGCGCATGTTTGACCGGGTGGTCATCGCGGTTGCCATGGCGCATCACAAGAAAACCCTGTTCACCTTGCCCGAGCGACTCGCCTTGACCCGCGAGGCCATGGCCGACTGCCCCAACGTGGACGTCGACGCCTACGACGGTCTGGTGGTGGACTACCTGGCCCAGCGAGGGGCAACCGTGATGGTGCGGGGTGTGCGTTCGGTGACCGATTTCGATTACGAATTTCAACTCGCCGGCATGAATCGCCGGTTGTCCCCTGCGGTGGACACGGTGCTGCTGTACACCCAGGATGTGCACCAATGCGTCTCGAGCACCCTGGTGCGAGAGATCAACATGCTGGGGGGAGACGTGGAGCAGTTTGTGTCGCCCACGGTGTACCGTCGCTTGCTGGACAAACGCGCGGGCGTTCAGCGCGCATGAAACCTGTTCGGCTGCTGCTGATTCGACACGGTGAAACCGACTGGAACCGCGCCTTGCGGTTTCAGGGGCAAATCGACGTGCCCCTCAACGCCATGGGTCTGGAGCAGGCCAGGCGTGTGGGCCAGCGCCTGGCTGCGCTGCATCGCCGGGGAGAAGCCGCAGTGCCCGAACTCCACAGCAGCGACTTGCAACGCGCCGTGCAAACCGCCACCCCCATCACCTGGGCCGCGCATCACAGCGCCGACGGTGGCGAGACGCACACCCAGTCCGTGCCTGTCCACACCCTGGGCACTTTGCGCGAGCAACACTTTGGCATCTTCGAAGGCCACACAGCGAGTGACAACCAGACCCGTCACCCCGAGTTATGGGATGCGTGGCGGCGGTTTGATGCAAACTTCGCCTTGCCCGGTGGCGGTGAGAGCACCCAGGCCTTTCATGACCGTGTGATCACAGCCTTGCTCGAACTGTGTCGGCACACCATGGGTGCCGACTTGACCGTGGTCACCCACGGCGGTGTGCTGGACATGGTGTGGCGACATGCCCGCGGCGAAAGCCTGCATGGCCCCCGCCGCTGTGACATTCCCAACGCCGGGTTGAATCGCCTGCGTTTCGAGGCCGGACGTTTTCATATCGACGCCTGGGGTGATGTGGAGCATCTCGCGGGCATGCCGCCCCAACCGGTGTATCGCACCACCGACGCTGCCTTGCCGCCCCTGGCAACGCCTTGAGTGCATGCCCTTCATCGGATAATCACACCATGGCTTTGATGATCACCGACCAATGCATCAACTGCGATGTGTGCGAACCCGAGTGCCCCAACCAGGCGATCTCGCTCGGGGTGGAGATCTATGAAATCGATCCGTCTCGTTGCACCGAATGCGTGGGCCACTTTGACGAGCCCCAATGCGTGCAAGTGTGTCCGGTGGCCTGCATCCCGGTGAACCCTGAACACGTCGAGTCACGCGAGACACTCTGGGACAAATACCGTCGACTGCAGGGCTCGTCTGGCACCGCTTCGCCTGGCGAATCAGCTTGACGTCTCCCGGGCAAACACGCCGGCAGGGCTACAGATAAATCTTCTGCAACAACCGCAGCAGCGTGTCGCGCTCCGCCTCGGTGAGACGTTGGGTCTGTTCAAGCTCCGCCTCGATCACGGTTGCCTCGGCCTTTGCCATCAAGGCCTCGCCCTTGGGTGTGGGGTGCAAGCCCATGGCCCGTCCGTCATGCGGATGCGGCCTGCGCACGATCAAGCCCCGTTGGACCAGGGATTGCACCAGGCCCACCAGGTTGGGCGGCAAGATGCCGAGCGCCGCACACAGTTGACGCGAGGTGATGCCCGGGTTGTGCAACACCAACGAGAGCACCGAAAACTCCACCGGCTTCAAGTCAAACATCGCCATGCGTTCCATGAACCCCCCGATGATGCTCAGGGCTGCACGACGGGCGTTGTAGCCGATCAGCGATTCCAGAAACCGGGCGTTGATGGGGGCAGGCATCAGGCGGTTGCGCTGGACTTGACCAGCGAGTCCATGATGCCCAGTCGCATCGCACCCTCCGGCAACACCCAGGTGCGCAGCGCCTGCAGGGGGGCTTCCCACCGGGTCGAACGGTCGGGTGTGTCAGCGGGCAGTTGCGCATCGATGCGCTGCCAGGCCCAATCCAGCAACACCAGCGCAAAGGCGCGCAAGTAATCATCGGCCACCTGGTAGGGAAGGGAGACGCTGCCCCGCGCCGCCTGCACCACAGACGTGGTGCAACTGCGCAGGTGCTCCAGTCGCGCCAGACCCGCATCGTCCAACTCCGTCGCGATGTCGTCCAGCAGGGCGTTCAGGGCAGCTCCACCATCTGGCACGATTTTGCGCACCAGCAGGTCGATCGCCTGGATTTCGTTGGTGCCTTCGTAAATCATGGCGACGCGGGCGTCGCGCAGGATCTGTTCGATCCCCCATTCGCGCACATAGCCATGTCCTCCCAGCACCTGCAGGCATTCACTGCCACCGTGAAAGGCCTGGTGGGTCCAGGCGGCCTTCAGTACCGGCGTGACCAGCGAGCACCAACGTTGAGCGGCAGCCGCCTCGTGGGGGTTGCCATGGCGGATACGGTCCAGTTCCAGGCCAGTGCGATACGCCAGGAGACGCCCGCCATCCACCCAGGCCCGCTGGGTGTTGAGCATGCGTTGCACAGCAGGATGTTCGATGATGAAGTCGGCATCGGCCGCGTTGGCTTTGCGCTCGGGCGCGCGCATCTGGCGCCGCTCGCGTGCATACGCATCTGCTTTTTGCCAAGCCGAATCGAGCAAACCGATGCCCTGCATGGCCACATGCAGGCGCGCTGCGTTCATCATCACGAACATGGCGTTCAAGCCCTTGCCAGGGTGTCCCACGATCCAACTGGCGGCGTCATCAAAGCGCATCACGCACGTGGCGCTGCCGTGCAACCCCATCTTCTCCTCGATGCGCTCGCAATGCACCGCGCTGCGCGTCCCGTCGGCATAGAACTTGGGGACCACAAACAGGGACAGCCCTTTGGGGCCGGGGGGCGCATCGGGCAGCCGTGCCAACACCAGGTGCACGATGTTCTCGCTCAGATCATGCTCGCCGCCGGATATGAAAATCTTGGTGCCATGGAGCGCGTAGCGCCCATCGGGCAGAGGCGTGGCGCGGGTGCGCGCCAAGCCCAGATCGCTGCCGGCATGGGGCTCTGTGAGGCACATGGTGGCCAGCCACTCGCCGGTGGCCACCTTGCTCAGGTACTGGGTTTTGAGCTCGTCACTGGCGTGGTGCTTGAGGCACTCGTACGCGCCATGCAGCAGTCCGGGGGCCATGGTCCACCCGTGGTTGGCCCCGCACAGCATTTCGTAGAGCATGACCTCCAGCACGCTGGGCAGGCCTTGGCCACCGTCTTCGGTGGCGGCCGCCAGCGCAGGCCACCCCGCTTGCCAGAAAGCCTGGTAGGCCGCGCGAAACCCGGGGGGCGTCACCACCCGCCCTTGGTCGAATTGACAGCCGATCTCATCGCCGTCACGGTTCAGTGGCGCGATGACCTCGCCGACAAACTTGCCTGCCTCTTCCAGCACCTGCTCCATCAAATCGGTGTCGACTTCGGCAAACGCCTCGAGTTGCGCGAGTTGTTGGGGCGCTTGCAGCACCTGATGCAGCAAGGTGAACATCTCGCGGGTATTGGGTTGATAGGCGCTCATACCGACGTTCAGCTGCACAAGGCCTTGATGTCGTCGGGCACCGGGATGGCTTTGATGCGGTCCGGGTCCTCAGGGTGCTTGATGCAAAAAGCGCGGGTCTCCAGGCCTTCGCACAGCACGGTGTCGCCGCGCATCACCACATGCCGTTGCAGCACCACCTTGTCGCGCCACTCGGCAATGCTGGTGTGGACCTGAATACGCTCACCATAGGTGGCGGGTCGCATGAATTTGGTGTGAATCTCCAGCAGCGGCGTGCCGATGATGCCACGCGTCTTCACCAGTTCGCGCCAGGGCGGCACACCACACTGGACGAAAAAGTTCAGGGACGAGGCATCCATCCATTTGGAAAAATTGGGGAAGAACACGATGCCTGCGGGATCGCAGTCACCGAACATCACTTCCACTTCATACACAACGGTTTTGGACATGGTCTGGAATGGTCGAAGGTGTTGGAGGGAGTCTGGCGCTTCAGGATCATCAGCGCGGTGCCATGCGTAGCGCACCATCGAGGCGGATGGTTTCGCCGTTCAGGTGGTTGTTGTGCACAATGTGCACCGCCAACTCGGCAAACTCCTCAGGCTTGCCGAGCCGCGACGGAAAAGGGATGCTGGCGGCCAGGGACTGCTGCACCGGTTCGGGCAAGGTTTTCATGAGCGGTGTGGCGAAGAGGCCGGGTGCGATGGTGCACACACGAATCCCGTGCTGGGCCAGGTCGCGTGCCATGGGCAAGGTCATGCCCACCACGCCTGCCTTGGAGGCGCTGTAGGCTTGCTGGCCGACTTGTCCATCGTAGGCCGCCACCGAGGCGGTGAACACCATCACGCCACGGGCGCCGTCCTCCATCGGATCGAGTGTGGCGCAGGCGGCGGCAAAGAGACGCGCCGCGTTGTAGGTGCCGATGAGGTTGACGTTGATCACCTTGGCAAAGTCCTCCAGGGGCGCTGCATGGCCGTCCTTGCCGACCACGCGCTTGGCGGTGCCGATGCCGGCAATTTGCATGAGGATGCGCGCCGGGCCATGGGCGGCCGAGGCGGTTGCGATCGCCTGGGCCATGCTGTCCGGATCGGACACATTGCAGGCCACGGCAATGCCGCCGATGTCGTGGGCCACGCGCTGGGCATTGTCCAGGTTGAGATCGAGCACGGCCACGCGGGCACCCAGACGGGCCAGTTCACGTGCGGTGGCTTCACCCAGCCCGGAGCCACCGCCGGTGACGAGGGCTGCTGTTCCTTGGATGTTCATACGAAAGATCCTTGTGATGTGGTCGTGTTTGCGCCGGTGGGAAGGCTCAGGCTGCCTCGGGGTTTTCAATCAACAGGGCAATGCCTTGGCCGCCCCCCACGCAGGCGCTGGAGATGCCCCAGCGCAACTTGGCGCGACGCAGTTCGCGTGCGAGGGTGAGGGTCAGGCGCACGCCAGTGGCGGCCAGGGGATGACCCATCGCAATCGCGCCGCCATTGACGTTGAGGCGTGACAGGTCCAGGCCCAGGTCGCGTCCCACGGCCAGGGTTTGGGCCCCTTGTGCCTCGTTGATTTCAAAGCGGCCGATCTGGTCGAGCGTCAAGCCGGCGCGCTCGAGCAACAAGCGTATGGCTGGTGCCGGGCCAATGCCCATGATTTCAGGCGGCACGCCCACCACGGCTGCTGCGGCGATGCGCGCCCTGACACCGTGGGCGTGTGACTTGGCGTAGGCCCCAGAGGTCACCACACACGCTGCCGCTGCATCGACCAAAGCCGAGCTGTTGCCGCCGGTCTGCACGCCACCGTCATAGACGGGTTTCAGCTTGGCCAGCACGTCAACGGGTGACACGCGCGGATGCGTGTCCTGGTTCACTTCGGTGATCTTGCCTTGCAGACGAATGCCGCGCGGCTTGTATCCGTCGATCTCGAATTTCTCGCTGACCACCGGCACAATTTCACCCGCATGAAAACCGCTCTGCTGCGCGGCCACCGCTTTGGCAAACGAATCGCTGGCAAAGGCATCGACGTCCTCGCGTGTGATGCCGTATTGCCGGGCCAGGTTTTCTGCTGTCTGAATCATGTTGATGCCCGCCGCCGGGTCTTTCAGCGCTTCCCACATGTAGTCCTTGAAACCCACAGGGGCACCGAGCTTGAAGCCGGTGCGGTGGTCGAAGGCTGCGATGGGGTTGCGCGTCATGCTCTCGGTGCCCACCACCAGAGCGGCATCGGTCAAGCCGCCCTGAATTTGTTCGGCCGCCTGGCGGAACAATTCAAAACCGGTTCCGCAAATGCGTTGTGCCATCTGGGCTGGCACGTCAATCGGCACCCCGGCGTACAAGCCAATGTGACGCGGCAGGAAGAACTGGTCAAAGTCACCGGGCGCCATGTTGCCGGCGATGACCGAGCCGATGTCGCTGGCCGGCACGCCGGCGCGTTTGAGGGCTTCTCGGGCGGCCTTGATGCCCAGGTCGGTCGGTGAGATGTGACCCAGTGCGCCACAGTAGTCGACCATGGGGGTGCGCACGCCGTCGTGCATCCAGACGTCGTCGAAAGAATTGAACAAGCCGCGTAGGGTCATGATGGGTGATCCAGAATTTATGCTTGGGGTTTTAGAATGACATGCAGTCGGTCTTCGTGCAAAGCCGCCACCGTGTCAGCGCGGTGCGAGAGCACAGCACGCTGGTTGATCGAGCCTTTGTCCGTGATCTCGCCGCGATCGATGGTGGGCGCTTCCGACAACAGGCACAGGCGCGCAATGCGGTTGGCGCTGCCGGTGGCGCTGCGCGACAGTTCGTTCACCAGGGTCTGGAAAAAGGCCAGTACCGGCGCACTGCTGAGCACGTCAGCCAACGCAGCGTCAGCGGGCAATCCTGCCAGGTTTCGTACCGCTGGCGTGGGAAACACCATGGCACCCACTTCCTTCATGTTCAAGCCCGTCAACACCACGTCCTGGATGTAAGGGGCACCGGCCGCGATGATCTTGCCACGCAGGGGCCCCACGCTGACAAAGGTGCCCGTGGCAAGCTTGAAGTCTTCTGCGATGCGACCGTCAAACTTCAACCCCAGGTGCACATCCGTTTCGTCAATCCATTTGACAGCGTCACCGGTCTTGAAGAAGCCCTCTTCATCAAAGGCCTCGGCGGTTTCGTGGGGGGCGCGCCAGTAGCCTGGCGTGATGTTGGGGCCACGGTAGCGCACCTCGGTCTTGCCGTCCATGTCCACCAGCTTGAGCTCCAGCCCGGGTGTGGGCACACCCAGATCGCCAGCGCGGACATGCGGGTTGGTCACGAAAATGCCAAAAGGTCCTGACTCGGTCATGCCCAGACCCGTGGTCATGACGACGCGCTCGCCAATCTCACGCTCTTGGGACTCATACAGGCTGTCCCAGATGGGCTGGGCCAGCGCGGCACCGGCATAGAAGAACATGTTCACCCGCGACAGCAAGGTCTTGCGCAGCGCGTCGTCGGTCTTCATGGCCAGCGCAATGGCCTCGAAGCCGGTCGGGACGTTGAAGTACACCGTGGGCGCCACCTCGCGCAGGTTGCGCAAGGTCTCGTGCATCAGCGCGGGCGTGGGCTTGCCGTCGTCAATAAACAGCGTGCCCCCGTGGTAGAGCACCATGCCAAAGTTGTGGTTGCCGCCAAAGGTGTGATTCCAGGGCAGCCAGTCCACCAGCACCAACTCGCCTTGGGTCAGCACCGGCATGGATTGCGCCATTTGCTGCTGGTTGGCGCACCACATGCGCTGGGTGTTGATGACGGCTTTGGGCAGCTTGGTCGAACCGCTGGTGAAGAGGAACTTGACGATGGTGTCTGGACCGGTGGCCGCCATGGCAGCATCGACAGCGGCCGTGGCGTGGGTCTTGCACAGATCGGCAAAGCTGGTGACCGTGCGGCCTTCGATGCTGCCCTCTTGAAGTACCACTTCCATGTCGGTGGATACTGCAGACTGGATGGCTTTGGCATAACGCGCATCACTGGCGAACACCAGGCCCGGCGTTACCGTCTTGAGCACGTGCTTGAGTTTGTCGTAGTCCTGGCTCACCAGCGAGTACGGGGGAGAGACCGGGACAAAGGGAATGCCCGCCACCAGACACCCCAGGCTGAGGAGTGCGTGCTCCAGGCTGTTCTCACTCAGTATGGCCACCGGGCGTTCAGCGCTCAGCCCCCGGTTGATGAGCGACTGTGCAATGTTGCGCGCCGTTCCCCAGGCTTCACCAAAGCTCACATGACGCCAATCCCCGAACTGGCCGTCGGCCTGCTTCACGCGCCGCGCAAACAGCGTGCGGTCCGGGGCGACCTGGGCCCAGTGACGCAAGCGATCTGTGATGCGATCAGGAAAGCCCACCAGGGGTTGCTCGGCCATCAGGTAGCGTGTACCGGGGACGCCATCGCGCAAGTGCACGCGGGTGACGCCAAATTCGAGCGGACGAAAACGGGGGGCGGTCATGCAGGTCTCCTCGGATCGATGCGATGGTGGTGCGTCGCTCAGCGTTTTTGAACCTTGGCGGCCTTGCCTTCCAGGAAGGCTCGCACGCGGGCTTTGGCTTCAGGCGCGGACTGCGCGATGGAGGAGATCAAGGCCTCGGTGAAGAAGCCATGGTCGGCCGGTTGTTCGGCAATGCGCGGCAGCGCATGCATCAAGGCAAAGTTGGTCAGGGGCGCGTTGGTGGCAATCCGTTGAGCCAATTCCAGCGCCTTGGCCAGCGAAGCGCCGGCCTCCACCAGGTATTGGGCAAACCCCACGCGCTCGCCCTCGCTGGCGTCGTAGACGCGCCCGGTCAGCATCATGTCGGTCATGCGCGCCGCGCCAATCAATTTGGGTACGCGCACCGAGCCACCCCCGCCGACAAAAATACCGCGCGTGCCCTCGGGCAAGGCATAGAAGGTCGAGGCATCGGCAACACGGATATGACAGGCACTGGCCAGTTCCAGGCCACCGCCCACCACCGCCCCATGCAGCGCAGCGACGACAGGCACCCGCCCTTGCTCCACGGCGTTGAGGGCCACGTGCCAGCTGCGCGAATGGTGCACGCCTTCACCGGCATCTCGCTCTTTCAGTTCAGACAAGTCCAGGCCGGCGCAGAAATGGTCGCCCTCGCCGTGCACCACGGCCGCGCGGGCCTCGGCGGGCAGGTTTTGGAACACATCGCGCAGCGCTTCAATCAAGCCATCGCTCAGGGCATTGCGCTTGGCGGGGCGGCACAGGCGGACCACGGCAACGGCGCCTTGCATCTCCAGCACAACACCTTGCTGGGCGGCACGTTCAACGGCGGGGTGGAGGGCAGTAAAGGTGGACATGGCAGACTGGGAAACGTCCCATATGGTTATGATCGATAACCATATTGTCCCAACCTGTCCTCGGCGCCCATCTAGGGATAACCCCAGGTGGGTCTCAAGAGAGCGCTTTGGTACTCAACCGATCAGGAGGCTGGACCCGAGGCCGGCGGCGGTAGATCGGCCGGTCGAGGTGGTTTGGCCCGAGGGGGTTTGCTGGTGTGCACCACCAGTGTGGCCTTGGGCATGTCGCCGGCCAGCAGGTCCGGCACCGCTTTGAGCGTGCGGTCCACGCATTGTTCAATTGCGATGCGCTGGTCAGGCGAGGGTTTTTGCAGGACCCAAGGAATGACTTCAGACTTCACCCCCGGGTGGCCAATGCCCAGGCGCAACCGCCAGTACTGGTCGGTGCCCAGTTGCGCATGGATGTCGCGCAGCCCGTTGTGACCGGCGTGGCTGCCTCCCAATTTCAGTTTGGCCTGGCCGGGCACGACGTCGAGTTCGTCGTGCGCCACCAGAATTTCCTGCGGGCTGATCTTGAAAAATCGCGCCAGGGCGGCCACCGACTTGCCCGAGAGGTTCATGAAAGTTTGGGGTTCCAGCAGCCAGACGTTCTCACCCTGGATCTGGGTGCGCGCCACCAGCCCGTGGTAACCCCGATCCAGGTTGAGCGTGACACCAAGTTGGCGGGCGAGGGCGTCAATCCACCAGAAACCGGCGTTGTGGCGGGTATCCTCATACTGGGGGCCCGGGTTGCCCAGGCCGACAAACAATCTGATCATGGTGTTGGATTATCCCGGAGGCAACGCGGTGTCCGGTTAAAGCTTCTGTGTCGTCGAACCGATACCACAGCTGTCTCCTCTTGGCAGGAGTCGCTGTTGGCGCCCTGCCACCCTAAGGAAAACGGTCATGCAAAAAATCAAGGAAATCATCAAAAAGTACCTACGAGCTGCGCTGGAGGTCATTCTGATCGCCGCTCTCGTGGCCGCTGGGGGCTTTGCCTACTGGAACTTTGCCGGCAAGAAACACCTGGTGAACGAAATCGCCGAGCTCAGCGAGCAGGTCGAGGATGCCGAGCACGAGACCGAGAAGGTCAAGGAAGCCCTGGAGGCGTCGGAAAAATCCCTGCAGGCGCTTGAGGACAAACAGCACGAGTTCGAAGCGGTCAAGTCAGCCTTTGCCAACGGGGTGTTGCTGCAAGACATTGAAACGCTCTACAAGGCGCAAAAATCCTTGTCCACCGAGCGCCAGGTGGGCTTGGCGGCACTGCGCCTGCTCACCAAAGGCGCTGGGGACCCCGACACGGTTGCCGCATTCGAAAAATCTCTTGAAATGGCGGAGTGGAACACCCGTCTGCAATCCGTCTGTGCAGCCCAGAATGCCCTGGCCGCGGCGGGTCAGAAGGTCACCCTGCTGTCCGAGTGCCAACGCAAGGCACCCGCCAAAGAAAGCAAGGACGCCGAGTCCAAGGACAAGCATGCCAAGAAAGAGGGCGACAAGGGCCATGATGTGCACTGGGGCTATGAGGGCGACAACGGTCCCGAGCACTGGGGCGCCAACTTCCCCATCTGCGGCAAGGGGAAGAAGCAGTCGCCGTTGAATATCGTCGGCCCCTTTGAAAAGGGCAAGGATGCCATCTCCGTGGCCTACAAGGAAGGTCAGCTCAAGGTGATCAACAATGGCCACACCATCCAGGTCAATGTGGAGCCTGGCAGCAAGCTCACCATCAACAAGGACGAGTACGACCTGTTGCAGTTCCACTTCCATCGCCCCAGCGAAGAGCAGGTGGATGGCAAGAACTCCGCCATGGTGGCGCACTTTGTGCACAAGAGCGCGGCTGGCAAGCTGGCGGTGATTGGGGTGTTGCTCAACGAGGGAAAGGACAACGCGGCCATCAAGACCCTGTGGGCCAACCTGCCACCCAAAGAAGGTGAGGAGTATGTGCCTGCCAAAGTGAAGTTCAACCCGGGCCAACTGCTGCCCTCGTCACTCTCCTACTACGCATACGAGGGCTCGCTGACCACGCCGCCCTGTACCGAGGGTGTGAACTTCTACATCCTCAAGACCCCGGTGGATATTTCCAAGGCACAGGTGGCCAAGTTCCCCTTCAAGCTCAATGCCCGCCCGGTGCAGAGCCTCAATGGCCGCAAGATCAGCTCGGATTGATCTCCTGGTGGCTCGGCACAGAGTTCAGGTCGGGGGTGATTCCAACGTGCCTCCTTCGCTGATCAGCTGATCTGGCAGCCCCAATAAAAAAACCTTCTGCAGCGATGCAGAAGGTTTTTTGTTGGGGTTTTGCCGTTGAGCAAGTCACTGGCAT